>Ga0256829_1003799_pt1 | contig 10226 bp, 7 predicted proteins | sample 131447metaG_FD_185979 | JGI IMG/M metagenome (GOLD analysis project Ga0256829, IMG submission 185979) | Hydrothermal vent microbial communities from Lau Basin, Pacific Ocean - 131-447 | ecosystem: Environmental > Aquatic > Marine > Hydrothermal vents | place: Pacific Ocean: Lau Basin | collected...
CTGGGCAAGAATGGAGATCAATGCCCCTTCCATTTCCCGGATATTGGTGGTAATGCTATAAGCCAGATACTCTACCACTTCGTACGGCATATCAATGCCATCGGTATATAATTTCCTTTGCAATATGGCAATACGCGTTTCCAGGTCGGGAACCTGCAAGTCAGCTGCCAGTCCCCATTTGAACCGGGACAAAAGTCGTGGTTCCATGCCTTTGAGTTCGACAGGAGGTTTATCGGAAGTGAGTATGATCTGTTTGTTATTTTGATGTAAATGATTGAAAATATGAAAGAAAATATCCTGGGTCTTCTCTTTTCCTGCCAAAAACTGAATATCATCCAGAATGAGTACATCAATCATTTGATAAAAATGCACAAAATCGTTCTGGTTATTGTTTCTTACAGAGTCGATATATTGGTTGATAAACTGTTCTGTTTGCAGATAAAGGACTGTTTTGTCAGGATAGTTGGCTTTTACCTGAATGCCAATGGCATGTGCCAGATGTGTTTTTCCAAGGCCTACCTGGCTGTATATCAAAAGAGGATTAAAAGCTGTTTTACCGGGATTTTCAGCCACGGCCCATCCGGCCGAACGGGCAAGACGATTACAATCACCTTCCACAAAATTATCGAAAGAATAACTTTCAACCAACTGAGAAGCGATCTTTAGTTTTTTCAACCCCGGAATAATAAAAGGGTTGGGAATTTCGCGTGAACGTCCTTTGTTCAGATCAAGCGGCATATTCACCGGCTTGTTTTTTAAATCATGTTGAACAGTAGTAGGATAATTGACGGTAATCGGTTTTTTATTCAACTGCGAATTATCCATAATAATACTGTACTCCAGTCTGCCCGAAGGGCCCATTTCCCTTTTAATGGTTTTTCTTAAAAGATTAATGTAATGGTCTTCAAGCCATTCATAAAAGAACTGGCTTGGCACCTGCACTACCAAAATATTGTTTTCAATTTTCAATGGTATAATGGGCTCAAACCAGGTTTTGAAACTTTGGTAGGGAATATTATCTTTGATTACTGCAAGACATCGTTCCCAAATTTCAACATGTTTTTTTTTCATTCGTTGGTAAGCTTTTTATCAACAATTTTCCTCTTTATTAACAACATTAACGTAAATTACTAAAAATCAGTACTGAATTTTAAACAGCCTTCTTTATAATTTTTTAACAAATAAATAACATATCCCGTTTAAAAAAAAGGTGAATCCCTCTTGACTTTTATCTTTTTTTGTCGTATATGTAGCATAATAAATAAAAAAAGTAAAAGTACTGAAAATCCGTCACTTCACTGTTAAACCCCTTATTGATTCAAATTTTTTCAAAACATTTTTTATCCGGTTTCTTTCCACCTCCAAAATCAACTCACACCGCATGCCGAAATCTTGTTTTAGAACAATTATATTTTCATCTTTCACAATGCGCATAACACGGTTCATTTGAGGATAATCAAAAAGAATTGTTAATTTACGGGTTATGGACAAAGTAACAATTGTTGCCCGGTCAATGGCATCACGGGTAGCCGTCTTATAAGCACGTATTAAACCCGGAACTCCCAGTTTGACCCCCCCGAAATAACGTATCACCACCACCAGCACATCAAACAGCCCTGCCGAGAGGATCTGATTAAAAATAGGTTTTCCGGCCGTTCCCGAAGGCTCACCATCATCACTGCTCCTGAACAATTCATTTTCAGGGTGGATACGATAAGCCCAACAGTGGTGCCTGGCATCATGGTACTCTTTTTTCATCTGTAAAAGATATTCTTTTGCTTTTTCCTCACTTTCCACATGAAATATCCTCGCAATAAAACGACTGTTTTTTTCTTTGTAATACCCCCGGGATTCTTTTTTTATGGTTTTATAACGATCTGTTTGCTCCATGTCCAAAAATATGAATTTTTGTTTAGAAAATAGTGCTTTTCACGAAAAACTCCTTTTGCTGACAGCCCTTTTACTAACACATATTTTTTTACCTTAGCACAAAAATTTATCATGTGCGCCAAAACACGAAAAGTAAAAAAGAGACAAAAAGCACAACCAACGGGGTCACTGCTGACCATCTTTATTGTTATCATTATCATTGCTGTACTTGCCGCTGCCGCAGCTTATTTTTTATACGGCACACGGAAAACAGAACATAAAATTATTGAAAAAACAACAACTGTTACTAAAAAAACAATTCCGGAAAAGCAGAAAGTTACAGCTAAAAGTGTACTGGAAGGAACCTGGGTAAGCACCAACGATGGCAGAATGCTGACCATTCACGGTACTTCTTTTACTATGGAGTTACCCTCCGTATCCGATCACGAGATAGTTAAAGGGACCTTCCGGATCACAGGAAACAAAGCGACGATTGTTTATGCAGGATCCAAAGACAAATGTGCCGAAAGTCCCGGGACTTATTCATTCAAAATCCGCAGGAAAAGTGTAACTTTCACTGTAATACATGATAAATGTCCGGGCAGGAAACAAATATTTTCTACTACCTGGGAAAAATTTTAATTGCTTTTTTTAAAAAACAAACGGCCTGCAAAATGGAAAATAAACCATCAAACAAAACCTTTTCTTTTCGACAGCGTTTACGTAGTTTTCGTTATGCTTTCAGGGGAATAGGCATCGTAATAAAAACACAGCACAATTTCTGGATACATCTTTCCATTGCCGTTTTAGTAATCGTTGCCGGATTTATTTTTCACATAAATCTGACCGAGTGGATTTTAGTAATTTTTGCCATAGGCCTTGTCCTGGCAGCAGAAACTTTTAATTCGGCCATTGAACAACTGACCGATCTGGCCAGTCCCGGTTTCCATTCCACAGCCGGAAAAGTGAAAGACCTTGCCGCAGGAGCTGTTTTAATTGCCGCAATAACCGCTGCTTTGGTCGGACTTCTTATCTTTGTGCCCAAAATTCTAAATTTGTTATGATTTTAATTATCGATAGCGGGACCACCAAAACACAATGGGTGCTGCTGGATGGTTCCCGCATAATGGAAGATACGGAAACCATTGGGTTTAATCCTTATTATACACCTGCCGGGAGCATTCGGGAAAGCATCGCAAACGGACTTACGGAAAACATTATAAACGGGGAAGTAAAGCATATCTATTTTTACGGAACAGGCTGTTCTACAAAAGAGAACTGTATGCTGGTCAATACAATCCTGAAAGGTTTTTTTCCAAATGCGGCCATTGAAACACACCACGACCTGTATGGTGCAGCCGTTGCTTTGCTCAAAAACCGCGAAGGAATTGCATCCATTTTGGGTACCGGTTCCAATTCCTGCTTATGGAACGGACAAAAAATTGTGGAAGCAGTTCCTTCACTGGGCTGGTTAATGGGCGATGAAGGAAGCGCTACCCATTTGGGAATTATTATGTTACAAGCCTTCCTTGGCGGGAAAATGCCCAAAGAAATTACCGGGGCCTTTTATCATTATACAGGACTCAATTTTGAAGGGATCCTGCACAAAGTTTACAGTGAAAATGAGCCGAATCGATGGATATCGGGCCTGTCGCCGTTTGCTTCTGCCAACATTGAAAAACCGGAAATCCGTCATCTTGTCAAACAAAATTTCCTGGATTTTCTATCGGCACAAATAAAAAGGTATACAGGTTATCGCGAAAAGGAAATTTCTTTCGTTGGTTCAGTAGCCTGGCATTTTAAAGATGTTTTGAGCGAAGTGCTCCGTGAAGAAAAACTGCATGCAGGCATTATCCTGCAACGGCCTATGGACGGGCTGATCGAATTTCACTCTTCTTCCTCACAAGATTGAACATTTTCACCCGGTGAACCGGGGTTTATTTTTTAACTCCTTTTTCAAATAAATGGACGTCAGGCTTTTTTTATCCCGGATGATTTCTTCCGGTGTTCCCTGGCAGACAACCTCGCCTCCCCTATTTCCTCCCTCAGGCCCGAGATCGATAATGTGGTCAGCTACTTTGATGACCTCCATGTTGTGCTCTATTACCAGGACGGTATTTCCTTTGTCCACCAGTTTGTTCAAAACATCAAGCAAAACCTTCACATCTTCAAAATGCAATCCGGTAGTAGGTTCATCCAAAATATACAATGTTTTGCCCGTATCTTTTTTGGAGAGTTCGGTTGCCAGTTTCACCCGTTGGGCTTCTCCACCCGAAATGGTAGTAGATGATTGGCCCAGGGTGAGATAGCCCAAACCCACGTCTTTCAATGTCTGTAATTTATGAACAATGGAAGGCACGTTGGCAAAAAAATCGACTGCCTGCCGTATGGTCATATTCAGGACATCGTTGATGGATTTGCCCTTATACCGCACCTCAAGTGTTTCACGATTATAACGTTTCCCCTGGCAGGTTTCGCACAAAACATACACATCAGGCAGAAAATTCATTTCGATAACCCTGACACCGGCACCTTTACAGGTTTCGCATCGACCTCCTTTAACATTAAACGAAAACCGACCCGGTTTGTATCCCCGGATCCTGGCCTCCGGCAACTGACCATAAAGTTTTCTGATTTCATCAAAAACTTTGGTGTAAGTAGCCGGGTTGGAACGGGGTGTCCGGCCAATGGGCGACTGGTCTATTTGAATGACCTTGTCTATATTTTCCAGTCCCTCGATGGCATCATAAGGCAACGGTTCTTTCAGGGAGTGAAAAAAATGATTGCTCAGGACGGGGTACAAAGTATCGTTCACCAAGGTAGACTTCCCACTTCCCGAGACGCCGGTTATGCAAATAAACTTTCCCAAAGGGAACTGCACATCTATGTTTTTCAGGTTGTTGCCACGGGCACCTTTAAGCGTAATAAATTTCCCGTTGCCCCTGCGCCGGTTTTTCAGAATGGGAATAAATCTTTTTCCCTTCAAATATTGCCCTGTAAGAGTATCTTTTTGCATCAACTCTTCCGGTGTTCCCTGTGCCACAATTTCGCCCCCCATCCTTCCGGCACCCGGGCCGATTTCCACCACGTGGTCGGCTGATAAAATGGTATCCTTGTCGTGCTCCACCACGATAATGCTGTTGCCGATATCACGCAAATCTTTCAATGCTTCAATAAGTTGATGATTATCACGCTGATGCAAACCAATACTTGGTTCATCAAGGATATACATGACACCTGTCAGCCGGGAACCAATTTGTGTAGCCAGCCTTATCCGCTGCGACTCGCCGCCTGATAATGTCCGGGCAGGGCGTGTCAGGCTAACGTAACCGATACCTACTTCCAGCAGGAAATCCAGTCGCACACGGATTTCTCGTAAAATTTCCCGTGCAATTTGGCGTTGTTTTTTATTCAGTCGTTCTTCCAGTCCTGTCAGCCAGTTTTTCAGCTCGTTCAGGTCCATACCGGACAACTCAGAGATGTTCTTCCCGTCTATTTTAAAATAAAGCGCTTCTTTTTTCAGGCGTGCCCCATGGCACTCGGGACAAACATGTTTGTTCATAAAACGGCCCGCCCATTTTTTTGATGACTGTGAAGCTCCCTCTGCATGTGAACTGGAAAGATAGCTTAACAAGCCTTCGTAAGCCAGTGAATAAGAAGAAGTAATGCCAAGGTATTCTTTTTTCACTTCTACCGTTTCGTTGGTGCCGTGCAGGATTACATCAATGGCTTTGGAAGAAATATCCCTGATGGGCGTATTCAGGGTAAAACCGTATTTAATACCGATGGTTTCAAGCTGGTTAAAAACCCAGGTATTTTTATATTCACCCAATGGGGCAATGCCGCCATTCTTTATGGATAAGTTTTTATCAGGAAAAACCTTGTTCAAATCAACTTCTTCAATAATCCCTAACCCGTTGCAACGGGAGCAGGCCCCGCTGGGAGAATTAAACGAAAAAAGGTTGGGTTCGGGATCATCATAAGCAATGCCGGTGGTCGGGCACATCATTTTTTTACTGTAATATCTTGCCTCGTCGGTTTCCATATCCAGCACCATAATGACACCTTTCCCCAGTTTCATGGCCGTTTTTATGGACTTCTTCAATCGGTCCGCCGCATTCTCCCTAACCGGTAAACGGTCAACAACCGCCTCAATATCATGCACTTTATAGCGATCAAGTTGCATTCCGAACGCCAGCTCCCTGATTTCACCATCTACCCGTGCCCGTAGAAATCCCTGCTGTCTGATACGCTCAAACAGTTCGCGATAATGGCCTTTACGACTCCGGACCAGTGGTGCCAAAACGGCAATATTCCGTTCTTTGTATTTTGCCTCTATCAGATCAACAATCTGTTCTTCGGTATATTGCACCATCTTTTCGCCGGTGTTGTATGAAAAGGCTTCAGAAGCACGGGCATAAAGCAAACGCAAAAAATCATAAATCTCCGTTATCGTTCCAACGGTAGAGCGCGGATTACGATTAACCGATTTTTGTTCAATGGAAATCACCGGGCTCAATCCTTTGATTTGATCCACATCGGGACGTTCCATATGGCCGATAAATTGCCGGGCATAGGCAGAAAAGGTCTCCATATAGCGCCGCTGGCCTTCAGCATAAATCGTATCAAATGCCAGCGAAGACTTTCCACTTCCACTCAAACCGGTAATCACCACCAGTTTGTCGCGTGGTATGCTCACATCGATATCTTTCAGGTTGTGAACCCTGGCACCTTTAATTTCCAACAGATTATCATCCGTAGGTTCTGTTCTCGAATTTTTTTCCATGTAACCGGTAAACCCGTTTGCCTTTTTCAAATTTGCGGCAAAATTACAGTTATTCCTTCAATTTTGCATTTGTCAGATTAAATGGGGCATTGGGAATTTTGATCAGGTAAGTTTTATGATGCCTGTTTTTCAGGGAATTTCTCCGCAACCACGGATTAAAATATTTCAACAGTTTATAGGAGATACCTTGTAAATGCGCAAAGTCAGCCCAGTTTTTTACCGCACTTTTTACTTTTACGGTATGGGTAGGTACTACCGGATATTCCTGTGAAGGTTCTATATAGAATCCATAATCTTCGGGATTCTCAAAAATCATTTTTAATGCCAACATACGATAGATATAACGTGATGTTTCATCGGCTACGAGCATGTCATAAAATGATTTTGTTTTTTGTTGTTTCATAAACCGGACAATTCTGTTCTGGCCGGCGTTAAAACTTGCTACCGCCAACGTCCAACTGCCAAATTTCTTGCGCGCTTTTTTCAAATACCGGCAGGCAGCGCGTGTTGATTTTTCCACATCGTACCTTTCATCGACATCCCTGTCAACTTCCAACCCATTCTCTCTTGCTGTAGATTTCAACAACTGCCAAAAACCAACGGCATGAGCAGGTGACACTATATTTAGCAAACCGCTTTCTACCAGGGGCATATAGCGAAAATCCAAAGGGACACCCTGATTTGCCAAAATGGTGTCAATCACGGGAAACCAGCGATGGGCACGCTTAAAAAGCAACAAAGTAGAAGAATGCCAGTAGGTATTTACCGAAAGTTCACGATCGAGGGCCTCTCTTACATAAAAAATATCCAATGGCACAGGCTCCCCTGCAAAACTCAGGTTGTTGGGAATAGTCAATGATACTATTTTGTAATATTGCCTGTTTGTTCCGGGCAGGCTCACATCCCTGTGCACTTTCTGGAACACAGCGCTACCGATAATCAAAACAATTACAAGCAATAAAAGCAGAAAATAAGAAAGGTTTTTATTCATAATTGTTATAAAGGTTTAAACAAAGTCCTAAAACGGACTCTCAAAGTTACGAAAAAAAGGAGCACTTTTGTCTTTCTCCGATAAAAGGGGTTCGCCGTCGAGCTGCCAATCAATGTTCAAATCCGGATCATTCCACCGGATACTTCCTTCGGAGGCTTTGTTATAAACATTGGTGCATTTGTAAAAAAACACCGTATTATCCTCTAACGTTACAAAACCGTGTGCAAATCCGGGGGGTACCCAGTACATCCATTTATTTTTATGTGTCAGCATCACTGAAGCCCATTTTCCATATGTCGGGGAATTTTTCCGCAGGTCCACCGCCACATCCAGTACAGCACCATGCATCACACGAACAAGTTTTCCCTGCGTAAATGGCGACTTCTGAAAATGCAACCCTCGCAAAACCCCTTTCATGGACTTGGACTCGTTGTCCTGCACAAAATTCTGATCAATGCCCAACTTTAAGAAAGTCTCTTTGTTATAGGATTCAAAAAAATAACCACGCTCATCTTCAAATACTTTTGGTTTCAAAATATACAGGTCAGGAATTTGTGTTTTAATTATTTCCATGAATTTCAAATTTTGGAGTAAAAATACGAATTTCAGAAAAAGGAATTAGAAAGTGTTTATCACCAACTACAAACACTTCTCTTTCCACATATTCTGAAACAGTTGATCTTCAATTGTTTTTTAACAAAGGAATGCTTTATTCCTTCATAATCCTTTTCCATCTCGTCATCAGCCCGTCAATATTTTTTTTACAAAAAGAAAATACTTTCATTTGGCCCTGTGTAGGTTGCATATCCGCTTGTTGAACGGAAATAGCGAGAGAAGACAAAACTCCAATGGAAGACGCCAGGTTGGGATGCCCTTTGTCTGACAAGATGAAAAGCGAATCGCATGTGGCAGCCGGAAGATTCTTCTTTTTCATCAAAAGCAGGCCATGAATGGTTTTATATACCATTACTGACTTATTTAAAAGGGTATCTATTTGCCGGGCCAGATAAAGCTGTTTTACCAAATCACTTTTACTCACATGAACCCTTGGATCCATTTTAACTATTAATGGCCGGGTGTATTTTTTTCCGTTTACCTGCAGGGTAACTGTATACCGGCCAGGCAATACAAGCGGTCCCTCCGGCTGAAGCGGCGTACCATCTTTCCATATAGCTGCAATGGAATAATGATAGTGCAAAGCAGAAGGACGCGGATAGCGAAGGTCCCAAACAAACCGGTGCATGCCCTTCGCATTAGAAAGATGATCCGGACCTCTTACCCATCCTTTTTCAAAATAACGAAAAGCAGGTAATTCTTTTGCCTTTTCATTGCTCGAAAACTGCCGGACAACATTCCCGGCGGAATCCTTTATGATTAAAACAACAGGTTCATGCATATTATCTTTAAGCCAGTAATCGATTATGGCCCCCGCCGGGGGATTTTTCCCTAACGGTGTTGAAGGAGGCCAGGGTGTATCATGGTTTTTATCATTTCTGAGGCGCCAGGTTTGCTCAGGGCTGAAGAGATAAACCGGTGCCTGTGAAATCTTTTGGGTTAGCTCACGTAATGGTTCAAGGTCATCCAATATCCATATACCATGTCCCTGCGTTCCGGCAATAAGGTCTCCATCATGCACCACCAGATCACGTACGTTGGTTGTGGGAAAATTTAAAGTAAGGGATTGCCATTGCAAACCATCGTCAAACGAAACATACACACTTCTGTTTGTTCCGGCATAAAGAAGTCCTTTTCTGACAGGATCGGCCCTGACAACATTGGTATATTCATCCATGGGGATGCCTTTGGTAATTGTCTGCCAGGTTTTTCCATCATTTGTTGTTTTGAGTATTAATGGCGTTGATTTACCTAACCTGTGGGTGTCAATGGCGGCATAAGCCGCATGTGCGGAAAAAGGTGAAGGTGCAATGGCGTTGACCCTGGCCCAAAGCGGGATTTGCGGTGGGGTCACGTTAAGCCAGTGTTTTCCTCCATCTTTACTGAGCTGAATAATACCATCATCTGTTCCAACCCATATTGTTTTTGGATCAATCGGAGAGGGTGAAATACAATAAATGACACCATATCCGATTGACCGGGCCTGTGCCAAATCAGGATTTTTTACTTTTTTTACACCTGATTTAATGCCACTCAGATCGGGGCTGATAATTTTCCAGTGATTGCCGTTGTCAAGGGATTTAAACAGATATTGCGCACCAAAATACAAAGGATAAGGTTTTATATGTGAAAATACCAAGGGAGTAATCCAAGTATAACGATAACGTACAGTTGTAGGCCGTGCCCCATAACTGGACACCGGCCATGGGGAAACATTGGCAGATTGCCTGGTAACCTCATTAAAGCGCGAAACTTTTCCGCCCAGGCCACTTCCAAATACCCAATTTGCATTTCCCGGTTTGGGAATCTCGTAATCCCGTTCATCTCCCCCTACCGGATGCCAGTCACGAAGCCCGATAACACCATATGGGCCGCGACTTGAAATTTCTACTGTGCCATTATCCTGCTGTCCGCTGTAAATATGGTAAGGAAATTGATCATCTACTGCTAAATGATAGAATTGAC
>Ga0256829_1003800_pt1 | contig 10226 bp, 6 predicted proteins | sample 131447metaG_FD_185979 | JGI IMG/M metagenome (GOLD analysis project Ga0256829, IMG submission 185979) | Hydrothermal vent microbial communities from Lau Basin, Pacific Ocean - 131-447 | ecosystem: Environmental > Aquatic > Marine > Hydrothermal vents | place: Pacific Ocean: Lau Basin | collected...
AAAAGATTTGTGGTGGGAGCAGAAGGAGCGGATTTAATTTTGGTATACGCTATCGTGGAAGGAATAGAAAACCCAAAAAATGCAATGACAGCTTTTCTTGTGGAAAGAGGTCCCGGAGTAATTGTGGAACATGTTTACGGATTGATGGGCACCAAAGGAGGCGGAACAGGAAGACTTGTTTTTAAGGATGCTGCCGTTCCACTAAAAAATGTATTGGGAGGTGAAGCAGGAATTGGTAAAGGGACAAGTGTATTTCATCAGATGATGGTTCCCGAACGTTTAACTTCTGCCGGTGGCGCTGTTGGAATGGCAAGAGGAGCACTTGAAGTAGCTGCAAAATATGCAGACAAACGAAAAGCATTTGGTCAAAAAATACGAGCCTTCGAAGCCGTAAGCGCAAAAGTTTCCGATAGTCTTACCTTACTGGACGCATCGCGTGCTATTAACTATATGGCAGGGAAAATGGCCGACTCCGGAGCTTCATCAGGACAAATAAGAAGATTGGTTTCTGAAGCAAAGAAATTTTCTACCGAATCAGCCTGGAAAGTTGTTAACCATGCTATGCAAATGATGGGAGGAATTGGTTATACCAATATATATCCTGTTGAAAAAATGCTGCGCGATATCCGGCTTATTACAATCTGGACAGGAACTAATGAAATTATGGATCTCGTTATTCAACATGAATTTTATAAAGAATTTCTTACCAAAAAACAAAATGGCAGAGATACCGAACGAGATGCAGAAGGAGCTGATTTGCCTGATGAAAAAATCTATAACGATTAAAAACAACTTCTAATTTAATATATAGATGCTTAAGAAGCCGCAACAGACAATAACAATGTGGTTAACAAGATGGTGCAAATCAATATTCAAGAAAAAAACTACAGTAAGATAGAACACACAATATAGCATAACTATTAATAAACAAATAAAATTATGATTCCGAAATCATTAAAAGGTTTCAATTATTTTGATGGGGATACCCTTTTGCAGGATTTTCTTGCGGAAACAATTCCTGACAGTTTTAATAATTACAAAACAAAACTATCCCTTTTCGGGGAATGGGTAGGTTCTGAAGTAGAAGAATCCGCTGATTATTCCAACCGGTATGCTCCTCCTGTTCTTCAACCATATAACAAAGATGGAGAAAAGACAAATAATATAATATTCAATCCTTTATATGAAAAAACACATAAAGAAGCATATAAAAAAGGTGTCATTGGTTTGGCTTTTAAAAAAAATCCGGAACCTCATTTATTGAGTTTTGTTATGGGTTATCTCCTGTCCCATGCCGACATTTCAATACATTGTCCGGTAACAATGACCGGGGCTGTTGCATATGTTTTAAAAACTATTGCCCCGGCACAGTTACGAGATGAGTTTCTTCCTTTACTAACAAAAATGGATGGAACAGCCCTTTCAGGGGGCACATGGGCAACAGAATTACACGGTGGATCAGACGTTGGAGCTACAACAACCATAGCGACAAAAGATGGTTCAACATATAAACTGTCCGGATTGAAATGGTTTACAAGCAATGCCAATTCAGGAATTGCCGTTGCTACAGCCAGAGCAAATCAGGATATAAAAGGGAGTAAAGGATTGGGATTATATCTGGTACCTAGCCATTTGGAAAACGGAAAACCAAATAATTATCATATTCGACGATTAAAAGAAAAAATTGGCACCAAAGGCTTGGCTACCGGAGAAATTGATTTGGAAAACACATTAGCCTACGAAATAGTACCACCACCAATGGGACTGAAAGCAATGATGGAGGCACTTGAATATAGCAGGATTCATAATACCATGAGTGCTACAGGGACACATAGAAGAGCTTTCCTGGAAGCCCTTTCATGGACAGAACACCGGACAGCATTTGGAGAGAAAATAATTAATTATCCAATGGTACAAGATGAGATTTTGAAGGTTCTTTTTTTCCTTGAAGCTTCCTTTGCACTTTCGGCGGAGGCTGCACTAAACTTTGATAAAACATTGAAATATCCCGAAAACAAACCATGGCTGAGGTTAGTAACGGGATTGGCAAAATACCAAACAGCGGAATGGGCAGCCCAGGCAGTAAAAGATACTACAGAAATTATTGGTGGTAATGCATATACCGATGAATTCCCTATGGCAAGGATAATGAAAGATGTTTACAGCTTATTATTATGGGAAGGACCGGCAAATATTCAGGCTATTGAAGTTGCAAGAATGTGTACAGGAAAAAATAAAATTGGTTACAATATCTATAAGAATAAAATACAGGAGTTAACAATTGATTCGGAAAAACTTTGGCCCGGTGAATTTACTATTATAAGGGATAATTTAAGTGTAATTGAACAGCTGGTATCTGCAATGCAAAAAGACACAAAAAACATTTCCCTCTATGCAAGAAAAGCAATGGTAACAATGAGTGAAACCCTCGCGATGGCATTACTCTGCAAAAAAGCAGCATGTAAAAAAAATAAAAACAATGATTTTCGTTATTTCCTTGTTGCCAAAGGCCTTGTTAATCTGTTGCATCAAGAAAAGAAACCCGGAACTGAAACAGTCATGCATAAACACTTCTTTGAACTGTTGAATTATAAGCCTGTTAATACACTCTGAAAAAACACATTAAATTATAAACAGTGTTTTTTAGGTTATTTTTTTAAATATTTGTGAATTATTTAATTTTTATATATCTGATTTAATATTTTTTATGTTTTTTTATTAAAACTTTTATCGACTTTTGTAAGCTTTTAAAATCTAACCCGTCAAAAAGTGCGGAAATGTATATATTTAAAAATTTTTAAAAAATGAGTCAGGAAAAAATGGAAATCAGGGTAGTAGCAGAAGGGCAAAGTAAATCGCCTACCCAAATGGAAGTACAAACAGGTAAGTTTAAACTGGTTATTGATGAACCAGCCAGTATGGGAGGAACAGATGCCGGTCCCTCTCCCATGCAAGCATTATTAATGGCTTTAGCCGGATGTTTGAATATGACAGGTCATTTTGTTGCTCAGCAACAAGGTATTACCATTAAAAATATGAAAGTAAAATTAGAAGGAGTAATGAATCCGGGCAGATTTATGGGAATGCCTACCAATGAACGTTCAGGATTTCAGGAAATAACAGTTCAAATAAATGCTGATTTTGCAGATGCAGATCAGAAAACAATACAACGTTGGCTGGAAGAAACAGAATCAAGGTGTCCTATTACAGATAATATAAGGCAAAAAACAAAAATTATTGTCAATGCCGAAAATCAACCGGAAATGGCACATTAATATTTTTTTATAAATAATTCCTTTTAAAAAGATTAGATAAATCTTATAGATAAAAGAGGCTGTAATAAATATTTATTACAGCCTCTTTTTTTATTTGGTTGTGGTACTTGCTTTTATTTTTATTTTTACAACTCTCTTTTTTTAAAATATGAGCAAGTTAATCTTACATTCAAAAAAGGCAACATTAATAATATCATTGATAACTTCAACCCTGTCGGGGCTACTTGTATATCTTATTCTCCGGTTATTGTCTGACTTGTCAGTTTTATATTTCAGTTATGATTTAAATATTAAAGCTAAACTTTTAGAAAATGGAGTTCACTTTTTAACACCTGTAACAAATCCTATCTGGACCAGAGATGCAATCATAACCATTTCATTAGCACCTCCAATATTAAATTTTTTTATTGCCTTTTTTAGCATGATTATATTTACACTGGTAAAGTATAAAAGCCAATCCTTTTCATTTTTTTTACAGTGGACAATAATTTTTTCTCTAGCCAACACCTTTGGTTCCTTTGCTGAAAACGGCCTTTTTAAAACAGGTATATATAAAGCATTAGAGTTAATGCATTTTGGAGGAGTAATAATGATTATTATTATTATGATTTCTTTGTATTTTCTTTACCTATCGGGAGTTGGGATAGGAAGGATAGCGATATTAAATATTCCTGATAACTTTTGGACAAAAAATAAAATTAGCCTTTGGTTTTATTTTGCAGGATATATAATTCCATGGATGCTTATTTTATCAATTACATATTCTTTTTTGCCAAAAAATAATCTTATTATATATCTATTTAGCATAGTTACCTTGATACCAATGATATGGGCAAAAAAATCTCTTTCTGATGAGAAACGTTTTAAACCTATGCTACCTTTTTCCTGGATAGATTTAGTCACTCTAATCATCTTTATTATAGGTTCATTAATAGTTCATTCTATTTTCATCAATGGATACAGTTTTTAATAAAAGTATTATATAAAATACTGAATTTAGTTATTATAACATACATTTTCAAAAAATCAAAATATTATTAGTAATTTTAACCCAATAATTTTTAATGAAATTTATTGAAATAAATTATTCCTTCATTAAAATAAATTTTTTCAAAATACAATTACAAATTTAATTTTTTAGACATGAAACATCTGTTCACAACTAAAGTTTTTCTGCTTTTAATAGCTTTTACATTAGGAATATCCGGTGCAGAAGCAAAAAAAGCAAGAAAAAAAGTTCAGCCAAAACCAGCCGTTAAAGCCTCTGTTTTTTCAGGACTTAAATGGAGAAGTATTGGTCCGGCATTGACTTCCGGCCGGATAGCTGATTTTGCTGTAAACCCTGATAATCCCAGTCATTATTATGTAGGAGCTGCTTCGGGAGGCATATGGATAACATATGATGACGGAACAACATTTAAACCTGTTTTTGATCATGAAGGAGCTTACTCAATTGGTTGTCTTGCCATGGACCCCAATAACCATCATGTTGTATGGGCAGGAACCGGAGAAAACAATCACCAACGTGCATTAGGATATGGAAATGGAGTTTGGAAAACCACTGATGACGGGAAAAACTGGAAAAATATGGGGTTGAAAAGCTCCAGCCAGATAGGTAAAATTTTAATAGACCCCCGTAACTCAAATGTTGTTTATGTAGCTGCTGAGGGTTCTGCTTGGGGACCTGGTGGCGACCGTGGATTATATAAAACTACCGATGGTGGAAAAACATGGAAAAGAGTTTTATATATTTCTGAAAATACGGGAGTTGCAAATATGTGTTTTGAACCCGGGAACCCAAATGTAATATATGCAGGAGCAGAGCAAAGAAGAAGAAGACAATTTGCTAAAATTGGAGGTGGCCCTGAATCGGCATATTACAAAAGTACTGATGGCGGTAAAACCTGGAAAAAACTCACCAACGGAATTCCAAATGTTGACAAAGGAGGCATGGCAATTGCTGTTTCCCCTGTTAATCCTGATATTGTTTATGTTATGTTTCAAGCCTCTAACGGCAAAGGTGGTTTTTTCCGTTCTACAAATAGAGGAGCTTCATTTAAGAAGATGAGCAACTATTTTAGTAGCGGCCAGTATTACAGCGAATTATACCCCGACCCAAAAGATGCCAATAAAGTTTATTCCGTAGATACTTATGGAAAAGTAACTCTGGATGGCGGAAAAACATGGAAAAACATGGGTAATAATAAAAGGCATGTAGATGACCACGCATACTGGATTGACCCAAAAAATACGGAACACATGTTAATAGGATGCGACGGTGGTGTTTACGAAACATGGAACGGAAATAAAACATTTTTGTTTAAAACAACCTTACCAGTTACACAATTTTATCGTGTTGCAGTTGACGACAGTAAACCTTTTTATTGGGTTTATGGTGGAACTCAGGATAATAATAGTTTAGGAGGGCCTTCGCAAAACCTGAAAAAAGGAGGCGTTTCTAGTTACGAGTGGATTACAACATTGGGTGGAGACGGGTTTTGGCAGGCTATCGACCCTACAAACCCTGATATTGTTTACTCTGCTTATCAATATGGCAATATTTTCCGCTACGATAAGAAATCAGGTGAACGAATTAAAATAAAACCCATGCCTAAAAAAGGTGAAAAAACTTTTAGATGGAACTGGGATGCTCCCTTTATCTTAAGTAAATACAATCCAAAAAGACTTTATATGGGTGCAGATAAAATGTTTGAAAGTAACGACCGCGGAAATTCATGGCAAGAAATCAGTGGAGATTTAACCAGAGATAAAAACAGAAATGATTTTAAGGTAATGGGGAAATACTGGCCTGCATCTGCAGTGGCAAAAGATGTTTCTACTTCACTTTGGGGAACAATTGTTTCTTTGGCAGAATCACCTGTAAAAGAAGGAATGTTAGTTGTTGGTACTGATGATGGGGTAATTCAGGTAACTGATGATGATGGCAAAACATGGCAAAAAACCACTAAATTTCCAGGGGTACCGGAATATACCTATGTTAGCGATGTTTTTCCTTCAAATTTTGATGAAAATGTCATCTTTGCCTCTTTTAATAACACTAAAAGCAAGGATTTTAATTCTTATTTATTAAAAAGTACTGATAAAGGGAAAACCTGGACTTCCATTTCTAACAACTTACCTAAAGAACCTGTGCATACAGTTGCCCAAGATCCGGTTAACAAAGACCTGCTTTTTGCAGGAACTGAATTTGGTTTTTATGTTTCCTTGAATGGGGGGAAAAGCTGGACTAAATTCACTCATGGGTTGCCGGACATTGCAGTAAGGGATATTGCTATTCAGAAACGGGAAAAGGATTTAGTTATAGCCACTTTCGGAAGAGGATTTTATATTCTTGATGACTATTCTTCATTGAGAACTTTAACTCCGGAAAAGTTAAATAACAATAATGCTTTTACTTTCCCCATGAAAGATGCATTAATGTATATTCAGGAAAATAGCCGGTATGGAACAGGCTCTGCTTATTATTTAGCTCCAAATGCTCCTTTTGGTGCCACATTGACATACTACGTAAAAAATGTTCCTGAAACATTAAAACAAAAAAGAAGAAAAAAGGAAAAGGAATTATTTAAGAAAAGCCTCCCTATTCCGCAACCCACACGGGAAGAATTGCTAAAAGAAAAGAATGAAACAGGCCCCTATCTTGTTTTTACCATAAAAGATAAAAAGGGAACTGTGGTTAGAAAATTGTATAAACCTGCAAAAAAAGGTATTCACAGAGTAACATGGGATTTACGATATTTATTTCCTTCACCGGTAAGGTTAAAAGGAAATAAATTTAATCCGTTAAATGATGGCAATAATGGTGTTTTAGCTTTACCGGGTTCATATACTATTACAATGAGTATGTTTCATAATGGATCGGCAAAACTATTGGGCAAACCGGTAACCTTTAATGCAAAGGTGTTACACAACACCACTTTACCCGACAAAGACAGGCAGGCATTAACAACATTTTTGGATAATGTTGCCGACTTATACAGAACCATGAGTGGAGCCCAGCAATATTTAAATAAACTGTATCAGAAAACAGCTTATATACGCCAAGCTATACACATAACAGACGGGGCGTCCATTGTTATGCAAAATCAGGCTATGAATGTTAAAAAAGAACTGGAAAGCCTTACTTATTTATTGCATGGAACACCGGCTAAAGCAAGTTTTGAAGAAGTACCACCAGAAGCCATGCCTCTAATGAAAAGATTAAATGATGCTATTTATGCATCGTGGCAATCTACTTCAGCTCCCACTGCAATGCAAAAAATGAACTATTCTATTGTTAAAAATACTATGCCTTCATTTTTAGAGCGTTTGAAAAAAGCAGATGATCAATTGTCGACACTGGAGAAACAACTCGATGAATTAAAGGCACCTTATACTCCCGGAAGATTTCCAAATTAATAAAATGGAGTTATATTATAAACAAAAGACCGGATCAGAAACGACCCGGTCTTTTTTAATTTTATAAAATATTTTTAAACTAAAACCACTGTAGGTTAACTCATAATACAACATTTTTAAGAAACAATACTACATACCCGGAAGACGAGGTATCTTTTTTAGTTTCGAATTTTTATAATAAAAACCCCAGCCTTTTTTCATCCAGTGCCCCACAACAGGTAAAGGAATAATAAAATCGCGCTTCCGGTTTCTAACAATAAAAGCTCCTCCATCTCCCGAATCCATCAGGCAAACAATATGCAGTTGCTCCCAATAACTTTTTCTTTTAGGTTTTCCTTTAATTTTATTATGAAAATTAAAAGTAGCTACATCAGCCATTACCTCTGCGATATGCCCTTGCTTGGCAGCCCACTTTGGCCCGCCTAATTCAGCAATATCACCCACTGCATATACGTTTTCCAATCCCTTCACCCGGCACAATTCATTAATTTTTATAAATCCTGCCTTATTTACCGGTAAACCGGATTGTTTTATCACATCATGACCGTCCCCCGCAGGAATAAAAACAGTTAAATCACTTTCAATACGTGTACCATCCATAAAAACCACTGATTTGTCTTCAATTTCACGTATACCCGTTCCTATATGTTTTATAATTTTATAACGTTTAAAAAATAAATCCATTTTATCATAAGGCTTTTGCCCCATCCGGCGCCCCGGTTCTTTCATAGGAGCAAAAAAATGCAACTCTATTTTATCCTGTAATCCTTTTTTACGGAGATAATAACTAAAATTAAAAAGCAACTCAAATGCCGGGCCACCCCTTACAGCCGTTGCAGAAGGATCATCTTCATTTACCCCAAAGCCAATAGCAATTTTTCCGGTTTTTTTTGCGATAAGTTTATCTAATTCTTTTCTTATAACAACAGATTCTTCAGGATGACCACATATAGAATGTGCATATTGTGATCCCTTCAATTGCTTTTTATGCATCCCCAATGCTATAAACAGATAATCGTATTCTAACACTCTGTTTTTTAAATGTACCGTCTGAGTTTTACTATCTATAGTTTTCACTTCATCAATAATCAAATCAAAACCATGAATTTTTTTTAATTTTTCTAAATCAATTTTTACATCGTTAAAACTCTTTTTCTTAACTGGTATCCAAATTGAAATTGGGTAGATAAACAAATAATCCCTATTTGAAACTAAAGTAACATGGTGCCCAAGTTTTTGTAAGCGAATAGCCGTTTCAACACCGGCAAAACCACCTCCTAAAACTATAATCTTATTCATAGTATCAAGTTTTTATATTTAACAGATTCATTTTTAAATCACAAAAACATATTATTAAAATAGTGTCTTTCAATGATTAATTAATTCTAATACTAACAATTTTGTTTCCGCAATTTTTCAAAAAGAATAAATATTTTAACATCATTATATGCGACATATGTTAATTTATAGCATATTTTTTCGTCTAAAAAAAGTTGCACGAAAAATCGAACAACTTTCAATTTAGTATATCTTAATGGTGGCTCAGGTACTTAGCAACTCCATCATGAGAGGCTTCCATTGCTTCATCACCTGGTTTCCAGTTAGCAGGGCAAACTTCGCCATGTTCTTCAAAAAACTGTAAAGCATCTACCATACGTAAAGCCTCATCAACGCTACGGCCTAAAGGCAAGTCATTAATTACCTGATGACGAACAATACCTTGTTTATCAATCAAAAATAAACCGCGGTAGGCTACTGCTTCTCCATGAAATTCCATTTCACCTTCATCGTTATAATCATACTCACCGGCTAAAACGTCAAAGTTTTCAGAAATAGTTTTTGATAAATCTGAAACCAAAGGATACTTTACACCTTTAATACCACCATCATTTTTATCGGTGTTTAACCAAGCCCAATGAGAATGAGGGGAATCAATAGAACAACCTACAACAGCTACATTTCTTTTTTCAAATTCTGCAATTTTTTCCTGAAAAGCAAGAATCTCTGTAGGACATACAAAAGTAAAATCCAATGGATAAAAGAAAAATACAACATGCTTTTTACCGATGTATTGTTCCAACGAAAATTTTTCTACAAATTCTCCTCCGTTTACAACTGCTGTAGCTTCAAACAAAGGAGCTTTTTTACCAACTAATACTGACATAATAATGTGTTTTTAAAATACTTAATTCTTTGTGCGAAATTAAGAATAATTTTAAATAACGTATAATATAGATTATAATAATTCTTAATTTCTTAATATTGTTTTTCTATGCATCATAGATAAAACTTATATTATTTCAATTAAAATAAACCGGAGTCTTCTTATTAAGTTCTTATACCATGATAAAGTTTTGCACCTACACTAAAAAATAATTATATAATTTAAATATTCATTATCATTTAAGATGAATATTTCAAATACTTTTCCTTATTTATTTTTGATTGTTACCTTTATATCAATCAACCTTACGACTATAAATAATTAATATAAATAATAATTTACATTATTGAATTTCTTTTAGTTTCAAA
>Ga0256829_1003801_pt1 | contig 10225 bp, 8 predicted proteins | sample 131447metaG_FD_185979 | JGI IMG/M metagenome (GOLD analysis project Ga0256829, IMG submission 185979) | Hydrothermal vent microbial communities from Lau Basin, Pacific Ocean - 131-447 | ecosystem: Environmental > Aquatic > Marine > Hydrothermal vents | place: Pacific Ocean: Lau Basin | collected...
AATCAAGTAAACATGATCAATATCCCGATCCTGTCTTTACTTAAAACTCAGTTCTAAATAAACAACAGTCCAGGAATTCAAAGACCGCTGCCTACTTCTCTCTTTCAATCTACAATGTCAAAGAACGTTATTTTAAAACAACAACGATTTGTTGTTTTAAAATATAAGTCCGCCGGAGGCATAAAGCCAACCCTTTGGATTTAATAAGTCCGCCGGAGGCATAAAGCCAACCCTTTGGATTTAATAAGTCCGCCGGAGCCGTAAAGCCAACCCTTTGGATTTGGTGAAGCGGGTTATAGGAGCTACTCCCGCCCTTGTAAACAGGAAAATTACATTTTTTTGACATTTTTTTAGCAACCGCAGACTTCTGCAGTTTTTTCAATATATTAAAGGGGTTATGCCGGGTTAATACTTAAAAATCCTCATAAAATATTTCCTGCCATTTGACATATCATCCAACTATCGTCATTTTTAACCTGAAATTTGTCAATATTGATTAGAAAGCATATATGCATAGCAGAGAATCGCTGTTAATCCGGCTTAAAAATATACTTCCAAAGCTGCCCCGGCCTGACAAAAAAGCACCGCTTCTTATCGGGGTGGCGCTTTTTGTTGGCGGCGTGCTGTTGGGCAGTATGTTTAACATGTCTGATCCCGGGATACAGAAGACGGCCCCCGTTCCGGCGCTTTCGCTGAAAGAAGAATATCTCGACAGTGCCAATTACAGCCCGTCAGATAATCTTGTGCCTGTTGCCCCCGAGGCAGCGGAGCCAGATCTTAAGGACGTCAGAATAAAACGCGGTCAGGGCATGATGGATATATTGGTCAAAAGCGGCGCGAGCCGGTGGGATGCCTATAAGGCGATTAACGCCCTGTCCGGTTATTTTGATATGCGAAAGCTCCAGATTGGCCAGAAATTACAGGCGGCCTATGATTCGGATGGCCGACTCACTGGTCTGAATATGCAAAAAGATTTTGACCATATGATCCGGGTCAGTCGCACAGACGACCATTTTAGCGCCACTTTACAGACTTTACCCTCGATAAAATTAACCCGCCATGTTGAAGGGGTTATTGATGACAGCCTGTTCCTGTCTGCTGCCCGCGAAGGTCTGCCCAACCGTGTCATTGTTGACATGATCCGCATTTTCAGCTTTGACGTCGATTTCCAGCGTGAAATTCGCCGGGGAGACAGATTTGAAATATTATACCAGCGCAAAATATCCGAAGATGGCCGCCGAGTTGAGGAAGGACATATCCTTTATGCCAGACTGACCCTGCATGGCAGGCCGGTCAGCCTGTATCGTTATAAGCCGGCGGGGGCGCAATTTGCCGACTATTTCCATGCGGACGGCAAAAGCGCCCGAAGGATGCTGATGAAAACCCCGATTGAGGGCGCCCGGCTGTCGTCCCATTACGGTATGAGAAAGCATCCGGTGCTCGGCTATACCCGCATGCATAAAGGGCTGGATTTCAGTGCCCCGACCGGCACCCCGATCATGGCCGCCGGGGACGGCATTGTCGAGCGGGCGTCACGCTATGGCTCCTATGGCAATTATGTCCGTATCCGCCATAACGGCACCTATAAAACCGCCTACGCCCATATGAGCCGCTATGGCCGGGGCATCAAACGCGGCAGACGGGTCAAGCAGGGCCAGATTATCGGCTATGTCGGGGCCACGGGCCGGGTGACCGGGCGCCATCTGCATTATGAAGTGCTGGTCAATGGCCGACAGGTTAATCCCCTAAGCCTGAAAATTCCCACCGGCATCCGGCTTGCGGGCCGGGACAAGCAAAAATTCCTCACCCTCGCCGGGGATATTGACCGGCAGATTCTGGCCCGGAAGCATAATATCCTGCTGACCTCGAATGAGAAAATGGCATTAAATATACCCGAGCCACCTCTGATATTGGCCGCACCCTGATACTGCCCTTGTTAATGAGGATGGATTTCTGTCCACGGGTTGATCAGCCTGATTCCGCAATCCTTGAAATCCTTGATATTTCTCGTTGCTACTGCGGCATTATGGCTTTTTGCAATGGCGGAAATCATCAAATCCACCGGATCAACATTAAATCCTGCTTTCTCTCTTTGTGAGGCGATGTCGCCATAGATATAACCTGCCCGTTCGTCGAAAGACAATATACGGCCTCTGAAGGCCTCTTCAATAAAGTGAGTAAAGTTATTGCCAAGCTTTTGACGGCGCTTTCCCTCGGGCAAGCGCAAGATACCTCTTTGAATCTCGGCAATTGCAATCGCCGTAATTGCCAGCTTCATTGGCGTTTGTCCGGCAATCCATCCCGACACTGCCGGATCAGGTTTTTGCTTCATCAGCTCGGAAATGACATTGGTGTCAAGTATTATCATTACTCGAATTCTGCCGTCCCGCGCGCAGAACCACGATCCGGGAGCTTCAGCTCGACGCCACCGCTAAAATATTTATTGGCCAGTTTCAGGATATCCAGAGGGGGAGAGAAATCTGAATTTGACGCCTGCTGCAAAATATACCGGGCATAGGCCTCAAGGGAAACTCCCGATTTAGCCGCCTGAACCCTTAAGCTTTCCTTGGTCTCCCCCGGAAGATTACGAATGGTAATATTTGCCATTATATACACTCCTGTACGATGTCATCGTAATCAATGATATCATTGATGTCAAATATTTGTATTATTAAAATATTTTTGCCTGCCTCAAAATACCTGGTAGAAGAAAGAGCTTAAATTTAAAAAAACCTGCAATAACAATCACCTGATATTATAGGTAAATGTTTCTATTTTGCCCCCTTTATCCAAAGGCTCAATCCGCAATTCCAGAATGTTATGATCGACTATAGTCAGGGAGCCTTCCCTTGCATCAGGTTTTCTATAAACCGGTTCGACAGATTTGATGCCCAATCCCAATGTCCGTTCTTTCCTCAGAATTAGCATCCAGGTACATAACGCCCCACAATCATATATATAACCGGTAATTATATCCTTTGGCTTTTACATCACTAATTTTGCTAAATGATGAATCATACTTATTCTCTACATAATGATTATAGTCCACACCCATTATAATTAACACAAAAGCAGACACACAGACGATTGGTATGAAAGATATAACGCCGATAATTTTCAAACTTATATTCTTGAATAACAGTGATCTTACGAGAACAGTAATTGGCAATACGACTAAAAACACTATAACTGAAATCCTGTTATAGCCAATATCCGTAAATCTCAACATTACAGGGAAAAACTGTGTGTTCAAAAAAAACAGAACAAGAATAAGGAGAGGAAGTTCTTTCAGATATTTTTTCATGTCATCCAATAATGGCTTACCCCGACAACAATACAGAAAGAACATCCTCTATTCAATGCCGTTACGCCAATAAAACTGGACGTAACGGCAGAATAATCACACCGAAAGGTTCAACCCGTCCGCCCCGGCGGTCACCTTTACGGTATCACCGTCCTGAACCCTGCCTTCGAGGATCAGGGTGGCGAGCTTGTCCTGCAGCGAACGCTGGATTACCCGTTTCAGGGGCCGGGCGCCGTAAACCGGATCATAGCCCGCATGGGCGAGCCAGTCCTTGGCGCTTATATCCAGATCAATCTTAAGCTTGCGGTCCGCCAGCAGCTTTTCCAGATGACGCAGCTGAATATCGACAATACCGTGCATATCAGACCGGGCCAGCCGGTGAAACAGGGTCACTTCATCAAGCCGGTTGAGGAATTCCGGCCTGAAGGCGGCGCGGACATGTTCCATCACCAGACCACGGACCGCCTCAACATCCTGATCATCCTCAAGCCCGGCCAGCACATCGCTGCCAAGATTACTGGTCAGGATGATCAGCGTATTGGTGAAATCGACCGTCCGGCCCTGACCATCGGTCAGCCGGCCATCATCCAGCACCTGCAGCAGCACATTGAACACATCCGGATGGGCTTTTTCAACCTCGTCAAACAGGACAATCTGATAGGGGCGGCGGCGCACGGCCTCGGTCAAAACGCCGCCTTCCTCATACCCGACATAGCCGGGCGGGGCGCCAATCAGCCGGGCCACTGCGTGTTTTTCCATAAATTCCGACATATCAATCCGCACCATGGCATGTTCGTCGTCAAACAGAAATTCTGCCAGTGCCTTGGTCAGTTCGGTCTTGCCGACCCCGGTGGGGCCGAGGAACAGAAAGGAGCCGATCGGACGATTCTTGTCCTGCAACCCGGCACGGGCGCGACGCACGGCGGCAGACACCGCCTTGATCGCCTCATTCTGGCCGATCACCCGCTGTCCGAGATTTTCTTCCATATGGACCAGCTTGTCGCGCTCGCCTTCAAGCATCTTGTCCACCGGAATCCCGGTCCAGCGGCTGACCACGGCGGCAATATCAGCCGCGCTGACCTCTTCTTTCAGAAGCTGGTTTTTGCCGTCTGTCTCCGCCGGCGATTCCGCAACCTCAAGCGCCTGCTCAAGCTTTGGAATGATGCCGTAAGCCAGTTCCCCGGCCCGGGCCAGATCGCCGCGCCGTTCGGCCTGTTCCAGTTCTATCCGCGCCTGGTCAAGCTGTTCCTTGATTTTGACATCCCCGGCAATCCGGTCCTTTTCAAGGGTCCATTGAGCAGTCAGGCTGGCCGATTTCTGTTCGAGTTCGCCGAGATCCTTGTCAAGCTTTTCCAGACGCTCTTTCGATGCGGCGTCTTTCTCTTTGCCGAGGGCTTCCTTTTCGATCTTCAGCTGAATAATTTTGCGGTCCAGTTCATCAAGGGCGGTCGGTTTGCTGTCAACCTCCATCTTGATGCGCGACGCCGCCTCATCCATCAGGTCAATGGCCTTGTCGGGCAGAAACCGGTCATTGATATAACGGTTTGACAGCACCGCCGCCGCCACCGTCGCCCCGTCGGTAATGCGGATGCCATGATGAAGCTCGTATTTTTCCTTGAGACCGCGCAGGATGGAAATCGTGTCTTCCACCGTTGGCTCAACCACCATCACCGGCTGAAAGCGCCGTTCGAGAGCCGCGTCCTTTTCAACATATTTGCGATATTCATTCAGGGTCGTCGCGCCGATACAATGCAATTCCCCCCGCGCCAGTGCCGGTTTGAGCAGGTTGGAGGCATCCATCGAGCCTTCGGAGGCTCCGGCCCCGACGATGGTGTGCATTTCATCGATGAACAGGATAACCTCACCGTCAGAGGCCGAGACTTCCTGTAATACCGCCTTGAGCCGTTCTTCAAATTCCCCGCGATATTTCGCCCCGGCGACCAAGGTGCCCATATCCAGCGCCATCACCCGCTTGTGGCTCAGGCTGTCCGGCACATCGCCGTCGATAATACGCAGGGCCAGCCCCTCGACAATCGCCGTCTTGCCAACCCCCGGCTCGCCAATCAGGACCGGGTTGTTTTTGCGCCGCCGCGAAAGGACCTGAATCGTCCGGCGGATTTCCTCATCCCGGCCAATCACCGGGTCAAGCTTGCCGTCGCGGGCCGCCTGTGTCAGATCCTGGGCATATTTTTTCAGCGCATCATAGCTGTCTTCGGCGGACGCGCTGGTCGCCGTCCGACCCTTGCGGATTTCATTGATCGCCGCATTCAGATTTTGCGCCGTCAGCCCGGCATCCTTTAATATTTCTGCAGATTTGGTCCCTTTGGCCAGCACAAGGGCCAGCAGCATCCGTTCCACGGTGACAAAATCATCCCCGGCCTTTTTGGCAATTTCCCGGGCATTTTCAAATAATTTGGCAGTTTCCGGCGCAAGATATAATTGTCCGGCTCCACTGCCTTCTATCTTTGGATAGGCCAGCACCTCGGCCTCTACGGCGCGTATGGCCGCCCTGGCATCGGCCCCCGCCGCCGTCATCAGGTTGGCGGCCAGACCCTCATCATCCTCAAGAATGACTTTCAGTATATGTTCCGGCGTAAAGCGTTGATGGCCTTCGCGTATGGCATAGCCCTGGGCTGACTGAATAAAGCCCCGGGTACGGTCGGTATATTTTTCAAAATCCATGTCCCTCTAACTCCTGTAAAGCAATAATATACCCTATATATAATGTGGTATTATTGCCACACAAGGGGGCCGGAGAGTTTCTGGAAAAATTGACAGATCAGCTGTTGCTCACAGGCTGTCGGGGGCCTTGATATCTTCCTCTTCCGTGAGTTTTTTCTTTATCGTCCGGCGGGGTTTTCGAGGGGGTTTTTCCGGAGATGTCTTTTTCGGAAGGGCTTCTGACAGCTGTTCCGGGGATATGGGCAGAGGCGGTTGTTCCGCCATGCCGGCTGTATTCGGCAGGGATTCCCGGTCACTGGAATTGGCCCGGCGTTCGGCCTCTGCCTGAGCCTGCTTTGCCTGTTCCCTTGCCTGCCGTTCCTTGGCCTGCTGTTCCTTGGCCTGCTGTTCCTTCGCTTGTTCCTTTGCTTGTTCCCGGGCAAGCTGGCTGGCGGCTTCTGCAGCAGCAAATTCAGCATAAACCCGGTAATAATGATCCGCATGCTGGCTGAGTGATTCAGATTCGAGCCGGTCCGAGGCCCGCTTCTCCTGGGCCATCAGTTTATATTTCTCATATAGCTGTTTGGCATTACCGCGCTGATTTCCGCCCGGCCCGCGACTGTCTATCTGCCGGTTTGCCGTATTGGGCTGCTGATTGCGGTTGTTGTTATGGCGGCTCTTGCCGGGACGTTTCTGATTATTATACTGATTTGATCGACCCTGCCTGTTCTGCCGGGTATTCTGGTTTTGTTTCATGAAAACTACGCTAAATATGGGCTGATCCTGACAGGGCAACGTCACATTATACTATGTCACCCATCCTGCCTGACAGCGGTTACCTTTTTCAAATATAAAAATATCTGGGGTTTATGTTGCCGGATAGTATTTTCAACAATTCTTCCGGACCCTTATACTCCTTAAGGAGCAGGGCTACAGTAGCCTTATCCCGATAAAATGCCAACATAATTTTTAGAAAAAAGCGGTTTTATGCTCAAATCAGGCGAAATCAAGCGCGATGCACCGGTCCCGACCGGCCAAATCCGCGATTATCGTAATATTTTCTGCAGGGGTTTTGTTGAAAATATCCCTGACCCGAGACCCCTGTCGCCAGCCGATTTCCAGAAAAGCATGACCCCCGACAGCGATCAATTGCGGAATGATCTTTGCCAGCTTTTTATATTCTTTCAGGCCCCCGTCCCCGGCAAACAGGGCAATCTCCGGCTCATAATCCCGCACATCCGGGTCAAGACCCGCCCTTTCCGCCGGGGCAATATAAGGCGGATTAGCCAGAATTATGTCAAATTCGGCAGAGGGCGGCAATTGCGCGGCCCAGTCGCTCTTGATAAACTCACATCTGTCGCCAAAGCCGAGCCGGTCGGCATTATCCTGCGCCAGCATCAGTGCCCTGGCGGAAATATCAACCCCGACTCCGCGACTGCCCGGCAATTCCGCCATCAATGACAGCAAAAGACAGCCGCTGCCGGTTCCAAGATCAAGAATTTTCAGAGACTTGTTTCTGTCCGGAATGACTTTCAGGGCAGACTCAATCAGAATTTCACTGTCGGGGCGCGGAGTCAGGCAATCCCGGCTAACCTTGAACTCAAGGCTCCAGAAAGCTTTTTTGCCGAGAATTTGTGACATCGGCTCCCGGGCAGCTCTGCGCGCCAGAAGCGCCGCGAAAGCTGCCGCTTCATGATCCGGAACTTTCCGGCAAGGATCAAGAATTATCTCCAGCGGGTCCAGACCGAGCGCCATCCCGAGAAGCAGGTCTACATCCAGCCGGGCCGTCCTGATTTCTGTTCCCTCCAGCAGGCAAACTGCTTTTTTTCTGACCTCTTTCAGTGTTAACATATTCCTTTACCCGGCATTAGGTGATATGGTTTGTTTCATAGCATAATGAAAGACCCGATGAAAATGCGTAAAAATATTATTACCACCCTGTCATATTATATGACCTTTACCGCAACGGCAGTTATCTGCCTCACCGCGCCTGCCCTGGCAGGAAATCAGGACCCCGGAAAGGTTGACTTTCTGCAGGCCATACAGAATAAACTGTCGCAGGCCAGCGGGGCCAAGGCCATTGCCATTCATGTTGTCGCCGGAAAAAAACGCCGGATAAATCTCAGCCCCTCATCAATTACCCTGTCCTACGGCTTTCTCAAAGATATCAAAAATATCAACCAGATGGTCGCGACTCTGGCCCATTTGACGGCCTATATCAATCTTGGCTATGCGGTGACCCCGCCGAAAAAGTCCCGGCAGGAAAAAGGGCAAAAAACCTCTCTCGGCAAATATTTAAAATCCACCATCAGGCCGGAATATCCCGATCAGGGCTACATGCCGGAGGCCAAGGGAACCTTTCAGGAAAACCGGGATGAGCCTATTACCCGGCCCAGCTATAAAAATCAGGCCTATGATTTTTCCGTCAACAGAACCAATATTCTGGCGACCGAACATGAACTTGACGTTGACAAGGCGACGGATAAAATCATGCAACGGGCCGGTTATTGTCCCCAGGACTACAGCCGCCTTCTGCATTATTTTTATGAAAATCCGCAAAAATTTCCGGAAAACAAACATTTTACCCTTGATGCCGACCAGTGGCAGCGTATTGATGCCGCCGATCGGCGGGCCGACCCGGCAGACCCCTGTAACAAGGATCAGCTGGTCCTGACCAAAAAATATGCCGGGGATTTCCGCCAGATGAAAAGTAAAATTCTCCTGGCCCTGAAAAATTCTCCGAAAAATACTCTGAAAAATACTCCGAAAAGTGACCCGAAAAGTGAAAAACCGGGCTGATCAGCCGTTCATCCGGGCCAGTTGCGCCGCCTGCTCTTCGGTAATCAGGGCGGTGATAACCTCTTCAAGTCCGTCGCCGGCCAATATCTGGTCAAGCTTGTACAGCGTCAGATTGATCCGATGGTCAGTCACCCGCCCTTGAGGAAAATTATAGGTCCGGATGCGCCCTGAACGGTCGCCGCTGCCAACCTGTTCCTTGCGGTCTGCGGCACGTTCGGCATCGCGTTTGGCCCGTTCCGCATCATAAACCCGGGCCATCAGGACCTTCATCGCCTTCTGCTTGTTTTTATGCTGGGATTTTTCATCCTGCTGCTGAACCGTAATTCCGGTCGGGATATGGGTAAGGCGCACCGCACTGTCAGTGGTATTGACGCTTTGGCCGCCGGGGCCGCTGGCGCGGAAAATATCAACCCGGATATCCTTGTCCTCAAGAGTGATATCCACCTCCTCGACCTCCGGCATCACCGCGACTGTCGCCGCCGAGGTATGGATGCGCCCGCCGGTTTCGGTTTCCGGCACCCTTTGCACCCGATGGCCGCCGGATTCATATTTAAGCCGGGCAAATACCCCCTTGCCCGCAACGGACACGATGACCTCCTTGAAGCCGCCGACATCACTGCTCGACGCGCTGACAAGCTCGAATTTCCAGCCCCGGGTCTGGGCATAATGCTGATACATGCGAAACAGGTCGCCGGCAAACAGCGCCGCCTCGTCACCACCGGTCCCGGCGCGGATTTCAAGCAGAGCGTTTTTATCGTCATCGACATCTTTCGGCAACAGCATAATTTCGACCTCATGCTCAAGCGCGGGCAGGCGTTTTTTCAGGTCCGGCAGTTCCATTTCCGCCAGTTCCTTCATTTCCGCATCACCGTCCGGATCAGCTGCCATCTCTTCAAGTTCCGCGATTTCCCGGGTCATGGCGAGATAGTCACCCGCCGCTTTCACCACCGGAGAAAGATCGGCATATTCCCGGGAAATGGTGACAATTTCATGGGAAGACATGCCCGACGCCGACATCATATGTTCCAGCTCCGCATGGCGGGTAATCAACTGTTGCAGGCGTTCCTGTGGAATCATTTGAGATAATCCACTATATTGTCAAGCGCGACCTCATGCTGACTGCCATCATCAAAATTCTTGACAGTGACAGCCCCCCGGGCCAGCTCATCCTCACCGATCAGAACGGCGGCGCGGGCATGGAGCTTGTTGGCCCGTTTCATACGTTTGCCCATATTGCCCCGGTAAGACATATCAACCGCAATCCCGCCCGCCCGTAATTTCTGCGCGAGCATCAGGGCTTCGGTCTGACACCCGGCCCCGACCGGGACAATGGCCACCGGGCGTGGCGCCGGCGGCACGAGGTCAGGAGAGACCAGTTCCGCCAGCCGTTCCATACCCGCCGCCCAGCCAATGCCCGCCGTTGCCGGACCGCCCATTTTTTCGATCAACCCGTCATAGCGT
>Ga0256829_1003802_pt1 | contig 10221 bp, 7 predicted proteins | sample 131447metaG_FD_185979 | JGI IMG/M metagenome (GOLD analysis project Ga0256829, IMG submission 185979) | Hydrothermal vent microbial communities from Lau Basin, Pacific Ocean - 131-447 | ecosystem: Environmental > Aquatic > Marine > Hydrothermal vents | place: Pacific Ocean: Lau Basin | collected...
GTTTGGCCATAATAGCCTGCAAACAAGAACCTAAAGATTACGCTACTTTTTCTGGTAAAATCGAAAACGCTAATAGTGATTCTTTATTTGTATTTCAATCAAGAAATTACAAAAAAACTATTAAGGTTAATGAAGATGGAACTTTTAGTGACACTTTAAAAGTAAATCCTGGAGTTTATGGTATTTATGATGGAAAGGAACAAGCTTTTGTTTATCTTAAAAATGATGCAGATATCAAACTTTCTGTTGATGCAGAAAACTTTAGAGAAACTATTAAATATGAAGGTAAAGACGTAGAAAATTCAAATTTTTTAGTAGAAAAGGCAAGGTTTGAAAGCGGTTTAATTGATTTAGAAGCTCTAAAAAATCTTGACTCTTTAGGTTTTGAAAAAAAACTAGAAAGCCTTAAATCTGAAATGATGGCTTTTTATGATAAAAACAAAAATATAGATTCTAGTATTATTGCTACCTCTAAGAGTCAAATTAATCCAATGCTTATGTCTATAAAAAGATATGTTGGAGAGTCTATTAAACTAAGATCTCAGTTACCAAAAGGTTCTGAATCTCCTTCATTTAATGACTACGAAAATTATGCTGGTGGTACTACATCTTTAGAAGATTTAAAAGGAAAATATGTTTATATAGATGTATGGGCTACTTGGTGTGCACCTTGTAAAGTAGAAATTCCTTCATTAAAAAAATTAGATGAAGACTACAAAGACAAAAATATAACTTTTGTAAGCATATCAATTGATGACGCAAGAGCACACAAAGGATCTATGGAAAACGCAAACGAAGCTTGGAAAACTATGGTAGCCGATAAAGAGTTAACTGGTGTGCAACTATTTGCTCCTAATGGATGGCAAAGTGATTTTATTAAAGACTATAAGATTAATGGTATACCAAGATTTATATTAATTGATCCAGAAGGAAAAATTGTAACACCAGATGCACCAAGACCTTCTGACGAACAACTAAGAACTTTATTAGATACTTTAAACATCTAATCTATTATAATTTAAAATAAAAAAAGCGAGCTTTATAAGTTCGCTTTTTTTATTTAATCTTCTTCACCATCATCCTCTTCTTCTACTTGAGGTTGTTCTGGCTTTTTAAATAAATCTAGATAAGCTAACGGTATTCCTTCAACAACATGTGTTGCTATAAAACTTTGGTAACCTAACTCGTCTACCAATAAATCTGCAGCTTTACCATGTAAATAAACCGCAAATACAGTTGCTGATAACAAGTCGTAACCTTGGGCAATCATACCAGCAATCATACCTGTTAGAACATCTCCTGTTCCTGCTGTTGCTAATCCTGGATTACCCGTAACATTAACATATAATTTGTCTTCGGCAACGGTTATTGTGTTTGCTCCTTTTATTACAACTATGCATTTATATTTTTTACTAAAAGCTTTAGTTTTTTCTAATTTATCAAAATCATCTTTCCAAGTTCCAACTAATCGTTCTAATTCTTTTGGATGTGGTGTTAATATAGTTTGTCTTTCTGGTAATAATTTTAATAAAGACGTTCTTTTTGCTAACATATTTATACCATCTGCATCAATAACTAAAGCTGTTTTATTTGATTTTAAGAAAGCTTCAAAAGCATCTATAGACACTTCGTTTGTTCCTGCTCCAACACCAAATGCTATCACATTAGCGTCTATATCCACATTTATTTGGGTTAGCTTTTCTTCATCTTTATCTGTAATTAACATCAACTCAGGAAATGCACCTTGTAAAGGAATATATCCACATTTTGGTGTAAATGCTGTTACTTTTCCTGCACCTGCACTTAATGCGCCTCTTCCTGCTAAATTTACTGCTCCTATTTTTCCGTAGCTACCACCAATAATTAAGGCGTGACCAAAAGTACCTTTATGACTATACTTTTCACGTGGTTTATAAATAGTTAATACTTCATTTTTACCAATTAAATCAACTTCGGTTGGCGTAGTATATAAAAATTCTGGATCTATTCCTATATCCAAAACTTCCCATTGTACGGTGTATTTAGCAGTTTCTGGTAAGAAAAAAACTAATTTAGGAGACTGAAAACTTAATGTATATCCTGCATTAACAACATCGTTTAGTGTTGTTGGTACTGCATCTGTTTGTAATCCTGATGGAATGTCTACTGACAACACAAATGCTTTTGTTGCTCTAAAATGATTAAAAATGTTTACAACCCAACTAGCAACAGGTCTGTTTAAACCAATACCAAAAATAGCGTCTACAATTATATCTCTTTCTTCAATTTCTGGTAATTCGCTATCTTCATTTAATAAAGTTGGCCAATCTTTTGTGGTGTTTTTTATGCGATCATAATTAATTAAAAAATCTTTAGATCGTGACGTACTGTAATTAACGATGTACGTTTTTACATTATAACCATGGGTGATTAAATGTCTTGCTAAAACCAATCCATCACCACCGTTATTACCAATACCACAAAACACATGTATTGGCACTTGTGTACCATGCATACGCATGTGTAACCAATTAAAAATTTGAGTTCCTGCACGTTCCATTAAATCGGTAGAACTTATATTTTGTTTTTTAGCGGTTAAAGCATCTCCTTCATAAATCTGCTCTTTCGAAAATATTTTCATCTATAAAAGTTTATTATAACATTCATTTTAAGTTTCATTATTAATAAAATTAAAGCATAAAATTATTAATTCATCAAAAATCAAACTTAGGTTTGTTTATTAAGGTAAATGTAATACATTTGGTAAGTATAGAAGCAATAAGATGAAAACAACTTCTTTTATTATTACCTTTTTAATGACAATGACCCGTTAGGGTTATGCTTCTATATATCTTCCGTTTAAGGTAGTTTATAAAAACTACAATTTTCAATCAATTACATACAAACTAAATGAAAGTTTTAAAATTTGGAGGAACCTCAGTCGGTTCTAGTCAAAACATAAATAAAGTTATAGACATTTTAAAAGCTAAATCGCAAGAAGATACCGTTATTTGCGTGGTTTCTGCAATTGGTGGCATTACAGATAAATTGCTAAACGCAGGACTATTAGCTAAAAATAAAGATGAAAAATATTTAAAGGAATTTGAAACTATTAAAGACATTCACTTTAAAGTTTTAAACGAATTACTGCCAAAACCAAGTAAGTCTATAACAACAGCTGTAGAAGATAAACTTAATCAGTTAAAAGAATTATTGAATGGTATTTATTTGATAAACGAATTATCGCCAAAAACCTCTGATAAACTAGTAAGTTTTGGTGAACGCTTATCCTCTACAATCATTGCCGAAACCATGAAAACTCAAGGTTTTGATGTAGAATTAAAAAATAGCCAAGAATTAATTGTAACCGATGATAATTTTACACGTGCTCAAGTTAATTTTGAAGCGGCTAACAAAAACATCAAGTCCTACTTCAAAACACCTAAACAAATTACAGTATTACCTGGTTTTGTGGCAAAATCTACTTCTGGAGAACCAACAACTTTAGGTCGTGGTGGATCAGATTTTACCGCTGCTATTATTGCTGCTGCATTAAAAGTAGATCAATTGGAGATTTGGACAGATGTAAGTGGTATGTACACAACAAATCCAAAACTAGTAAAACAAGCATTTCCTATTGATAATTTATCGTATCAAGAAGCTATGGAATTATCGCATTTTGGAGCTAAAGTATTATATCCTCCAACAGTACAACCTGTGTTAGATTTAGACATACCAATTCACATAAAAAATACTTTTGATCCTGACGCTATTGGAACAGTAATCACCAAACAAGACAACGAGAAAAACTTAACCGTTAAAGGTATAAGTAATATAAACGACGTAGCTTTACTTACACTTGAAGGAAGTGGAATGATTGGTATTCCTGGATTTTCTAAACGCTTATTTGAAGTCCTTGCTAATGAAAAAATCAATGTGATTTTTATAACACAAGCGTCTTCTGAGCATTCTATTTGCTTCGGAATTGATAAATCGGATGCCGAACGTGCCAAGAAAGCTATTGATACTGCTTTTGATTATGAAATTTCACTTCATAAAATTAATCCAATCGCTGTAGAAAAAGACTTATCGATTATTGCTTTAGTTGGTGATAATATGAAAAGCCATCAAGGCATTAGCGGAAAAATGTTTAGTACACTAGGTAAAAACAATATAAATATTCGCGCTATTGCACAAGGTGCTTCAGAAAAAAATATATCTGCAGTTGTATCAGAAAAAGATGTAAAAAAAGCATTAAACTCTTTACACGAACGTTTTTTTGAAAGTAACACCAAACAACTTAATGTATTTATTACAGGCGTAGGTAATGTTGGCGAAAAGCTAATAGAGCAAATTAAACAACAACGCAGTTATTTAAAGAAAAACCTAAAACTTGATGTTAGAATTATTGGACTATCAAATTCTCGTAAAATGGTCTTTAAACCAGAAGGTATCGATTTAAATAATTGGGCTTCACTTTTTCATCATGCAGACAAATCAAGTATAGAAGGTTTTTATCAAAAAGTAGTTAATCTTAATTTACGTAACAGCATTTTTGTAGACGTAACAGCAAACGAGGATGTAGCAAACATCTACGAAAAATACCTAAAACAAAGTGTAGCGGTTGTGGCTTGTAGTAAAATAGCGTGTTCTAGCGCATTTGCTAATTATAAAAAGTTACAAAATTTATCATTAAAATATAACGCACCTTTTTTATACGAAACCAATGTTGGCGCAGGATTACCAATAATAAATACCTTAAGTAATTTAGTTGCTTCTGGTGATAAAGTGATAAGTATAAAAGCCGTTTTATCGGGTAGTTTAAATTTTGTGTTCAATAATTTTAGTGACAAGAAAAACTTCCATGACACTGTAAAACAAGCGCAATTTGAAGGTTATACAGAACCTGATCCTCGAATAGATTTAAGCGGCATTGACGTAGCTAGAAAAATTCTAATTCTTGCTCGTGAAAATGGAATTGAAATGGAAATTGAGGATATTAAAAACAAATCATTTTTAACCAAAAAGAATTTAGAAAGTGACACTGTTGATGATTTTTATGAAACATTAATAGAAGACGAAGCTCATTTTCAAAAGTTATACGCTTCCGCGAAAGCGAATAATTGCCAACTCAAATATGTCGCAGAATATAAAAATGGTAAAGCATCTGTTGGCTTACAAGAAATACCAGAAGGTCACCCATTTTATAATTTAGAAGGTAAAGATAATATTGTTATGTTCCATACACAGCGTTACCCAGAACAACCTCTAATTGTAAAAGGTGCAGGTGCTGGCGCAAATGTAACTGCTTCTGGATTATTTGCAGATATTATCAAAATTGGAAGCAAATAATATGGATTCTATTAAAATATTTTCTCCTGCGACTGTTGCCAATGTGTCTTGCGGCTTTGACGTCCTTGGGTTTTGTTTAGATCATATTGGTGACGAAATGATTATCAGAAAATCTAAAGAAAAAGGCATTAAAATCACAAAAATTAAAGGTGCAAATCTTCCTTTTGAAGTTGAAAAAAATGTTGCTGGCGTTGCTGCTTTAGCAATTTATCAAGATGCAAAACCAGATTATGGTTTTGAGATTGAAATTTATAAAAAAATAAAACCTGGTAGTGGTATTGGTAGTAGTTCTGCTAGTGCGTCTGGAGTTGTTTTTGCTATCAACCAATTATTAGGCAAACCATACAATGCAACACAATTAACCCAATTTGCAATGAAAGGTGAAGCTGTTGCTAGTGGTTGTGAGCATGCAGATAACATTGCTCCTGCACTTTTTGGTGGCTTTACTTTGGTAAAAAGTACACAACCATTGCAAGTACTTTCATTACCAACACCAGCTGATTTATATGCAACAATTATTCATCCGCAAATTGAAGTAAAAACCTCTGAAGCCAGAGCCATTTTACCTAAAAAAGTAGATTTACAGGATGCTATACATCAATGGGCAAATGTAGGTAGTTTGGTACACGCTTTACATACTAACAATTACGATTTGTTAAGTCAATCTTTAAAAGATAAAATTGTAGAACCATACAGAAGCAAGCTTATTCCCTATTTTGATGATGTAAAAAATACAGCAACAAAAGCTGGCGGTTTAGGTACAGGTATTTCTGGTTCTGGACCTTCAATTTTCACTTTAAGTAAAGGTGAGCAAATTGCTAAAAACGTTGAAAAAGCTATACAAAACGTCTATTCAGAAACAGATATCAGTTTTAATACTTACATGTGTAAAATTAATACTGAAGGCATAAAAATTTTATAAAATCATTGAAAGGAAACTACTATAAATATTATGTTTATTTACTTTCAAGTAAGAAAAATGGAACACTGTATATTGGTGTAACTAATGATTTAGAAAGAAGAATGTTTGAACATAAAAATAAATTAGTTTCTGGATTTACTGCAAAATACAACGTAAACAAATTAATGTATTTTGAAGATTTTCAGTATGTAAATGATGCATTAAAAAGAGAAAAACAATTGAAAAACTGGAATAGACAATGGAAAATAGATTTAATAGAAAAAGAAAATAAAGAATGGAAAGATTTATCTGTAGATTGGAAGTATTAGTAGATTCTGCGTCGTAGCGCAGAATGACAATCAAAACAAAAATCCTTGTCATTCCGCACTTGATGCGGAATCCAAAATTGTTAAATAAATTAATTCCTTTAAGGAAAGACATCAATATGAAATACTACTCTTTAAATAAAAAAGCTCCAATTACTACCTTTGAAAATGCAGTAGTAAAAGGATTAGCACCAGACAAAGGACTTTATTTTCCTGAAAAAATAACACCTCTACCACAATCCTTTTTTGATAATATTGAAAACATTTCACATTCTGAAATTGCTTTTGAAGCCATCAAACAATTTGTAAGTCCAGAAATTCCTGAAGCCGAACTTAAACGAATTGTGGATGACACATTGTCTTTCGATTTTCCTGTTGAAAAACTAAATGAGAATATTTCAACATTAGAATTATTTCATGGTCCAACTATGGCGTTTAAAGATGTTGGCGCTCGTTTTATGGCGCGTTGCTTAGGCTATTTTAATAAGGACAACACTAATGAAGTTACAGTTTTAGTTGCTACTTCCGGCGATACTGGAGGTGCTGTAGCTAATGGGTTTTTAGGTGTAAAAGGCGTAAATGTAGTTATCCTCTATCCTAGCGGAAAAGTAAGTGATATCCAAGAAAAACAATTAACTACACTTGGTAAAAATATTAGAGCTTTAGAAGTAGATGGAGTTTTTGACGATTGCCAAGAAATGGTAAAACGTGCTTTTTTAGATGAAAAACTAACCTCTAAAATGCAATTAACTTCAGCAAATTCAATAAATGTTGCGCGTTGGTTACCGCAAATGTTTTATTTCTTTTTTGCTTACAAACAATTACACAACACACATAAAGACATTGTGTTTTCTGTACCAAGTGGCAATTTTGGTAATATCTGTGCTGGTATGATGGCGCAACAATTAGGCTTACCAATCAAGCATTTTATAGCTTCTAATAATGCTAATAATGTCGTGACTGAGTATTTACAAACTAAAAAATATCAACCAAAACCGTCTGTTCAAACCATCAGTAACGCAATGGATGTTGGTAATCCGAGTAATTTTATTCGTATTCAAGAAATTTACAATCAAGATTTTAAAGAATTAAAAAATAACCTAACATCATACAGCTATACAGATAAAGAAACTCGTGAAGCCTTAAAAGAAATGTATAACGACTGTAACTATATTGCAGATCCACATGGTGCTGTTGGCTATTTAGGTTGTAAAGAATATTTAAAAACTAATCCAAACTCGCATTGTGTCTTTTTAGAAACAGCACATCCAACTAAGTTTTTAGACGTTGTGGAAGATGTAATAAAAGAAAACATCGATTTGCCTCCGCAAATTTTAAGCGTCATGGATAAAAAGAAAAAGGCTACGAAAATTAGTTCATATGAGGAATTGAAAAGCTTTTTATTGAAATATTAATACATTCATCATAAAATGAAACTTCCAGATTTCGAAAAAATAAAGACACTCTATAAATTAGGTAAAAACCTAACGTTTTCTGATATACAGATTTTAATCAAATCTGCTAAAACAAAGTCCATTTCACCAGGTGAATTTTTAATTAAAGAAGGAGATACAAAAAAAGAAATTTTCTTAATTAAAAAAGGTTTAGTTAGGACTTACAAAATTAATGATAAAGGAGATGAAATTACCACTTTAGTTAGATATGAAAACCAGGTAGTTGCAAGTCCAGACATCATATTTTTTAATAAACCATCAGAATTTTATTTTGAAGCTTTTGAACCTACCGAAGTATTTTATATGGATTATGAAATGCTACAACAACTTATTGATAGTAATCCAAAATTAGAAGCCAACAGAAAATTTTTTCTACATAATATTTTAAAAGATTTATTAAAACGTGTAGACTCTTTTGTCCTATTATCTCCAGAAGAAAGGTATTTAGAATTTATAAAAACCCATCCAGATATTACAAATAGAATTCCTAACAAACACATTGCTAACATATTAGGAATAACTCCTGTTTCATTAAGCAGAATTAGAAAGCGTATTGTCACAAAAAACAAATAATTTTTATTAATTATCTTTTGTTAACGTCAAAACGCTAATTAGCTACATAGATTTGTATCATTATTAACCATAAAATAATTGATATGAAAAATTTAAAATCTATTACAGCGTTGTTATTCATAGCATTAATAACACTTTTTTTATCATCTTGTTCTGATGACAATGAATCAGTTGAAGACACTACAATTTCTGAAGAAGAAGCTGTAGACATTATTGACGATACTTTAGATGAAGAAACAGGAGGATTAAACGAACTTATTGAAACTTTTGTAGACGAATTACTTACAGACATTATCAACAATAACGTTTGTGGTACTTTATACCAATCGTCGTATCCTTTTGATTATTCTGGTGATTTAGTGACTGCAGATTATGATGTAGCTTGGAATTACGAATTATTTTGTGATACATACAACATTCCTGAATCTGTAAGCTTTAATGCTATTTCAACAGGAAATTATGATTCTGTACGTATCGATTCTAATGATAATTCAGATTTAAATGTTACCATAGCTGGTTTATCTCCTTTAGATAGTTATTTGACTTTAAACGGAAATTTTACAAGAGACGGAAGTCAACAACTAACAACAGTTTTAAATACAAGAAATCTAACATCAACTTTAAATTTAGATCTTACTAATGTTTTAATTGATAGTACAAGCTATCAAATTACATCTGGAACTGGAAATTTCACTTTTAGTTATACTAATTTAAACAACACCTATTCTTACACTGGTAATATGGTGTTTAATGGTAACGGAAGCATAACAATAATTATTAATGGCTTGACTTACACTATTGATTTAAACTAAAAAATATTTGTATGCTCTGGTTTTTATTTAAAATCAGAGCTTAATTTTTTTAAAAATGAAAGAGTATTTAATTTATTTTTTAATCGCTTTTGTAAGATATTTTTCAATAGCTGGATTAGCTTATATTGTGTTTTACAAGTTATTTAATAAGCAATTTGTAAACAATAAAATTCAATCTAGAATTATGAAGAAAAAAGATGTTATTAGAGAAATACTATACTCTACACAATCTACCATTATTATTACTTTAATAGGTTTGTTAATGCTTAAAACACCTTTAGTAAAATTTACAAATCTGTACACAAATGTTAACGATTTTAGCATTTGGTGGATTCCATTAAGTATTATAATCGCATTAATTTTACATGACACCTATTTTTATTGGATGCATAGATTAATGCACAAACCCAAACTCTACAAAAAAATACATTTAATACATCATAAATCTATTAACCCATCACCTTGGGCATCATATTCTTTTCATTTATTTGAAAGTATTATAGAAGCATTAATCGCTCCAATAATTTTTATCTTACTACCGTTACATCCTATTGCGATATTTACATTCGTTTTTTTAGGATTTACTATTAATGTTTACGGACATTTAGGCTATGAAATTACTCCAAAATGGTTTAGGCATTCATTTTTATTTGAAATTTTAAACACATCAACTCATCATAACATTCATCATTCAAAATTTAAAGGAAATTACGGATTGTATTTTAGAATTTGGGATAGATTAATGAAAACAGAACATCCAGATTATGTTAAAGAATATGACAAAATTCAAGAAAAACGATTTGGAACTTACAAACCTATTTCTA
>Ga0256829_1003803_pt1 | contig 10220 bp, 6 predicted proteins | sample 131447metaG_FD_185979 | JGI IMG/M metagenome (GOLD analysis project Ga0256829, IMG submission 185979) | Hydrothermal vent microbial communities from Lau Basin, Pacific Ocean - 131-447 | ecosystem: Environmental > Aquatic > Marine > Hydrothermal vents | place: Pacific Ocean: Lau Basin | collected...
CTTTTACCCTTTGCCTATTTATGGGTTGGCGCTCAGGTGTTGTAGTGGGTGCCGTACTCTTGGTAACCGTTATGGGTACCATTCTCATTATGTGGCTCATGGATATTCAACTTCAGCGAATTTCACTGGGTGCCATGGTAATTGCCATGGGTATGCTGGTAGATAACGCCATAGTGGTTGCCGAAGGAATGATGCTTAGGATGGCCTTTGGCGGTTCGGCCAAAGACGCAGCAAGCTTTATTGTAAAACGCACACAATGGCCCTTGTTAGGTGCCACAGTTATCGGTATTGCTGCTTTCTCGGGTATTGGTTTGTCTGATGACGCCACGGGTGAGTTCTTATACTCGCTATTTGCAGTGGTTTTGGTTTCACTGCTATTAAGCTGGATTCTTGCGGTCACTCTAGTACCCGTGCTAGGCGCTTACTTTTATCGCAAAGGTGTAAAACAAATTAATGACGACCATCGCTCCACCGCTCAATCGGTGTTTGTCAGTGTATTAAATCAAGCGCTTAAACACCGATGGCTTACCATTGCCGCATTGTTAGTAATTACTGTGGTTGCTTACGGCAGTTTTGGTAATGTTAAACAAGGGTTTTTCCCACCTTCCAACGCCCCTATATTCTTTGTCCATTACTGGGCACCACAAGACCGAGACATTCGTGCCACCGAACTTGCCGTAATAGAGGCGGAGTCGCGAATTTTAGGCCAAGAGCACATCACCGCTGTTTCCACATTTATAGGACAAGGGGCAGACCGCTTTACCCTGACTTACGCACCTCAAAGTGCCAATGAAAACTACGGTTTCTTCATGGTAAGGGTAGACGAACTAGATAATATTCCTTCGGTTATAGAGGCTATTCGACCTCGTTTACAAGATGTAGACCTAGACGCGAGTTTCTACTTTGAACGTATGCAGTTTGGACCTGGTGGTGGCGCTAAGCTGCAACCAAGGTTCTCTGGTCCAGATGTGAACGTACTGCGAGATCTTGCCGAACAAGCTAAAGCCGTGCTTATCGAAGACGGCATAGTGAAAGACATTCGCCATAATTGGCGTGAAAAAGGCGTTGCCATCAATACACTGTTTGACAACTACAACGCAGGTATCGCCGGTGTATCACACTCAGATTTTAGTCAGACGATTCAGTATGCCAGTAGTGGTCTTCAACTAGGTACGGTGCAAGATGGCGATTATCCCTACCCTATTGTTGCCAAAATGGCGAAACCAGAAGCAAGCGTGCTACAGGCTATTAGAGAAAGCCAGGTATGGTCTTCTCAACAAGCCCAATACGTACCTTTTACTCAAGTTTCGGGAGGCTTGGATATTCAAACTGAAGAGCTTCGCATACACCGTCTTGATCGGTTGAGAACCATCACAGTACAAGCCGATCCCGGTGATAATGAAACCGCAGGTCAAGCCTTGGCTCGAATTCGCCCTAAAATCGAAGCAATCCCACTTCCATTAGGGTACTCATTAGAATGGGGCGGTGAATTTGAAAGTTCCTCAGAGGCACAGCAGGCTCTTGGTGCTGGATTACCCGCTGGATTTTTGGTGATGTTTATCATTTCAGTATTGCTGTTTGGTCACGCAAGGCAGCCATTGATAATCTGGTTAGTAGTGCCAATGGCCGTGGTGGGTGTAGTCACAGGTTTACTCGCTACCGACATGCCCTTTGGATTTATGTCGCTACTCGGCTTCCTAAGTCTGTTTGGAATGTTGATCAAAAACGCCATCGTACTGATTGAAGAAATTGATCTTCAAATCGAAGAAGGTCAACCTATTCGCACAGCGATCATTGAGGCAACACTGAGCCGTTTGAGGCCAGTAAGTTTGGCGGCCGTTACCACTATTCTGGGTATGGCACCACTCTTGTTCGATGCTTTCTTTGCAGATATGGCAGTGACCATTATGGGCGGATTAGCATTCGCGACAATATTAACTTTGATAGCCGTTCCTGTGCTGTATAGCATATTGTTCAAGGTAAGCTATAGATAACAAAAAAGCCGCTCTGAAATCGACTCAGAGCGGCCTTTTATAAGGCTTTGTCTTACATTTTTTTAAACGCAACTCGGCTTTCCATAAAACTCATAACATCTCGCCAAGACACGATCCCCACGGGATGATCATTTTCATCCACAATGGGTAAACACGACACGCCAAACTCGTTAAACATAGTTATAGCCTTAACTATACTCCCGTGAGGCGGCAGCGAAATGACCTCTCTTGTCATTATTTGGTGTGCTTTTTTATCTAGCGTAGCTCTGTCTTTGCTTCGCTCACCCAAAGTATCTAAAAACGGACTCACCGCTTTAAGTAAGTCTCGATCGGAAATAACGCCAACTAGCTTGTTTTCGTGCACAACTAACAAATGATGAAAACCCGTGGCGCTGAACAGCTCTCGTAATGTGTGCAAGCTATCGTCCATATGCACACTTACTACCCGCTTGGTCATAATACTTGCAATTGACATCTCACCTGCCCTCTCATTACGAACCACTAGCAATGGCTGTTGTCACTACCAGTTTCTATTCAACTGATATAGCATAAGATTTTGATTTTATACAAGGTATGTGGGTGAACACGATGAAACAGTTAATCCTAATGGTAAGTTTCTGGATCGTGGCTTGGAATGGGCAAGCTACTGAGTCTGAGATCCATATTACTACCGATAATTACCACATTCCTGCTGTTCTCAATGTGCCAAATAAACCTGCGCAACACGGAAAGTACCCTGCCATTGTTATGTTACACGGTACTGCGTCACATAAAGACGAAGTGGGTGATTTGTACAAGTCTCTCGCTGCAAAACTCGCAGAGCTTGGTATTGCCTCAATCCGAATTGACTTTGCTGGTTTTGGCGACAGTGAAGTGGCAATGACCGACTACACCCTCACTTCAGCCGTTAACGATGCCACTGCTGCCCTTGATAACCTCTCATCACACCCACTAATCGATACTGAAAGATTAGGCGTTATTGGATTTAGCCAAGGTGCCCTGATTGCACAGTTAGTTGCGGTACAACACCCTAGCATTAAAGCACTTGTAGCATGGTCTCCTGCGATAGGCGATGGTATTACAGCAATGCAGGACTTTTACAATGTCCATATTCAACAAGCAAAAACTGAAGGGTTTGCCAGAATAGAGCTTGATTGGAGAGATGATTTATTGGTTAGCAAGCAATGGTTTGACGAACTTGCTTCCCAAACCTCATTGAGCGATTTGGCAAACTTCACAGGCGCTACGTTGGCAATATCCGGAAGCGAAGACAAGGTTTTGCCATGGGAGAATGCCACAACGCTTGTGAATGCAGCAGGTAGTGATAACGCGCAGGCAATTGTGATTAAAGGGGCTGATCACATCTTTAACGTTCTTCAAGAGTCACAGCCTCAACCTGACGCGTTACTCTCGATCACCACTCACTGGCTTTCACATAACTTGTAGCCGAGTTTTTTGAGTTATCCCTTCTGCTCGACTATTTCCTACTTGCGATTTATGGACTGTGTATCCAAGCCAACGTTTACTCGCCCCCAAAGTGCGGGTATTCATTGATTTTCTGGCGTCGCACTTTGGACAAACACCTTATTGGGATGAAGCACTAGCAACACATGATTCGAATTAACTACGCATTTCATTTATACCGTCTAAGCATAAGTTCTAAAAACCCCCTAGCCAGCTAAACAATTTATTTATAGACTGCCTGCACAAGAATAATAACGACAGGTTACGTGCGCTATGGCTCAAAAGTTATGGTACGCACTATGTCTAATATGTTTTAAATAGGGTTCTTTATTTAATGTCTCAACAACAAGTAGGTTTAGTTGGCTGGCGTGGAATGGTCGGCTCGGTGCTAATGCAACGTATGGAAGAAGAACAAGACTTCGCGCACATCGCGCCTACGTTCTTTACCACGTCTCAAAAAGGGTTACCTGCGCCCACTATTGGTGGCACATCATACGGTGTGTTAGAAGACGCTTTCGACATCGAAGCACTGGCAAAACAAGATATTATTATCACTTGTCAGGGCGGTGATTACACCAAAGACGTTTACCCTAAACTACGTGAATCAGGCTGGAACGGTTATTGGATTGATGCGGCATCTGCACTAAGAATGGACGATGATGCCATTATCGTTCTTGACCCAGTAAACCGCGACAGTATAGACAGCGGTTTGGCCAATGGTGTTAAAACCTTTGTGGGCGGTAACTGTACAGTTTCACTTATGCTACTTGCCTTAGGTGGTTTGTTCGAGAAGGGCTTGGTTGAATGGGCGAGCCCAATGACCTATCAAGCCGCGTCTGGTTCAGGTGCTAAGCACATGCGTGAACTCATCAGTCAAATGGGTGCCATTCACGACAAGGTCAAAGACAAAGTATCCGACCCTGCTACCGCTATTCTTGATATCGACAAAGAAGTGGCTGAGTTTATTCGCAGTAGCGATTATCCAAGCGACCAATTTGGTGTTCCACTGGCTGGAAGTTTGATCCCTTATATCGACAGCCAACTTCCTTCAGGGCAAAGTCGTGAAGAGTGGAAAGCAGAATCAGAAGCTAACAAAATTTTAGCCACACAAACTAATGTACCTATCGACGGTATTTGTGTTCGTGTGGGCGCTATGCGTTGCCACAGCCAAGCTATTACGCTCAAGCTAACCAAAGACCTACCCGTTGAAGAAATCGAGTCTATCCTTGCTGAACACAACGACTGGGTGAAAGTTGTCGCTAATGATCGGGATGAGACTATGCAAGAGCTGACACCAGCTAAGGTGACGGGCACACTGTCTATACCCGTAGGTCGTATTCGCAAGCTCACTATGGGACCTGAGTATATCTCGGCGTTTACCGTAGGTGATCAACTATTATGGGGCGCAGCCGAACCACTTCGCAGAATGCTTCGCATCATATTGGGCAAATAGCACGCCCTAAAAACCAAAAAGGCATGGCTCGATTAATTATCGACGCCATGCCTTTTGTTTATATGCCTAATGCTTAAATAGTATCAGACCAGACCGCCAACTCGTTCCCACCGGGTTCAATAAAATGAAAGCGACAGCCTCCGGGAAACGTGAAGGTATCTTTAGCAATCACACCGCCACATTCCACGACTTTCGCTTTTATTCCATCAATATCTTTTGAATAGAACACTAACAAAGGCGCGCCATTTACGGCTTTAAGAACGGTAGGTGTGAATATTGAACACCAACATTGCTTTAAAAATACTGCTGATTATATCGATTGTTTTGCAATCGTTCGTCGCTGTATCCGCAAGCATGGAAAGTCATCAGTTAGACGTTGAACATCTACAAACTATTCATGACCACGATACAGATCATTCTCCTCAGTTAGATAAAGATAATGAACACGATATCGAGGACTGCCACCATTGCGGACACTGTAGTGGCAATCATACCAGTTGGATTTTGGTGAAAACATTTACACCAAACCTGTCTTTAAATCATTCACATAACTTCAAAAAATTAACGTTAATGCCTTTGGGTATTTCAACTAGGCTCTATCGACCCCCTATCGCTTAACTTTGTTCCATACAGTGCGCTATCGCGCAAACACAATTTGGTTTAATAAAAGTTAAGAGTCATTATGAATAATATTTTTCGAACTACTGGCATAGCGTTAGTAGTCATTCTTGCTGTGCTTTCAATATACACAACCTTGGCAATTGAAAGTCAAAGTAACACACAACACGATGAACATTCGCATGAACATGAAAAGCCTATCAAAGAAGCTACTGATGAACATGACCATGCAGAGGGTGAAGAGCATAAAATCGATAGTCTGGTCAAAGAAGAGGAGCATGAAGAAGGGGTTTCTTTAAGTGCGGAAAAAATTGAATTAGCAGGCATTGAAGTTGATGCTGTTTTTCCAAAGAAATATCTAAGGTCGGTCTACGCTCCCGGAGAAGTGAAAGCAAACGGTTATAAAAGCTATCTGGTATCACCCCGTACAGATTCTGTGGTTATTAATCGCCATGCGAGCTTAGGAGACCACGTAACGTCTGGACAAAAATTAGTTACCTTGTTCAGCGAAACGATGGCTCAAACTCAAGCAGATTTTTTAATAGCCTCTTCTAATTGGAGGCGAGCGAAAAGGCTAGGAAGTAACAACGTAAGCGAACGCACGCTTGTTGAAGCAGAAAATATCTATAAAGGCGTTTATGGCAAGTTGGTGGCTTTTGGTTTAACAAAACAGGCGATTGACAAAATAGCCCAACAAGATAGCGCTACGTTTGGGCAGTACGTGCTTATAGCTGAGCGGGACGGTGTTGTGTTACAAGATGGCTTCATGCAAGGTCAGCGCATTGAGGCAGGTGAAACCATCATGTTACTCGCCGATGAAACCGACCTTTGGGTAGAAGCAAATGTTCCCCCTAACAAAGAGTTAAATTTAGCCTTAGGCAGTCCGGCCTTAATTGATTTAAATGGTATTAAATACCAAGCCAACGTCATTCAAGAAGCTCATACTATCGATCCCATTACACGAACCCGAACAGTAAGACTGTCGGTCACTAATACTGGACATAAGCTTCATTCAGGTATGTTTGTAAAAGTCTATTTTCAGTTCGAATCGAACAGCGAAGTCATTGCAGTACCAGAAGAAGCGTTGATTAGAAGCAGTGATGGTGATTGGACTGTGTTTATTGAAGACCATCCAAATGAATTTAAAGCAGTCGAAGTAACAACTGGTCGATCTTTTGGCGAATATCGAGAAGTTTTCGGCCTTGAATCTGGAACAAAAGTCGTTACCCGTGGTGCTTTTTTTGTCGCCTCTGAGATAGCTAAGGGCAGCTTTGACCCGCACATTCATTAAGGAGGCCAGTTATGTTTAATCGAATTATTGATTGGTCTATTAACAATAGATTGCTAGTGCTGATCGCACTACTTGCATTGATAGCAAGTGCTGTTATCACCATACCTAAGTTGAATTTAGATGCTTTCCCAGACGTTACAAACGTGCAAGTTGCTGTTAATACCGAAGCGCCAGGTTTAGCCGCAGAAGAAGTAGAGCAACTTATCACATATCCAATTGAAGCTGTGATGTACGCATTACCAGATGTAGAACAAGTGCGCTCTATTTCAAAAACAGGTTTGTCGGGTGTCACTGTAGTCTTTAAAGAAGGCACGGATATATATTTTGCAAGACAATTGGTATTTGAACGCCTACAGGCTGCAAAGGAACTCATACCTGCTGGGGTTGGGACACCAGAGATGGGACCAAACACTTCCGGCTTAGGACAGGTGTTTCAATATTTGCTGATATCAGATGACACAAGTAAGTATGACTCAATGGCGCTTAGAAGTCTGAATGACTGGATCATTAAACTGCTAATAATGCCTGTAGACGGTGTAACAGATGTACTGTCATTCGGCGGTAACGTCCGTCAATATCAAGTTAATGTCGATCCGTCCAAATTACTATCCTACGAGTTAACCCAAGAGGACGTGGTATCCGCGCTTGAAAATAACAACGCCAATGTCGGTGGCTGGTACATGAATCGCGGCCAAGAACAGCTTGTTATTCGTGGTACTGGCTGGTTCGAAAGTGGTGAAAAAGGTATTGAGAATATTCAACAGGTGCCTGTTAAAACACTTAATGGTGTCGTTGTTACTGTTTCGGATGTCGCCAACGTAGAGCTTGGTGCTGAGATCAGGCAAGGTGCTGTCACTATGACCCGCAAAACGGACAATGGCAATGTTGAGAACTTAGGTGAAGTGGTCTCTGGCATTGTATTAAAACGCATGGGGTCAAATACCAAAGCGACGATAGATGGTATTAGTGCTAGAACAAAGCTTATCAATCAGGCATTACCAGAAGGTGTGCGATTTGAACCTTTTTATGATCAAGCTGACTTAATTGAAAAAGCTGTTGCAACCGTGGTTGAAGCCCTTACTTTGGCTTTTATTTTTATCACTATTGTACTTGCTCTATTTTTAATGAATATAAGAGCTACATTTCTGGTGCTTATCTCAATTCCAATTTCCATTGGTATTGCATTAATGGTGATGGCTTGGTTAGGTATTTCAGCCAATTTAATGTCGCTCGGCGGTATCGCGGTGGCTATTGGCATGTTAGTCGATGGTTCAGTTGTTATGGTTGAAAACATGTTTAAACACCTAAACAGACAACGAGAAAGCGGAAGCGCTGATGTAAGTAATGAAGCTAAACAAAAGTTAAAATTGGCAGGCAAAGAAGTTGCTCGCCCAATCTTTTTTGCGGCTTCAATTATTCTCGTTGTTTTTACGCCACTGTTTAGTTTTGAAGGTGTTGAAGCAAAGCTCTTTCAGCCAATGGCTATCAGCATTATGTTAGCTGTAGTGTCAGCTATTGTAGTTGCGTTGTTTATTGTTCCTGCACTTGCCACTTTTATGTTTAAGCGAGGGGTGAAAGAACGGGAAAGTTTGATTTTAAAACCCATCGATATTTTATATCGAAAGTTATTGAAAATCGCATTAGAGCAAACCAAGTTTGTTGTTGTTTTGTTAATAGCTCTCGTCGCTTCAGCAGTGGCAACCATTCCACAAATTGGAACAGAATTCGTGCCAGAGTTAGAAGAAGGAACGATCAACCTAAGAGTGACACTAGCCCCTTCTTCAAGCTTGGAAACAGCGCTATCTGTTGCTCCAATATTGGAAGAAAAGTTGATGGTATTTCCTGAAGTAACTTACGCGTTAAGCCGAATTGGTCGTGCGGAAATTGGCGGCGATCCAGAGCCAGTAAACAACATTGAAATCTACATTGGCCTTAAGCCTGTGTCAGAATGGACAAGCGCCTCTAATCGTTATGAGCTGCAAGATAAAATGGAACGCTCATTAGAGGAATTTCCAGGGCTGTTACTAAATTTCTCACAGCCTATAGCTACTCGCGTAGATGAGTTGTTATCAGGAGTTAAAGCACAACTTGCGATTAAATTATTTGGCTCCGATTTAACGGTGCTAGCAAATAAAGGACGAGAAATTGAAACCGCGATTAAGGCAATTAATGGTGCAAAAGACGTTGCACTTGAGCAGATTGCGGGTGAAGCACAACTTGTTATTGCCCCAAATAGGCTTGAGCTTTCTAGATATGGGTTATCTGTTGGTGATGTCATGGAACTGGTGCAAGACGGTATTGGTGGTGTTGAGGCTGGACAAATTATTAATGGTAACGAACGCTATGATATTTACGTGCGCCTAGATGAGGAATTTAGAGCTAATAGTGAGGCAATAGCCGATATTAGACTGCAATCCCCTACAGGAGCATGGGTGCGCATTGGCGATGTAGCTTCTGTATCTTTTGAGTCAGGCCCACCACAGGTTAGGCGAGATGATGTACAACGTCGAGTGGTTATTCAAGCCAACGTCCAAGGCCGTGACATGGGAAGTGTGGTCGAAGATATTCAGGCGAAGATCGCCACTGATGTTGAATTACCAGCAGGTTATTCAGTATCAATTGGTGGGCAATTTGAAAGTCAGCAGCGAGCACAGCAGCGTCTTTCTATTGTCGTACCGTTGTCATTGGCTTTGATAGCTTTGCTCCTTTATTTTGCATTTGGTTCAGTAGGGCAAGCGTTGCTCATTTTACTTAATGTTCCATTGGCCGTTATTGGTGGTGTATTTTCATTGTATATTTCGGGGCAGTACCTATCAGTTCCAAGCTCTGTTGGCTTTATTACCTTGTTTGGCGTGGCGGTACTTAATGGTGTTGTTATGGTGGAAAGCATTAATCAACGAATCAATGATGGACTTGAAACCGCTGAAGCAATATTTGATGGTGCGACTTCACGGTTGCGTCCCGTGCTTATGACAGCTATCACATCAGCGTTGGGTCTCATACCTATGTTAATGTCAAATGGAGTAGGCTCTGAAATTCAACGACCACTTGCTAGCGTTATTGTTGGTGGCTTAATCACAGCAACGCTACTTACGTTGTTTGTTGTACCAAGCTTATATCAATATTTTTCAGGAGAAAGGATTAAGAAACTCCATTGGCTATAATACGAATGCAGCTTCAGTTTATGCCTCGACAAAAAAGCTAACCCGCGCTAGATGACAAACTAACCGCGCGACTACACTATAGATAAAAAAACCGGCTATAAGCCGGTTCCAGACTGTTGAAAAAGCCCTAGACGGAAGTCTGGGGCTTTGATCTAATAGGCATAGTGAAATTCGGAGTGTTCACCATGCTAACCCCCAAGTCCCCACAGCAATACGAGTTTGAAACGGTTTATATC
>Ga0256829_1003804_pt1 | contig 10220 bp, 10 predicted proteins | sample 131447metaG_FD_185979 | JGI IMG/M metagenome (GOLD analysis project Ga0256829, IMG submission 185979) | Hydrothermal vent microbial communities from Lau Basin, Pacific Ocean - 131-447 | ecosystem: Environmental > Aquatic > Marine > Hydrothermal vents | place: Pacific Ocean: Lau Basin | collected...
TCAATATAGAGCGTGCATTCATGGTGTTTTCTGTGTTGGTTTTTTTTGGCGAAAGATCTGATCACCAAATGCCATGAATGTTCCCTAACTCTTTGACTTTATTTTACTATTCGTGGGGATAGCTCAGACTTTAAAAGTTGATATGCGCGTTCTACTGAGTAGCTTACTGGTCTTATTTTCATTCACCGTAAATGCGGACAAGTTTATTGTCGCGTCGCAAAACCTGAGTTACTACCCGCACTATGATTTCCGCTCACCTGTAGACAAAGGTTTAGTTTGGGCGATACTAGAAGCTTATGCCCATGACCGTGGTCATGAATTTAAGTACCTTTCAATGCCAGTACTTAGGTTACAAAAAGAAGTACTCAAAGGCAGCGTCGACTTAATTTATCCAGATCATCCAACATGGACTAACCCAATATCCACAGCAGAGCAAAAAATATTTAGCTCAATCATAACCACGACCATAGCAGGCACCCTTGTTAAACCACACCAATATCGTAAACCAATAGAAAGTATCAAAGAGTTAAGCATTCCGTTGGGGTTCTCACCCTTATATTGGGAACCAAGAATCAGTAATGGACAATTGAGATTAATCAGTACCAATGACAGTATTACCGCTTTAGAGCTACTACATTTAGGCCGTTCAGATGCGGCAGACTGTGACTATTACGTAGCCCAACACCTGCTTTCACTTTATCCCAATTTTCAGCCAATGCTGTTTGATCCCGGTTTACCTATTAAAGAAATAGAATTCATGTTTTCTACTGTGAGTAACCCGGAATTAGTCGCAGACATCGATCTTTTCATCCAGCAAAACCCACAAGTGATCAGCGAGTTGAAGCTACGTTACGGCATAGTCAACCCCACTCAAACGCTAGAAACCATTAAAGAAGCCGCAAGAGCGTATGACGAAACTCATCATCTGAATGATTTTGCGCAGTAATCATCATCAAATGTGTTCAATCAGCCTTGTTATCTAGTTGTTAGAGGTTTGGCTAATTACGAGACGATACTGCATTCAATACCCTCAAATTCACATATCACCAATGTGGAAACAAATAGTCTCCAAACTCACCACCTAAACAAAATAAGATGCCTTATGTAGCAGTTTATTGTTAATATTGTAATATAATTATACATAAGTATTAACATCAGGAAGGTCTATGAAAAGGCTTAAATTCTCCGTACTAACTTTTGCGATTGCTTCTGTGGTTTCCAGCTTTAGCTATGCTGACATGCCAGAAACCGTTATAGGGCCGGATAAAGCGTTGTCGGTGACAGTATCGCTTACTGAAGGTAAACCATTTTATGAAGTGAGTTATCATGGCGAACTATTTTTAGAGGCATCGCCCTTAGGGCTTAATTCTTCAATCGGAGATTTTTCAAAAGGCCTTACTTATATAGATACGCAGTTTGATGAGATTAGCGAACATTACACGTTGAACAGAGCCAAAGTCAGCAAGGTGCACTATCAGTGCTAATTCCCTAACCAGTCGTTTCAAAAATGAAAATGGGGATGTCATTGCCATCACATTCCAGGTATCCGATAACGACATTGCGTTTCGTTATCGACTGGAGTCAGCGCACAACAATACTCATGTAAAAGTATTTAACGAATCTACAAGTTTTAACCTGCCTGACAACGCAACCACATTTATAACACCACAAGCCTTACCTATGACGGGGTGGATGGCCACAAAACCCAGTTATGAAGAACCCTACACTTACAATGAGAGCATGGAAACAGCGTCATTAAATGGTGTGGGATATACCTTTCCGGCGCTGTTTAAAAACCAAGATAAAGGCTGGCTTCTTATTTCTGAAACAGGCGTTGACAGCCACTATGTTGGATCACGCCTGAGTGACGGGAACGCCAAAGGGATGTATCAAATTAGCTTTCCGCAACCAGGAGAAAATAACGGCATGGGCGATACCTATGCATCGTTAGCACTACCGGCTACCACACCCTGGCGAACAATAACCGTTGGCAAAGACCTTGAACCCATTGTTGAAACCACCATCAGTTATGATGTTGTAAAACCGCTCTATGAAGCTTCTGAAGACTATAAAATGGGCAGAGCAACCTGGAGTTGGATCGTATGGCAGGATGACAGCATAAACTTTGATGACCAGATTCAGTACATTGATCTAGCAGCATCGTTAAATTTTGAATATGTGTTGATTGATAACTGGTGGGATCAGCGTATTGGTCGCGACAACATGGAAAAGTTAGTCGAGTATGCCGCATCGAAAAATGTGGCCGTGATTTTGTGGTACAACTCTAATGGATGGTGGAACGATGCACCACAAACGCCTCAGGATAGAATGAACACTGCTATTGCCCGCAAACAGGAAATGGCCTGGCTACAGAAAATTGGTGTTAAGGGAATAAAGGTTGATTTTTTTGGCGGCGATAAGCAAGCCACCATGGCGCTATATGAAGACATTCTCTCAGACGCAAATGACTTTGGGATAAGTGTAACCTTCCACGGTTGCACTTTGCCGCGTGGTTGGGAACGCATGTTTCCTAATTTTGTGACTTCCGAGGCGGTGTTGGCGTCTGAAAACCTGGTATTTCGTCAAGATGCATTAGATTTGCATGCGTTCAATGCCACCATGCTGCCATTTACCCGAAATACCGTAGCAGCTATGGATTTTGCGCCAGTATTTTTAAATGAACGTCTGTCTCGCACTCAGGAACATGGTTCTATTCGCTCAACTTCAGACACTTTCGAACTGGCAACCAGTGTGCTTTATCAGTCGCCAGTACAACATTTTGGTTTAACGCCCAACAACTTGGAAGAACAACCAGAACATGTATTAGATTTTATTCGCCATGTTCCAAGTACGTGGAATGAGACCCAATATATCGATGGATATCCCGGTAAACATATTGCGATGGCACGCCGTAACGGAAATAACTGGTATGTTGTTGCTGTTAATGGTGAGAAAAAGCACAAGACCATAGTACTCGACTTACCAATGTTGGCTGGTAAATCAGTTACTATGCTAAGTGATAATGATAACAAAGAGACTCAATCACACAGTGTGGTTATTCCTGAAACGGGTAAAGTTTCAGTGTCTCTCATAAGTGAAGGTGGTGTCGTTTTTGTTTTAAAAGAGAGCTAATCTTCTTTCAGGTTTAACTTACCAATTAAAAAAGCTCAGGCATAAAACCTGAGCTTTTAGTAAACAAGATTACTATCTTAAAACTAAAACGGCATTTTAAAACCTGGAGGAAGTGGCATTCCGCCAGTAACTTCGCCCATTTTCTCTTTGCTAGTTTCTTGTACGCGGCGTACGGCGTCGTTGAACGCTGCTGCGACTAAGTCTTCAACCATGTCTTTGTCGTCGTCCATGAGTGAATCGTCAATGTCTACGCGACGTACATTGTGGTTACACGTCATGGTAACTTTTACCATGCCTGCGCCTGCTTCACCTGTAACTTCCAGCTTTGCTAAATCGTCTTGAACTTTTTGCATGCGATCTTGCATTTGCTGGGCCTGTTTCATAATGTTGCCCATGCCACCTTTAAACATATTTTCTCGCCTTTGTTTTGGTGTGAATAATGCTACCTTGGCTTAATTGAGGCTTCGACCACAGAGGCGTCGAAACTAGCCAGTAGCGTTTGAATTTGATCATCCGTTTTAACCACGTTTTTGGCGTGGTCTAAACGCATAACTTGAATATCTTGTTGTAATTGAAGCGGTGTTTTATCGGGGTTACCCAACGACATAGAAACACTTACGCCTTCACCTAGCGCGTGATGCAATGCGTCTACCACTTGCTGTTTTGCGCTATCGTTTATTAAATGCGACTGACTTTGGTCAATTTCAAGTGTCACCTGATCACCTTCCCTTGAAAAAGTAGCATTTAGTACTAATTGCTTGAGTAATCCAGCCAGCGGTAATTGCTCAACCAAGTTACTCCATTGGTCGATTTGACTAGCATGAACCAACTTACTGCCATCATCAAGGTACGCTGTTAAGTCGCCGTTATAGGTTACTTCAAGGTTCTGATTTTCATGATGATTAAATGGTGCTTGTTGAGGCGCTGACTCTTGAGAGACCGGCTCGGGCGCTGGAGTGTGTGCTTCCTCTTGGAATTGAGGTGCACTTGATTCCCACGGTGGAGCATCGTCCACTGTCGGCGCTGATTGCAACGCTGGCTCTGGCTCAACCATTTGGGGCTGAGGTGCGTGTGTTTGCGGAGCTTGTGGTTGCTCAGCTTTTAATTCTTGAGCAATGGGCGCAGCCTTCAAAGGCTCATTGGCGCTTTGGTCTTGCTCTGGCTGTGGTCTTTTGAGTGCCGCTAATGACGGTGTATCGTCACTAGACTTTTTTACTACGGCTTCAGGCTCCTCCTCTCGCCGCTGCTTCATGCGCTGACGCAATGCGAGCATTTCAGAGGTTGAGGTTAACTGCTGTTCTTCTGAAAGCTGGTTTTGCGGTGCAGGTACATTTTGGTGTTCTGGAATGTACGGCTCACTTTCAGGCGGAGGCATATCGTCGTGATGATAGTTTTCAACCGGAGGATACGGCTCCATTTGCTCTACAGGTGGAAATTCTTCACCCATAAAACCGTTTTGCGGTTCACTTGCAGGTTCAGGTTGCTCAGCCACTGTAACTTCTTGTACAACCTCGGTAGTAGGTTGCTCAATAGTTTCAGTAACTTGCGCTGAAGCTTGTTCCGCTGCTGGTGCCTCGTGGGGCGCAACGGCGGTTTCTTCCACACTTGTTTCAGTTGCGGGCTGTTCAATTGATAGCTCTGAAGTTGACGGCTCTGTAACTGGTGATTCTGTAACAGCTACGGACTCTACACTTTTTACTGGTGCTGTCGAGGCACTCGCAATGGGCACATTACCGCTACCCGCAGGGGCTTGTGATGAAATCACCTCGTCAATATCGGCCAATGGGGTTTTAGGCGCGAAGGTCATCATTCGTAGCAGCGTCATTTCTAACGCACTGCGACCATCGGCGGCCAAAGGTAAATCTTTTCTGCCTTGCAGTGCTATTTGATACAACAGCTGAACTTGCTCGGCAGGAATAGACTTAGCCAATTGGTAAATGGCTTTCGCGAAGGTTGTTTCTAGTTTGCACGCCTCTGGAACCCACTGGGTCAAAGCAATCTGGTGCAATAAACCATTGAGTTCAGCAAACACTTGGTCATAATCAGGCGCTTGCTCAGCTAACGCTTCGACCAATGCCATTACGTCGGCGGGCGTTTTACTTACCACACTGTGAAGCAGCTTGAGCAGAACGTTTTTGTCCATTAACCCCAGCATATCGGTTACCACCGACGCTGTTACCTGATTACCGCCTTGAGCAATCGCTTGGTCGGTCAAACTTAACGCATCACGCATACTGCCCTGCGCAGCGCGCGCTAACAGTGTAAGCGCTGGCGCTTCAAAGCTGATGGATTCTTGACCCAAAATGTGACTAAGTTGCCCTGAAATTTGCTCGCGAGATAGCGCTTTAAGATTGAACTGCAAGCAGCGAGACAAAATGGTAATGGGCAGTTTTTGAGGGTCGGTGGTTGCCAGCAAAAACTTAACGTGTGGAGGTGGCTCTTCTAAGGTTTTTAACAGTGCATTGAAGCTGTGCTTCGACAGCATGTGCACTTCATCGATAAGATAAACCTTATAGCGTCCGCGAGTAGGTTTATACTGTACGTTATCAAGAAGTTCTCGGGTGTCTTCAACCTTAGTGCGAGACGCCGCATCTATTTCGAGTAAATCGACATAGCGCCCCTGCTCTATTTCAACACACGTACTGCACTTGCCGCAGGGGTTAGCCCCTTGGCCTTCATCACAGTTTAAGCTTTTTGAGAATATTCTCGCGATGGTGGTTTTACCAACACCACGGGTACCGGTAAACAGGTATGCGTGGTGTAATCGGTCATTATCAAGGGCATTAGAAATGGCAGACACAACGTGTTCTTGCCCCACTAATTCGCTGAACTTACCGGGGCGCCATTTCCGTGCTAAAACTTGATAACTCATCGTAGGTAAAAGGCTCCCTATTCGCCTTCAAATTCACAAATGGTGTAGCTTGAAATACCTGCCTCAGACAGTTTTTCATAACCACCTAAGTCTGGTAAGCCAATGATAAAACCGGCATGCTCAACTTCACCACCCAAGCTTCTGATTAGCTTTGCAGACGCGTCAATAGTGCCACCTGTGGCAAGTAAGTCGTCAATCAACAATACTTTGTCACCGGGCTTAATGGCGTCTTTGTGAATTTCTAATGTATCTGTGCCGTATTCTAAGTCGTAAGTTTCGCTTACAACTTCACGTGGCAATTTATTTGGCTTGCGAACAGGTACAAATCCGATACCCATTTCAATGGCCAGAGGCGCTCCAAAAAGGAAACCACGGGCTTCGGTTCCGGCAACCTTATCAAACCCCATTCCTTGATATCGCTCAAGTAATATTGAGATAGAACTGCTGAACGCTTTGTGATCTTCTAAAACGCTGGTAACGTCTCTAAACAAAATACCCGGCTTAGGATAGTCGGGTACGGTTTTTACAACTGATTTTATATATTCGGCGGTCACGATCTAGCCTTAAGAAAAACGTATTATAACCAGAACGTGAACCAACCACAGATGATGTGCATCAGTGGAAAGGCCAATAGCGTTACTAGTGAGGCAAGAAAGTACCATTTATTATAGACTTCTTTGAAATCTGAATTGTCAGCCATGTGTACAACCTTAGCAAAATTTATTAATAAAAATGGTGCTAAATGGTAATCGAAAGACGGCCGGAAAGACAGCGTTTATAGCAATAATGCACGATAAAAACCGCCACATCGGGTATTTTTAAAGCAGTATTGTGTAAAACACTATTGTGATTTAATCAGTATCTCGCTTTCAAGCATGGTAGTTATTGTGTTTTCTACACCCTTCGTAATGGCATCGCGAGATACTTGAGGAAGCTTTTCAGTCAAGGCTTCTACTAACGCCTCAGCCGTAATGCCCTCATCACATTGCTCTATCGTATCCAGCATCATTGCAGAGATTGGAGTAACCGTTACAAAGTTTACTTCGTGGCTGCTGTTACGATACACCACGTAAAAATTTCGCTGCGCTGTGGGTTCGGTAGGCTGGAATGCTTCACTTATCATGTGCACCGGATAAGTGTACGACACCAACGACGCCAGCGGAGAAAACATCAGAGTTCCCTCGCTGCCTTCATTAACTGCTTTCCCCTTGCGAATACTGATATCAAGCTCTAACCATTCATAATGCACTAGTTCACTGAAGAATTCGGGAAGTAGCTCTACTATTTTGGGCGATGCAGAAAGGTACTCTACAAAGGCTTTACTGATGTCAGCAAAGTAAGGGCTTTTGCAGCTGTGGTGAATAAAAAAATCTCGTGCTAATTGGGTCCACTGCTTTTCGGGCAGTAGCTTTTTGGCAATGGGAAAAGCCGAGGCTAAAAAGCTTTCAATATTGTTGAAAAACAAAGACTGATATATCGCCATACGTCGCTGAATATCTTTGTTTTCATATTCAGCCGAAGACGGATCGCGTATATCGCGAGCAAAAGCTTGTTGTAGTTCAATATGATTGTCTATCACGCTAACGCCCCGCTCACCATTTGGGAAGAAACCCGATGCTGGATCGCTTTGATCTGTTCAACTTCTTCCAGCAGCTCTTTGATATCTGGAATGTTGAAGTCGCGCTCAAGCAGTGTGGGAAACACGCCGTGAGCATAATAAGCTTCTTCAAGCAGCGCCCATACAGGCTCAATAACACTAGTGCCATGAGTGTCTACTTTAAGGTCGGGTGCCTCGTTGTAATGACCGGCAATATGGCCATAAACAATTTTTTCAGACGGCAATCCTTTGATAAACGCATTGGGGTCGTATTTGTGGTTAATGCTATTAACGTACACGTTGTTTACGTCAAGTAGCATTAAACAGTTAGATTCACTTAACACCGCGTTAGTAAATTCTAATTCGGTAAGTTCTTTAGACGGACTAATATAATAAGACACATTTTCTAAGACCAATGGTCTTTCAAGAATATCTTGTACTTGCTTTATGCGCTCAGAAACATGCTTTACTGCACCCTCTGTGAAAGGTATAGGCATTAAATCGTACATATGACCATTGCCCGAACAGTAACTCAAGTGTTCGCTATACAGAGAAATATTGTGCTTATCTAGGAATGTTTTTACTGATTTAACAAACTCTACGTCGAGCTTATCTAGGCTGCCAATAGACAATGACAATCCGTGAGTAGAAAAGGGGGCTTGAGAAACGCATTGCTCAAATTTTTCCTCAAACTTACCTCCAAATGGGATCCAATTTTCTGGCGCTACTTCCCAAAAATCTACCTCTTTAGGTAATGTGGGAAGTAAGGATTTCAACATTTCTCTTCGAAGCCCTAAACCTGCACCGTGAATATTCATCATTTAGTTACTACCCATTTATTTAAGCAAAGGCTAAGAAAGTGGACTGTATTTGCGACAGCCCCTTTCTAGCTGTGTCGTAGTGTACGCGTAGCGATTAACCGCCGCACTTACCTTCGCCACATTTACCTTCACCGTCGCCCTTGTCTTCACCACAATTGCCTTCGCCGCATTTGCCTTCACCACACTTACCTTCAGCGTCGGCAGCACCTTCTTCAGCAGCGTGAGCTTCGCCCTCACCACATTTGCCCTCGCCGCACTTACCCTCTTCTTCTTTACCTTCACCGCATTGGCCTTCGCCACATTTGCCCTCACCACATTGGCCTTCTTGGGCAAACTGCTCGTAGCCAGACTCTAGTGATTGCATGCCAAATAAATCATCATCAGCAACTACGGCAGTAGATGCTAAAGACCCAAGAACAACAGCACCCAACGCGGTAGCAACAGCTGACTTTTTAACTTGTTTCATCGATATTTCCTCATGACTTATTGTTGATAGTGGCATGCATCATACATGCGTATCAATAAAGACCTTGGGTATACCCAATCCCTTTCAATAAAATTTATTTTTTTTATAAACGCATGAAAAGTATAAAACTATTACTACAAATTATTAACTTAATTGCCGATATAGCATTTACCGACCTTAGAAATTACGCTAGGTTATTTTTGGTAATTGGGGCCTATATTCGTCACAAAAGCCTATTTGGCAAGGAAATAAATGATTAATCAGCAGTTTTACTTGGGCGACTGGCTTGTTGAGCCAAGTTCGAACACACTTCAACTGGGGAAAACGAAGCGTACTGTTGAACCCAAAGCTATGGATGTATTGCTGCTACTTTGCCAGCAAACTGGCGATGTGGTGAGTGCAGACGACATAGTAGCCCAGTGCTGGCCTGAATCTGTGGTTGGCGATAACCCCATCCACAAAACTATTACCCAACTACGAAAAGCACTCGACGATAAAGCCAGCGCGCCTATCTACATAGAGACCATCAGAAAACGAGGATATCGGGTTATTGCCGATGTTCAGTTTATTGACGACGACCAATCAAAAGCGGCTAATACCGATTGGGAAGGGCAATCTCCCTTCCCTGGACTTTCTGCGTTTTCAGCCGATGAAAGTCGTATTTTTTATGGTAGGAACGCTGCCGTTCGTCAACTGCTTACTAGGCTCTCTGAACAATTTAGTAGAAAGCGTCCATTCACTTTAATTATCGGCCCTAGCGGCTCAGGTAAAAGCTCGTTAATACATGCGGGTTTGCTGCCCAGATTACTTAGCGACAAAGGTGCCAATGGTGTTCACGGATTAGATTACGCCAGTATCGATTTTGCCGATGTCGCATCATCGCAAGCGTTGAATGAAATTGCTGCCTATATGCTTGATTGGGATGTAAACGACACTCCTTTGTTTGACGGGTACAGTACAGACAAACTCTCAAGGTGGTTACTAACTGCTCCAGAAGAAGTTGCTAGTCATATACAAAACGCATTGACTGTTCTATCGGATACCGCGGCACACACCTGCTTTGTCTTGGTTTTAGACAGGCTAGAAGCTTATTTGTCGTGTCAAAAAACGTCGTTTGCCGACAAGGCCAAAGTATTCGATATTCTAGAAGTGCTCTCTAATAGCAATACCTGCTTGATCATACTGGCGTGCAGAAACGATTTTTATCCATTAGTGGCAGACTACCCGGTGCTAATGCGAGGCAAAGACAGAGGAGCACATTTTGATTTGCTGCCGCCCAGCGCCGCAGAATTAAGCCAAATGATCCGCCTACCCAGCGTAGCCGCAGGGCTT
>Ga0256829_1003805_pt1 | contig 10216 bp, 7 predicted proteins | sample 131447metaG_FD_185979 | JGI IMG/M metagenome (GOLD analysis project Ga0256829, IMG submission 185979) | Hydrothermal vent microbial communities from Lau Basin, Pacific Ocean - 131-447 | ecosystem: Environmental > Aquatic > Marine > Hydrothermal vents | place: Pacific Ocean: Lau Basin | collected...
CAATACATACAGTAAAACTCCTAAAATAAGAGCTTTAATTAAATGAATAGGACAAACAAGTCATTTAAATTTAGTCTGTATTAACCTAATTTAGATTATAATTTTGTTGTCAAGACTTGGCGGTCTTGTGTGTGAAGTCTATGTGCATTGGTACTTCAAGTTAGCCTTATCGCTCTTTATTGAGTGGTAGGGCTTTTTTTTGGTCTATACTTTTGTAGATGGTGGGTTATGGGGTGAGATAACTTAAAGGTAAATCCAATGCACATGGATGTCCATACAGTAGGCTATATAGTAATAGCAATTATTTATCTAGTTTTTGCTTTAAAACGGTAGCTTACACCTAAGGGACTAGCCACCCTTTAGGCTTCTGAAAAACTATTAGTTTTTCAGTCCTATAAGTGTTTGGAGTAGCTGATCTGATGTTGTAATGGTCTTTCCATTGGCTTGGAAACCACGCTGAATAATGATAAGTTGTGTAAGGGCACGTGAGAGGTCCACATTGGAAGCTTCTAATGCAGCAGATTGTATAAATCCACGTCCTGCTGTTGCTGCTGTACCAATAATAGGATCCCCTGAATTGGCTGTTTGAATGTAAACATTTCCCCCTTCTGTAGCAAGACCTTCATTATTGGTAAATTTGGACATTGCAATTTGGGCTAAACCGAAACTTCTTCCATTGGAAAATGAGCCTACTAAAGTACCACTTTGATCGATCCGGATGCCGACTAAATCACCACCAGTAAAACCATCTTGTGAAATTCCTGAAGTAGCTGAAGCATTATCAAAACTTGTCATGCCATCAAAGGCATTAGCTGTTCCAAAAGAGAGGTTGACTTGTTGATCAGGAGCAGAACCATTATTCCCACTAAAAGAGATATTTGGTGGGTTATAAGTTGCAAGGGAACCATCATTGTTAAAGCGTACAGAACCTTTTTTCTCATAAGTTGGTGCTACAGTATCAATGGTCGCAGGCTCTGGAACAGTTACAGTCATATCCCATGTACTTCCTGTCGCTGTGTCAACGGCAGTTTTTCTAAATTCCATACGGAGTGTATGTTTTGAACCCAAGGAATCAAATATATCAATAGAACTTGAATGTGTTGCTGCATTGAAAGCTTGAGAAAATGCTTTTCCAGCAGTTCCTGCAGCTAAAACGGCATTCATTGCTGCCATATTTGTTGTAAATTGTGTATTTTCTGTTATTCCTCCACCGGAAAATCCAGTTATTTTTAAATTTATATCATAGTTATCCGCATTTGCAGTGGGATTGTCGACTTGAAATTTTCCTTGTGCATTGACAGAAATTGCTATTTTGTTATTGGCAGGAGTTGTACTATGTGCTTTGGCTTGGGTTTCTAAAGCTTCACGTAAATCTGCAAGTGTTTTAAACTCTTTGTCTGCACCTGCAGCTGTGGTGGCACTTGCAGAATTATAGGTGTATTTATATGCTGTATGGCTATCTTCACTTGCATTAAAGGCAGTTGTGAGACCACCGGCAGAAGAGACAGAAGCGATATTAATATTATGTGATGCAGAAGCTGTACCATTGTCATTGGTGAGTACAATTTTATTATTGGCATCAACTGTAGCTGTGATACCTGTTGTCCCTTTAATAGCATTAATAGCAGCTGCTTCAAGAGAAGCATTTTGTGCGACACTATTTGCAGCGAGGAGTGTATAAGTTGCTGTTGCTGTGGAAGGCGATTTTGTAGGGTCAAGATTGAAAACAATAGTTTGTGTATCATCAGTAGTTGGAGTTGTGACAGCATTAGTTGATGTTGATGTTGAGCTGATAAAAGATGCCCATACACCTTGTCCATTTTGTAAAGCAAAAGCATTCCCTGTTTCATTGTACATAACACCAACATCTCCAGATGCAATTGGATTTCCATTTGCATCTACTGCAGGTTGTGTTGCCGTAAATGGTAAGGCTGGAGTACCAGATGGCACTTGATAAGCAGGAGAAAAACTTTTGACAATAGGACCAGAATTTAGATTTGCTTTAAGTACAACTGTTCCCGTGGGTTGTGCAGGAGTCGTGAGCCCTGGAGCGATTTTAATGTCTGTGATAGGTGCAGTGGAATCAACTTTTCCTGTTGTTTTGTTTCTGAGCCATCCTTGTGCAATAAAGCCATTGTTATCGACAAAGTTCCCGCCTGCATCAAATTTAAAATCTCCTGATCTAGTATATTTATAAGTATTCCCTCCATCTGGAGAAATGATGAAAAAACCATCACCTTGAATAGCAACATCTGTATTCTTACCAGAGTTTTGGATACTTCCTTGAGAAAATATACGTGTCGTAGAGCTGACTGTAGAACCAAGACCCACTTGTACAGGATTTTTTCCTCCAAGTGCTCCTTGTGGTGCTGTAGCAATGGCTTTTGTTTGTGCTAAAAGGTCCGAAAAGTTTGCACGAGAGTATTTAAACCCAGTTGTGTTTACATTGGCAATATTATTTGATTCGACATCCATCGCAATTTGATGCGACTGGAGTCCGGCTACTCCGGAGAAAAGTGATTTTAACATTTTGAATCCTTTAGATGCCTCTTTGATAAAGAGACGAAGTTAAAGGAGATATAGCATAAAGTGTGCCAATTTTATAAAAAAGTTTTATACACCCATTTTAAGGGCTTTTTGCATCATCTGATCTGCTGTTGTAATAGATTTTGCACTTGCACCGTAGGCACGTTGTAAGATAATGAGTTCAGTAAGTCCATGTGTTAAATCATAGTTAGAACCTTCTAGTTTAAAGTTCACAACATTTGCACCAATGATATTTTGTCCACTTGCATCTTTAAAAAATGTCGGGTTTCCGCTATTAGATGATTCTTGGAATCGTGTACCACTTAAACGCTCTAACCCCTGCTCATTTCTAAAATGAAAGAGTGCAATTTTCCCTACACTACTTTGGCGACCATTTGTAAAGGTGGCAATAACTTCAGCATTCTTATTTATAGCATAACCGCGTAAATCTCCACCAATTGTACCATCAGCTAGGCTTGAACCAGGGACAACAGGACGATTAATTGAAGTGATACCATCAAATCCTGTCCCTAAATTTATTGCAACAGGGTTTCCGTTATTGTTGATTGATGTCAGTGTTGTAGAGATAAGTGCTCCTTTCGCATCAAAAGTGACAGCACCCTTTTTTGTATCATATGTAATACTGCCATCTTTATTTGTAACGGTCGCTTGAACACTCCATTGACTTCCTGGTGGTGTTTGTATAGCATTTTTTGTAAAAGTGAGTTTTAGCTCATTTTTATTGCTTTTAGCATCTATAACATTTGTACTAATCGTTCTTTGTACAGGATCAACACCAATATTGGCAAAAAACTTTGCTTTACTTGTTGGTACAGGAGGAAAGGTTAATGATTTTGGAAAACGTAACTTCTCTTGTGATGTTACATCTTTGAGTTTTACTTCATTGAGGACTTTTGTTAATATATTGTCGCCACTGATATTGCCTCCCATAGTACCAAGAACATGGTAACCATCTGTTGTGACTAAGTCTGCATTGGCATCAAAAGTAAAACTTCCATCTCTTGTATAAATAGGTTTGCCTGCCCCTTGCACACCAAACCAACCATTGCCATCAACAGCTAAGTCGGTACTTCTTTCAGAAAGTCGAAGTGAACCATTAGTTTGGAGCATGGAATTTGTTTGTACTCGAGCCCCTATACCTATACTGTTGTCTTGTTTATTGGCACTTGTATTGACACTTTTTTCAAAGAGTGAAGCAAATTCAATATTATAACCTCTATATCCAGGTGTATTAATATTGGATAAATTATCACTTAAAACATTTATACCTGCAGAATTTGTTTGTAAACCACTAATTCCACTATAAAAAGCTTGAGCCATCATAATAAACTCCTTTGTCTTTAGTAGACTTCTTTTATATTATCAAGGGGGACATAGTTTGAACCAACTTTTACTAAGGTATTGCCTTTATCAAACTTGACAGATTCGATAGGATAAGCACCTAGACGGGTAGTCAGTTTTTTCCCATTTGGATTACTGTATGTTGCATTCACATGGTAGATTCCGGCTGATACAGCATTGCCTGCAGTATCATTTCCATTCCAAGTAAATTGATAAACACCGGCAGGGTTTGTACCTACATCAAGTGTTTTTACTGTTGCTCCATTACTATCTGTAATGACCACACTTCCATTTTGTACATCCTGTGGAAAGTAGACCTCAAATGTGGAACTTTTTCCCTTATCAATAGTAATAGAGTCACTTCCTAAATCAGCAGTTTTCCCAATAGCTGCAATAGTTGAAAATTGCTGAGCATTCCCTAAAGAAGCTGCAAGCTTATCAAGGGATTTTTGTGTGTTATTGGATGATTCTAAAGTAGCTAATTGAGAAGTCTGTGTTAAAATTTTCTCTGTATCTGTTGGTGCTGTTGGGTCTTGGTACTGGAGTTGTACTAAAAGCAGTTTTAAAAAGTCATTTTTTTTCAATTGACCGTTTGGATTTGTGACACCGGTTGTATTCGTTGCCTGAGTAATATTTGATGAAGTGCTATTTGTTGCATTAATTGCCATAATATATCCTTTAAGCGTAGTGTGGGACTACAATTTCAAGAGAGGAGAGAACTTCTTCACCCGATTCTTGTTTCTCAAAATAATTATATTCATCGTGAGCTTTTTGCTCTTGATGTCTCTGTTGCTGTTGATTTGCACCAGATTGATCACCTTGAGGGTTGTTATTAAAATTTAAGGAAGCATTATTTATTCCATTATTGGCAAGTTGTGTTTTTAACTCGTGTGCATTGGTCGCTAAAGTGTTGATAGCAACATTGTTAGAACTTAAATTAATGTGCAGATTCTTTCCACGCTGAACAATGGTTAAGTCTACTTCACCAAGCTTTTGTGGATTGAGTTGTACTTTGACTCTTGTAAAAGGGGACTTATAATCTTCTATGGCTTGTTTAATATCTTGTGAGATATATTTTGTCATCTGTTTCGCTTCGTGTAGTTTCACTTCAAAACTATCTGCTTTTGGCACTGTCTGTCCCTGTATTTTTGTGCTATCGGCTGTATCTTTATGTTCTCCCTTTAACAATGATTCAAAAGCATTGCTCTGCTCTTTTGTTGTTTTAGGGGCAAGCACTTTTGCAGAGGCTACGGAAAAATCTGCTGTTAATGTTGTCTCTTTTTTGAGTGTTTTGTCCCCACTCAGAAGTGATTTGAGTGTTTCATCTGCTTTTTTCTGTGGTAATTTTTTATCGTTTGATAAAATTTTTGTTTGCACAATTTGCTCTGTTGTATGTTCTGTTTGTGCTTGTGCTTTAAAGAGAGGGGTTTTTTTGAGTGTCTCATGTAGCACTTCTTTTATGGATGTACTCTCTTGTGCATGGGTTGTTTGTACTTTGTCTTGTGTTTGAGTATCTTTATGTGATTGTATCGTTTTTGTTGCTGTTTTGATAACAGTAGGCTTTGTAAGTTGTGGTGCAACATTTTCAAGTGTTATTTTAGAGAGTTCAATCCCTAATTTTTCTGCAACCTGTGTTAATCCTTTGAGTGTTTTTGGAAGCGATGCTATTTCTGCTTTTTTAAAACCATCACTCTGTATGATTTTATTTTTGAGGTATTGTTTCGCACCTATTATAAGTGTTTTGAGTTCCTCTATAGATAATGATGCCCCAAGCTGAGGATTCAATGCTAAGGGTGCAGGGATTTTTAAGGTTTTTCCTTCTGCTTGTATGTCTGCATCTGCGTTGAGCAAGGAGAGGAGGGTTTTGGTTTTTGATAGCTTTTCTTGAGAAACTTTTTTATCTTGAAGTGTCTCTTCTTGGGGAGAAGCTAGAGGGGAAGTAAAGTTTGCATTTTGCAGCGAGATACCTTTTAAGAGTTCAGAAAAAGAGAGTGTTGAGACATTTTCTTTGGTGAAAAGTCCTAAATGTGATGCTCCAGAGGGTGTATCTGCTTGTAAATCTAATGAAATCATCTTGTACTCCTAATTATCTTTATAGGTAAGCATTTGATGTTCCAAAAGGCTTCAGGGGTGTTTTTTAGTTGTACTGTTTCGCAAACCTATCGAGGCATCTTAAATCTTTTTTATAAAAAAGGCTGACACTATCTTGCATATTTGAAAAAATTTCTTCGGGTGTCTCTCCATCAACAGGGTAACTGAGTAAAAATGAGTTGAGGTATTGTGCAAAAAACTCATCAAACATTGTTTTTACAATTTCTGCCCCATATTTATCTGTATAGGGGAGTACGAAAAAATAATCTCCTTCATGATTGACAATAGAGTCAGAGGTTCTTAAAATTTGGAGTAAGGAAGCATCGACAACATCCTGAGCTACAGAGGAAAAGTCACAATACAAAAGTGTAAAGCTCTCCGCACGATTTTCATCGAGTCGCTCCGAAATTCCAATGTTGAGTTGCATGAGTTGTTTAAAATTGTCAAAAGAGAAATGTATACCAGCCATTATCACACCTTATATAAGATGGAAAAAGTATATCAAAAAAAAGGTTAATTTAATTCTCCCCGTTTTAATTTTGCAATTTTTCCTCGTAACTTGCGTATAGAAAACGCTTTTTCTTCAAAACTAATGTTTTGTTGTATATTTATTTTTTTGAGTTCCCGTTCATAATGTTTTGAGAGAAAAGTGATGAGTTCTGCTGTGAGTGCGGCTTCATTCTCTAAAGGAACGATACTCTCATCTACTGCTATTGCCATGAGCTCTGGTGTCTCTTTGTCCGCATTGAGTGCAAGTGAGAACTCACGAGCATGAAATTGAAATAAAGAAGGGTCAATGACATCTAAAATAGTATTGGTAAATTGTGGTTTTTCTAAAATTGTTTTAATGAGAGAGAGTTCCCACATATCTCTGTGTCTGTTTGTTGTATGGGGTTGTGTCGGTGCTGTATTTTGAGGGGTATTGAGTTTGATGAGGGAAGGCGAAACTCCCAAGCCTCCTAAACGCGGTGCAAGGTAAGTTTTATACTCCTCTTGTAAAATAGGGGAGAGTGTTTTTAAGTAACTGACACCCTCTTGCATACAAGCTTCTTTGGCTTTTGGGTCTTGCAAATCAAACAAAGAGAGAATCTCATCTAAGACAAACTCTATAAAAGGTTTCGCAGATCGAAAAATAGTGCCAAGCTCTTCAATGCGTCCCTCTTTAACCATATCTGCAGGGTCTAAGCCACCCTCAAAAACAACGACACCTCCATTAAATCCACTTGCACTTAAGAGTTTACTCGCTTTGAGTGCTGCTGCCCGCCCTGCTTTATCGCCATCGTAAGCCATAATGACTTTGGGCTCTCCTTTTTTAAGGAGTGGTAGGTGTTGTTCTGTAAGTGCTGTTCCTAGTGTTGCCACTGCGTTATCAAAGCCTGCTTGATGCAGCATAACAACATCTAAGTAGCCCTCTGTAATGATAATCTCTTTGCGTTTATAAAGAGACTGTTTGGCAAGATTGTAGGCATAGAGTAAGCGAGATTTGTTAAAAAAAGGAGTTTCAGGCGAATTGACATATTTGGCTTGATGTCCTGTGATAGTACGACCGCCAAAACCAACTAAAGAACCATTCGCAGAGTGAATAGGAAAGGTGATTCTCTCGATGAAACGGGCAAAATTTCTCCCCTCTGAGTAGCCCACAACTCCCATTTCCACTGCCTCATTCATAGTAAACATTTGCGATTTGATATAGTTTATGGTCGCATTTGTATCAGGTGCATACCCAATACCGAATTTTTCTATGCTGCTCTCATAAATACCCCGTTCTTGCAAGTATTTGAGGGCTACTGCTTTAGAGGGTAAGAGGTTTTGATACCAAGCATTGAGACTCTCCATGACTTGCGAACGGGGTTTGTTATGTTTGTTGTTTGTATAAGAGAGTGTAAAGTTGTAAGAGTCTGCAAGTTTTTCAAGAGCTTCTGGATAATTAAGTTTTTCATACTCCATCACAAATTTGACACTGTCACCACCAGCACCACACCCAAAACAGTGATAAATCTGTTTTTGGGGACTCACGACAAAAGAGGGAGATTTCTCATCATGAAAGGGGCAGGGGGCTTTAAAGTTTCCCCCTGCTTTTTTGAGCTCTACATAACTTCCAACAACATCAACAATATCAAGTCGTGCTTTGAGGGCTTCTATGGAGTCTTGTGTAATCATAAGAGGATTATACACTAAAGATACACAAACATAAGTTATAATCATTCAAAGGAATGAAAATATGATAACATCAATAGTATTTGCAGCAGGTTGTTTTTGGGGTGTTGAGAAACATTTTGAACATATGAATGGAGTAGTAAAAGCAGAATCAGGGTATGCAGGTGGAACATATAAAAATCCAACATATGAAGATGTGCTTGCCATGCGAAGATTACAACCCAATAATACAACAAAAAATTATGCAGAATCGGTAAAAGTTACCTTTGACACAACAAAAACAGATGCAAAAACCCTTATAAAATCTTTTTGGGAACTTCATGACCCAACACAATACAATAGACAAGGCAATGATGTAGGCAACAACTATAGAAGTGCTATTTACTACACCAATGTAAACCAAGAGAAGATTGCTTATGCCACTGAAAAAGAGTATCAAAAACTCCTTACAAAAGCAGGATACAGCACGATACAAACAGAAATAAAACCTTTAGTGAAATTTTATCCAGCAGAAGCATACCATCAAGATTATCTTGAGAAAAATCCTTATGGGTATTGTCCAAACCATGCTACTGGTGTGAAATTTTCACAAGCCAAAACAGAAGAAAAGGCTATCATGCCACTTGGCGGCAAAGAGATACTTGTCATAACATCTCAAAACTACTGTCCCTATTGTGAAAAATTTCAAAAAGATGTCAGTTCGCTTTACCATGGTTCTGTGCCTTTGCGAACAGTGTTTGCAAAGGATATAAAGAAATTTACTCTCAAAACAAAACTTTTTGCAACACCAACAATCTTGTTTATCGAAGATGGCAAAGAAGTAATAGGGCATTCAGGATATATGGGTGCAAAAGAGTTTTATAAAATTTTGGGAGATTTTAAACTCGGGAAAAATTCACAAGCTTATAATGTTGCGTTTCATGAGGGAACAGATGCTCCAGGGTGTAGGCAGTATGCCATTTTTAAAGATACTCCTGATGGTGTTTTTGTTGATAAACTCAGTGGGGATGTCCTTTTTGATACACGCGACCGATTTCACTCAGGAACAGGGTGGCTCAGTTTTTATAAAGCGGCAAAAGGGGCTGTGATTGAAAAAGCGGACAACAGCTATGGTATGCAACGCATAGAGATTGTTGCGAAAAAGAGCGGCATTCATCTTGGGCATGTCTTTCCAAGAGCAGATGGAAGACGACGTTTTTGCATTGATGCAACAGTTTTAGAGTTTATCCCAAGAGATAAACTCTAAGGAAGCTTTAGTAGAGACCTAAAATCTCAAACTGAAAATACCAAATAGCGATAGAGATGATATAGCCTACAAGAATAGTCCAAGCATGTTTCATGTGGGAACCAAAGGTGTAAATACCATGGAGTCTTCCCATCACACCGACACCTGCAGCAGAACCAAAAGAGATAAGACTTCCCCCTATTCCTGCTGTCATTGTCACAAGCATCCATTGAGCTGTATCCATATCTGGTGATGATTTTAGGATAGCACTCATAACTGGTACATTATCTACGATAGCAGAGAGAAAACCTACGCCAACATTTGCAAATGTTGGTCCTGCAAACTCATATACATGATGAATATACTCTAAGAAACCTAAAAAGTGTAATGCTCCCACAGCAGAAAGAATACCAAAGAAGAAAAGTAAAGTGTCATTTTCTACTTTTTGCATATTGACATAGATGTTAAAACCATTTTGTCCGCTTTTTGCAAGATGAATAGAGTACATTTTGAGTATAGCCATACCAAACATCATACCCCACATTGCTGGAAAATGGAAAAATTGGTGACCAAGTACTGCCATCACAATCGTAGCAACACCAAGGTAGGCAACACCCATTCCCCCATCTAAAACTTTTGGTTGTTTCTCTGTAGAAGCATCAAAAGGTGGTTGCCCTTTTGGTACAGATAGAGAGAGTAAAAATGCAGTGACACCCCAACCTACAACAGAAGCAGGGAAAAGGTAAAGAAAGTCTACAAACTCTCCTTTGTTTGCTGTCCAAGACATAAGAGTTGTAATATCACCAAACGGAGACCAAGCACCCCCTGCATTTGCTGCAACAACGATATTGATAG
>Ga0256829_1003806_pt1 | contig 10215 bp, 11 predicted proteins | sample 131447metaG_FD_185979 | JGI IMG/M metagenome (GOLD analysis project Ga0256829, IMG submission 185979) | Hydrothermal vent microbial communities from Lau Basin, Pacific Ocean - 131-447 | ecosystem: Environmental > Aquatic > Marine > Hydrothermal vents | place: Pacific Ocean: Lau Basin | collected...
GCTGATAATACTTGTCCTTTCAGGATTGGAAACGTAGGTCGTTGCCTAGTTAGTTGTTTTTTACACTCTCATTACTTTTTACTTTCATTTTAATTATTTATTTATCTTAAGCACTTATTTGCACTACTTAAACTTACTCATGTACTTAATGTACCCAAGGGACATAGCAATACACTTCGTAACTTTAACTAGCACAAATATTTCGTAAAAAAAGCTTTTTTTACATTTTTTATTTTTCTTACTCTTTATTTAACAAGTTTATCTTTTATATATGCTATACTCCAAAAATTTTAATAAAATAAGAATACTGACATAACCTGTCATGAGATTATTATATATTTCATATAATAAAAAATAAGGAAATGGAAATGAGAAATATATATCTTATCATCGCAAAACAGATTGTTGAAGAGGCTGGAAGAATTATTCGTGAAGCTCGTGAGACAAATACATTTAGTTTTGAATTTAAAGAGGATGACACACCTATTAGTAACATTGATCAGCAGGTTCAAGACTATATGATGAAGCGTTTAAAGGATAACTTCGATATTCAAGTTATGGGTGAAGAAAACTGTGATGCTATTGATGAATCAAAGCCTTATTGGGCTATTGACCCTATAGATGGAACTTGGGCTTTTATAACCCATGAAAATACTTCTGCTATCAATCTTTCGCTTATCGAAAATGGTGAAGTAGTTGTTGCGGTTGTATTTAATCCTTTTACAAATGAGTTTTTTCAGACTGAAAAAGGTGCGAGGTCTTATATCGGTATGCTTACCCTTCCATTAAGAGATAATAAGACAGTAGCTGTGGTGAATTTCAAGCCTGAAAGAGAGCATCCTATTGTAAGAAGTTTAAACCAACTTTTTAAAGAAGACAGAGTGAAAAAATTGACTTCTATTGGTGGAAGTATTACATACTCAATGTGTATGGTAGCAAAAGGTGCCTTTAGCAATTATATTGCATATTTCGCTAATGCAGCAAATGCTTGGGACCTCTCAGCTGCCTGTTTGATTATAAAAAACAGCGGTGGTTTTGTGACAGATCTACAAGGTGTTGAAATAGACCCTATCCACCATAAAGGCTATATCATTGCAAGTGCAAATGCAGAGGCTCGCGATGATTTTCTTACGATGATTAATCCGCTTTTGGAAGCCCAAACTTCTGTGTAATAAGCTCTCCCTCTTCATTAAAGAAGAGGTAATAGAGTTTATCTTTTTTAACACTTAGTCCAGCAAGATAACGTAAGGCCAGGTTAGCTTGTAGAGATGCTATATGCATGACTATTGGTGCAGCAATCCCTGCTGGAGTTTTTTTAATGATTTTAAATGCATCACTAAATGAAGATTCATCGATAAAACAAACTTGACCATGAAAAGCTTCTACACTTCCATACAACCAAGGCATAGTGATTTGTTTTGCATAAGTATTGATATCACCACGAGTAGGAAGATTATCTGTTGCATCAATAATTAAATCGACTTTTATATTCTTTTCACTCCAAGTTTTAAAGTCACATTCATGTGCTATTGCTTTGACATATGGAGAGCGTGCTTCTACTAAGTTAGCATTAATGATAGCTTTATTCTTCCCTTCATCTCCCACTTTAAAAGCTATCTGACGATGAATATTATGAAGACTGACTGTATCAAAATCAATGATGTGAATTTCACCGATTCCTGTACTGCCTAGAGCAAAAGCTAAGGATGAACCAAGACCTCCTGCCCCTACAATAGCGATTTTTTTATCTTGAAGAGATTTTTGTGTCTCTTCTCCCCATAATTGTACTTGTCTGTGAAAATATTGCATCATTGTTTTATCCTTTTATTAACTGCATCATGAAAGCCCCATAAACGACGAGACTGTATTACTTCTGTATGGCTCATATCTACTATCATAAGCTCTTCTTTATTACCTAAGTGTGTAAGTATATCACCATTTGGTGATGCTAGTACTGAGTCACCATAAAATTTCCATGAAAATTCTTTATCTTTGTATTCACCAATTCTATTCGCTCGCAGTATGTAGCAGTTATTTGTAAAAGCACGAGAACTTATAAGTGCCTTCCATCGTTCATATGACTCAAATGTAGCTACACTAGGTACGAGAATTGTATCAACTTTTTTTTGTTTTAATGTTTGAAATATTGCATCAAAATGAAGCTCAAAACCACTTATAACTGCAAATTTAAAGTCATCAATTTTAAATATCATAGGTGTTTTTAGAGTTGTAATGGCGTTAGAGAAGAATTTTTCTTCATTCCAATGAGTATAATTTATCAAAATTTGCTGTTGATAGTATGAGGTATAAGAAGGCGAAAATTTTGCTATTGTTTTATATAGGTTTTTTTTCTTTACGATAATAAGTGGAGCAATTATAGTCATTTTATATGTTGTAGATAACTCTTTGAGCATTTTTATCTGGTGCACTGCTTGTTCTTTAATCATTCTTAGTGACATCATCTGCAACTCTTTAAAAAAAGGGTTAAGAACATACTCACCAAGAAGCAGGACTTTTACACCTTTTTTATGTGCTATACGAATATTATTATAAAGTTTTGTTGAACTCATGCCTTGCGCATTAAGTTGTAAAACTGCTGCTCTCATTTAGGAAGCTTTAATCTCTTGGATTTTTATTTTTGCTTCTTCAAGAATTTTTTGAGCATCTTGAAGCTCTTTCATGCCTTCTCCATATGCTTTAACACTATTTTCTAAAGTGATTTCAGGACTCATTAGTGTTTCTAATGTTTTTTTTGCATTTTCTAATTTTGTTTCAAAGTGAGTTTTAGCCATTAAGTATATCCTTTATGTAAGTGTCAAATTTATCGAGTTCTACTAGAAAAGCATCATGACCATAGTCACTATCTATATCTATATATGTATGATTTGTATTGTGTATATCAGTAAGCTCTTGGGCTAATTCTTGCATCTCAAAATTTTTAAATAAAATATCATTTTTAAAACTAATAAGATGTAGATTTGCAGTAATCCGTTTGAGTGCATCTCCTAAAGAATCAAAGCCACGAGCAAGATCATAAATATTTATGGCTTTGGTAATATAGAGATAAGTAAGAGGGTCAAACCATTTGGTGAAGTTATATCCGTTATACTCTAAGTAAGATTCAACTTGAAATTTACCAAATAATTCATAAAGACCATCAGTTCTTTTATATTCACGACCAAATTTTTCACGCATGGACTCATGAGATAAAAAACTTATATGTCCAGCCATACGCCCAACTGCCATACCTGATAAACCTTGTTCTTTAAGAATTTCTGGATCATAGTAGCCTTGTTTAAATTCAGGATCTTTGAGGATTGCCTCTTGTGCCACTTTATTAAAGGCTATAGCCCAAGGTTGTGTAGCATGAGTAGATGCTAATGCAATGATTTTATTTGCAAAATTAGGATAATGTATAGCAAATTGAAGTGCCTGCATACCTCCCATGCTTCCACCTACAATTGCATGTACTCTATGTATATCTAAACGGTCAAAAAGAATACGTTGTGCTTTAACCATATCTTTAATACTAATGACAGGAAATTTGTATCTGTATGGTTCATGATAAGGATGTTGTAGTGACATTGGGCCAGTGGAACCAAAGCAAGAACCAATGACATTTGAACAAATAACAAAATATACATCAGTATCTATAGCTTTACCACTACCAATAAAACCATCCCACCAACCAGCTTTACTTTCGTCTTCATAAATACCTGCTGCATGATGGCTACCTGTAAGGGCATGGCATACTACGATAACATTACTTTTGTCATCGTTAAGTGTGCCATATGTTTCATAAGTAATATCATAAGGTTCTAAAATACGACCACTCTCTAAGTAGAGTGGATTTGTAAAATGCTCAGTATGTGTTTGCAGGTTTAGTGACAAGGTTGCTCGCTCCGTAAAATAATAGTGTTATTTTACCATTACTGACTTAATTAAGCTTCAAGTGCTTGCTTAATGTCAGCAATAAGGTCACTGCTCGACTCTAATCCAGCAGAAATACGTACAAGTCCAGCAGGAACTCCACAAGCATCAAGCTCATCTGGTGTGAGTTGTTGGTGTGTTGTTGATGCTGGATGTGTGATAATTGACTTTGAGTCACCTATATTTACAACTAATGAGTAAAGTTCAGTCGCATTTACTATCTTTGTAGCACTCTCTAGTGAGTCCACTTCAAAACTTAGGAGTCCACTACAAAGTCCATCCTCAAAATATTTTTGTGCATTTTTATAGTTGCTGTTTGATTCAAGTCCTGGGTAGTTTACTTTTTTGACTTTTGGATGTGCTTCAAGAAACTCTGCTAAAGCTAAAGCATTTTTAGAGTGCTCTTTCATACGAAGCGAAAGGTGCTCAAGACCTTGGATAAAAAGCCATGAGTTAAACGGAGAACTCACTGCACCGATATCACGTAGAAGAGAGAGGCGAGTCCGGAGTGTAAATGGAGGCAGCCCAACATCTACATAAACAAGACCATGGTAAGAGGCATCTGGCTCGTTAAAGTGTGTATAGCGAGGATTATCTTTGAGTTTTTCAATTAAATTTTTTCTCTCTACTAAAATTCCACCAATGGCAAGACCTTGACCTGTGGTGTACTTACTAGCACTATGCACAGTAACATCAGCACCATATTCAAATGGACGGCATAAAATAGGAGTAGCAACAGTGTTGTCTACTACAGTTAAGATACCATACTTGTTAGCAATAGCCGTTATAGCTTCAATATCTGCAACATCAATACTAGGATTAGTTAAAGACTCAAAAAAGATTACTTTTGTTTTTTCATCTAGTAGAGCTTCTATCTCACTAGGATTTTGTACATCAAAGTAACGAGACTCTATACCAAAACGTTTGAAAGTATGTGCAGTCTGTGTTAAACTTCCACCATAAAGTTGTCTAGCACATACTATATTATCTCCAGTTTCAGCGGCATTTGCTATGGCAAAAAAGATAGCACTCATCCCACTACTTGTAGCTATGGCAGCCTCGCCACCTTCAAGCTCTGCAAAACGTTTTTCAAAAACATCAGTAGTTGGATTATTGAGTCGTGTGTAAATATTACCTAATTCCTTTAGGGCAAAGAGGTTTGCTGCATGTTCTACATCTCTAAATTCATAAGCTGTACTCATATAAATAGGTACTGCCATAGTTCCTTGTGTGTCTTTTTCATATCCTGCATGGAGTGCTGTTGTCTGTAAATCCATAGTTTTCCTTTTATTTTTTATTGAGAATTTCATTTTTTGTTGTTTGTAAAAACTCTAAAATATTATTCTGGTATGAGATTGTATCTTCATCACGAGAGAGAAGTGTGAGTGGTTTGAGTGCTTTTATATCTATTTTTTTTGCATAACGTGGGACAACTTTAAGTTCGTGTAAAATACTAGATATAAGGTTGTCAATATTGAGACCATTATTTTCGCGTACCTTTTGAACAAGCTCTTTAGTAGAAATCATTAAAAGGTTAGATCTATCTGTATCACCATTATATATATTTAGAGCAATGTCTTTAACAACAATAAAATTTTCTACCTTTGCATTTTCATTGGCTGCAATAACTAATGCAAATATTTTCGCACGAAACTCTAAAGAGCCGTGGTGGTGTACAAAAAATTCACGGAAGGCACTAAAAAAATGATGTTTTATCCTAAAACTAAGTTTCATTCACTTTCCTTATGCCATATTATACAATGAAACGCTATAATTGCGCAACAATCAAACAAGAGGAATTTTTATGGGTAGAGCATTTGAGTATAGAAAGGCATCAAAGTTAAAAAGATGGGGTGCAATGTCAAAGCTTTTTCCTAAGTTAGGAAAAGTTATTACAATGGCAGCAAAAGATGGAGGTGGGGATCCTGATATGAATCCTAAACTTCGTACTGCTATTCTTAATGCAAAATCAGAAAATATGCCCAAAGATAATATTGATGCGGCTATTAAACGTGCTACAGCTAAAGACCTTAAAGATATGGCAGAGGTGAACTTTGAGGGTAAAGCTTCTTATGGTGTTTTAATCTTTATAGAGTGTGCAACGGATAATAACACTCGTACAGTGGCTAACGTAAAAAATATACTTACAAAAAATGGTGCAGAGATGCTCAACAAAGGTTCTTTGGAGTTTATGTTTTCGAGAAAGGCACTTTTTGAGTTTGATTTAAAAGATGGAATGGACATTGAGGAACTAGAACTAGAACTCATAGATGCTGGACTTGAAGAAATTGAAGAAGAAGAGGGTGAGTGTCTTGTAACAGCTGATTATACAAGTTTTGGAACACTTAACACTGCTCTAGAAGAGATGCAAATAGAGATAAAAAAAGCAACCTTAGAACGTATAGCAAATACACCTGTGGAAATAAATGAAGAGCAACATATAGAGATTGATAAAATATTAGAGCGCTTAGAAGATGATGAAGATGTACAAAAAGTTTATACAAACTTAGCATAATAGTTCTGTGAAATATACCCTAAGTATTTCAGTTTCTACTGTAGAAGTAAAGCAATCAAAGTTTATTGCTTGGATCACTCCCTATGGAGAGTACGAAAGAGTACTCCAAAAATTAAAAACTGAACATTCAAAAGCACGACATTTTGTAACAGCCTTTAGATATCTTAACGAGTTTGACCAGATTGTTGAACATTCAAGTGATGATGGTGAGCCAAAAGGAACATCAGGAAAACCATCATTAATGGTATTACAAGGTAAGAAACTTATCAATTGTGCTGTAATAATTGTACGTTATTTTGGTGGGACAAAACTAGGAATTGGTGGACTTGTACGAGCTTATAGTGATGCAGTAAATTCAGTAATTAGTCAAACAGAATTGCTTGAGTATAAAAAAGAAGTCATTTCAACTATTGAAATCAACTATAGTGATGCTCGCTTTGTCGATTATGAATGTGAAATTTTTGGTGTAACAATATTAGAAAAAATGTTTGAGAGTACAGCAGTATATAAAGTTCAAACTGATAATGAGAGTATGAAACTTTTTTTAGAGAAGATAGGAAGGGTAGTTATTACCTTCCTTTGACTGCTGATCCAAGATCCCACATAGGCATAAAGATACCAAGGGCAAGTAAAGTAACCATAGATGCAATTATGACAAGCATTATAGGTTCAATAGCTTCACCTAAATTATCTATAATGGCATCAAAACGCATTTTATAATATTCAGCAACTTTTTGAATCATTGCATCAAGAGTACCACTATCCTCTCCTGCTCGTACCATTTGAAGAATCATATTTTCAAAAAGTTCTGTTTCACTAAGGCCTTTGTTTAATGCACCACCTTTCTCAACAGTAATTCTAACAGAATATAATTTTTCTTTCAGTGGTAAGCTATCAATCATTTCAATTGATGTGTCAAGTGCTTCGGCAATAGGAATACCTGCTTTAATAAGTTCTGAAAATACCAGTGTAAATCTACTTAAAGTAGAATACTTAATTAGATTTTTAATAATAATAGTTCTAAGAAGAAATTGATGCCAACGGAATCTAAAATTTCTATAATTATCAACAAAATATTTGAAAGTGAAAACAAACCCTATAATTGATGCCAAAACCAGAAGTCCATAATGAATAAGTAAATTAGAGAGACTCATTAGTATGAGAGTTGGGAGTGGCAAGTCTGCACCAAATTGATCAAAGATAGCTTTAAATTGAGGGACAACATAGGTAAGAAGTACACTAAAAGCAATTGCCATTGCAACCATTACATTCCTTGGGTACGCCATTGCTTTTTTGAATTTAATCACATTTGATCGAATCTCTTCTAGCATATCAGCAAGGGCATATAAAGACTCATCAAGGTTACCAGTTTTTTCACCAAGTTGTACCATAGCTATTGTTAAATTTCCTAATTCAAAACGAAAATTTTCCATTGATGTGGAGAGAGCATGTCCAGAATTTATATCATCTGCTAGTTTAGAAAAAACAAAATTTAAGGCTTCATCACTAGTGGCATTTGCAATTTCACTTAATGAGTCATGAATAGATATACCAGCATTTGTCATTACTGCTAATTGACGAATTGCTGCAATAAGTCCATCTTGTTTTATTTTTCTTTTTTTGACATTTTTGAGAAGGTCAGTTTTAAATCTTTTAAATTGTTCTTCAAAAGGTTCTTTTGTCTCTACAACCTTAATTATAATACCTGAAAATTTTAACTTAGCAAAACTATTTGCTTCTTTTTTATCTTCAGCATAAAAATTTAGTTTCTCTCTTTTACCTTTTGTGTATACCGTTGCTGTAAAATACTTCATCCTTTCGCCACCTTTAGAATTTCTTCTATACTTGTTATACCATCAAGTGCTTTTTGCACACCATTTTGAAAAATGTCAATAAAACCATCTTTTTTAGCTTGCTCTAGCATTGCATCTTTACCAGCACCCTTCGCTATAAGTGTTGAGAGTTCATCTGTGATAGTCAGTACTTCACAAATCATTTCTCTTCCCATATAACCACTGTCTCCACACTCTTTACAACCATTGCCTTTATAAAACTTTGCACCCTCTGGAACAATACCATGTATCTCTTCAAGAACTGTTGGAGAAAGTTTTTCTTCGATTTTACAATGTTTACAAATTTTACGAACAAGTCTTTGTGCTTGAATTGCAACAAGTGCTCCAGAAATAAGATAATGCTCAATTCCCATATCTGCCATACGTGGAATAGCGGATATAGAATCATTTGTATGTAAAGTAGAAATAACCATATGCCCTGTGAGTGCTGCTTTAATCGCAATTTCAAGTGTCTCTTGATCTCGAATTTCACCAATCATTATTTTATCTGGATCTTGACGAAGAATTGAACGCAATGCATCTGCGAAGGAGAGACCAACTTTTGCATTGACTTGAACTTGCTGAATAAGATTCATTCTGTACTCAACAGGATCTTCAACTGTAATCACTTTATCCTCTACATTTCTAAGTTCATTAAGTGCACCGTAAAGAGTAGTTGTTTTACCAGATCCTGTAGGACCCGTTACTAGAATAATTCCATATGGAGCTGATAAGCCTTTGAGTAGTTTTTGGTAACTATTACTATCCATACCTGCATCTTCTAGTTTTACAAGTGCTTTTTCTTTGTCTAAAACACGCATTACAATAGATTCACCATAAAGAATTGGTAGGGTGGAAATACGGAAGTCATATTCACGACTTCCAACTGTAGTTGAAAAACGACCATCTTGTGGTTTTCTCTTTTCTGCAATATCTAAGTTTGCTAATAATTTCAAACGCGATGCCAGAGGTGGATAAATCTCTTTTTCAAAAATAAATGTTTCTATTAGCTTACCATCAACACGAGAACGGACAAGACAGTTTTTTTCTGTTGGTTCAATGTGAATGTCACTACCCCGATTGTTTATACATGTTTTAAGAATAACATCGATGAGTAGAAGTATAGAAGAAGCTTCTTGTTGTTCTTCTATAGAAGAGATAGAATTGAGTTCATCTTTAATTTTCTTTACTAAGTCTTTTACACTATCTTTAAGCTCTATTTTATGAAGATATGAACCAATCTGTTTTCTTGTACTGAGAGCAGTCTTAACAATTTTTTTAGGAAATAGTCTCTGTATAGACTCTTGAGCATCAATATTTAAAGGATCATTAAATGATATAGTAACATACATATCATCGTGTGAAATAGGAATTGCATTATACTTTTGCAGTTGCACAAGAGGAATTTTACTCATAAGATGATAGTCCATATCTATAGAATCTAAATCTATAAAAGATATATCAAGAACATCAGCTAATTTTATTAACACATCTTTTTCATGAATATAGTCATAATCTTCGATTATAGAAAGATCATAAATACCATCACGTACCTGATGGACAATAAAACGTGTGAGTCTATCCATTGTCATAAAGCCAGAGAGTGTAATATCACGAAGAATTAAGCTTTCATCAACACCTTTTGCCAAAAGGCGGTCCACTTGTCCTTTCATTATAGAACCATTTGCAAGTAAGTCTGTTGTTATTCTATCCACAAATGCCCCCTACCAATACACATGACGTTTTATAGTTATTGTATCATAAAACTCTTCTATTACTATTTTATCTAGTTTATAATCACGAGAGAGGTAGAGCTTATATGTAAGTTTATCATCATTAGGATCTTCAAAAAGATAAAATACTCGAGGTTTATGTTTACCAATTTTTGCATATAAATCAAAAACACGAGAAAGTACATAATCTGTTGTTGGTAATGAA
>Ga0256829_1003807_pt1 | contig 10212 bp, 7 predicted proteins | sample 131447metaG_FD_185979 | JGI IMG/M metagenome (GOLD analysis project Ga0256829, IMG submission 185979) | Hydrothermal vent microbial communities from Lau Basin, Pacific Ocean - 131-447 | ecosystem: Environmental > Aquatic > Marine > Hydrothermal vents | place: Pacific Ocean: Lau Basin | collected...
ACGCATCAGATGCACTGCGCGCGGGTCCTGCAACAGTAAAAACATCATGGATAATCTGGCACCTATATTAAAGCGCGACTGCCCCTTGTCCTTAAGCAGGGCGCGCAAATTCTCCGTCACGACGCCGAAATCAATATTGACCGGACAGGGCGCTTCGCATTTGTGACAAATCGTACAGTGATCAGCCACGTCATGCAGCCCCTCGAACTGCTCGAATGAAATGCCGGAGCCGGTCTGCGCTTCATAGAGAAACGCCTCGATAATGGCACCGGTCGCCTGAATCTTGTTACGTGGCGAATACAGCATATTGGCGCGCGGAAAGTGCGTATTGCAAACCGGTTTGCACTTGCCACAGCGCAGACACGGAGAAATGGATTCTGATAATTCGGTCAGGTCGGCCGCTTCCAGAATCATCGATTCCATTTCCAGCAGATTGAAACTGGGCGTATAGCTCAACTGCAGATTTGTATCCGGCATGAGCTTGCCACGGTTAAACAGGGCGTCGGGGTCATGCCGGCTGAGATACTCAGCCATCTCCTCCAGTACTTCCGGCTGCATAAAAGATAACTTGGTAATACCGATACCATGCTCGCCAGAAATAACACCACCCAGCTCCACAGCCTTGGCCATCACCTTTTCAACCATGCGATGCGCCTTCTTCATCATGCCATAATCGTTGGAGTTAACCGGGATATTGGTATGCACATTGCCATCGCCGGCATGCATATGCGTGGCAATGACAATGCGACTGGACAGGCTGTCCTTATGACACCCTTTGATGCCCTCAATCAATGCTTCATGGCCGCGCAGCAGATCCAGCAACTGCGCCTCCACCTCACGGCGCCAGGAGATACGCATGCCGCCACGCTGAATCACCCGGAACAACGGCTCACTGCGTTTGTATTTTACATCACACAGCAGATATGCCGAAGCTGCACAGGGTGCATCCAGCGACTTGAGCAGATGACGCCAGTTATCACGAGTCCGACCTACCAGTTCCAGACACTTCGCCAGCTTGTCATACAGGAAAGCATCATCTTCGATACCCAGCCCCTGTTGCTGCAGCCGATTGCCGCCGATGCGTTCCATGGTCTGGATCAGATAAGCAGCTACGCTATTGAGTATATCAATCTTGTTACTGATAGAGTTTTCGATGTTCAGATGTTCAACATAATCATTGTATTCGGATAGGCGCGGCAGCGGAATCACCACATCCTCATTGAGTTTAAAGGCGCGCGTATGTTTGGCAATGGCCGCCATGCGACCGCGATCACCCCAGAAACGACTGCGATCCGTCGCCGTGATGGCGACAAAACCCTCGCCATCGCCCTGCGATGCCAGCCGGCAGATATCGGCGCAGGCTTTGCCCACGGCACGGTCATCGTCACCGGAAACATCAATCAGCAGCACAACTCGCGGTTTTTCCCCGCGCGTAGACTTGGATATATATTCAATAGCCTTGACGTATTTCGAATCGAAATGTTCTAACCCTTCCAGGTGCGCGCCATAAACAGCATCCACATGTTCCTTGATGCGAACCATTGCGCTGGTGGCTTTGCTCAGTTCCTGTCCGAAAAACTCACAGCACACAGTACGCGTCACCTCATAAGCGCGATGCAGGATAAACGTCGCCTCGGCAATCAGCCCGTCCGTACCCTCCTTCTGCACGCCGGGCAGCCCACCCAGCGCCTTGCGTGTCACGTCCTTACCCAGTCCCTGCTTGCGGAATATCGAACCGGGCAGGTTCAACATCTCCTCGCCGATCAGTTCTCCGGAATCAGCATCGGTACGCGTCAGCCGGAATGAGACTCCAGCCTGTTCATGGATCTTGCCCATGCTGTGATCAATGCGCTCCACCAACAGCCAATTGCCGTCCGGCGTCACCATTTTCCACGATAACAGATTATCGATGCAGGTACCCCAGATTACGGCATGTTTACCGCCGGCATTGGATGCCACATTGCCACCAATGGTGCAGGCCCACAGGCTGGTCGGATCAGTAGCGAAGACGTGCGGCTTTGAAGCTTCCATCACCTTGCCGGTCACGGCCCCTGCCCCGGCTCTGATCGTGGCCGCTTCACCCTTGCTGCCGATATGCTGATTCACCACCTTGCCGATCTGATCCAGCTTCTCGACATTGATCATCACGGCATTATCGGACAGCGGCACCGAACCACCACACAGGCCTGTGCCACCGCCACGCGGAATCACTACCAGATCTAGTTCGGCCACAGCCTTTATCAGCCCAGGCAACTCATCCATACTATCCGGCGTCAGCACGCAAAACGGCGCATGATGGCGCCAGTCCGTCGCATCAGTCGCGTGGTGGGTCAGCGCAAAGGCATCGAAATGGACATTATTCGCATGCGTATGGTGGGCAAGAGCCTTGCGCGCACGATTGCGTTTGGCCGGCTCCGCATCGAACCAGGCATAAAACTCTTCCAGCAACCGGCTGGTGCATGCCGCCACCTTCAACGCGCGCGGGTTATCTTCCGCCCCGGCCTGAATACGTTTGAGTCGGTCATAATGACGGCGGTGCATGGTTTTGCGTCGTTTGGGGGTTTCCAGCAAATCGTTACGCAGGAAAATATTGCGTTCAACGATCCATAGATCTCCGAGTATTTCAAACAGCATCCGGGCTGAACGGCCCGTGCGACGCTGCGCGCGCAGCACATTCAAATCATCCCAGACGCTCTCACCGAGAAAACGAATCACCACCTCTCGGTCAGAATAGGATGTATAGTTATACGGAATTTCGCGGATTGAGTCGGGCACTGGCTCTCCATACTGGTCGCGTCGTAGTCACGCGGCAAGATAGTAGGATAATAAGATGAAAAAAACCTTAATCCACAAAGATTTCACACCGGAATGCGGGTTATAAGAGGTCGATGAGCTGATTACGAATGGCGATGGTGGCTTCCGATTTGTTCAGCGTATAAAAGTGCAGACCCGGCGCGCCCGCCTGCAACAGCTCACGGCATTGTTTTACGGCCAGTGCTATGCCCAACGCTTTCACAGCCTCCGGATCACCCTTGATCGGCTGCATCTGCCGGCTCAGCCAGGCAGGGATTGTGGCGCCGCACATGGATGAAAAACGCACGATCTGATCAAAGTTTCCTATCGGCATGATGCCGGGGATGATAGGCAGGGTAATGCCGGCTGCGCGACAATCATCACGAAAGCGGAAAAATGCCGCATTATCAAAAAAATACTGGGTCACAGCAGCATCAGCGCCATTGTCCTGCTTACGTTTCAGGTAATAGATATCATCGGCTACGCCGCCGGCTGATTCCGGATGTCCCTCCGGATAAGTAGCGCAGGCTATGGAAAAATCGCCCTGCTCACGCAAAAATACAATCAGATCGGTAGCATGGGAAAAGCCGCCCGCCACCGCTTCAAAACGATCCATGCCTGCTGGCGCATCACCCCTGAGAGCCAGTATATTTTCAATACCGGAAGCCTGATAATCATGCAGCAATTCAACCAGCTCATCTTTTGTCGCGCCTACACAGGTCAGATGAGCTACCGGCGACAGGCCTGTTTCATCCTTGATGCGGGTAACAATCCCTTTGGTCCGATCCTGCGTACCGCCGCCTGCGCCATACGTCACCGAGATATAGGCGGGGTCGATCACCCGCAGCTCTTTCAGACACTGCCACAGATTTTCCTCGCCCTTGTCCGTTTTCGGCGGGAAAAATTCACAAGAAATCAGCGGTTTATCGGCCGCAGCCAGAATCTCTGATAATTTCATGATGCTTCGTCCTTACAGCTTCGGCACTGTTACGCCGGTTTGCCCCTGATATTTACCTGCTTTATCTTTATAGGAGATTTCACATTCCTCATCGGATTCCAGGAACAGAAACTGGGCTACGCCTTCGCCGGCATAAATTCTGGCCGGCAGCGGCGTGGTGTTGGAAAATTCCAGCGTTACATGCCCTTCCCACTCCGGTTCTAACGGCGTGACGTTGACAATAATACCACAACGGGCATAGGTCGATTTTCCCAGGCAAATCGTTAATACCGAACGGGGAATGCGCATGTACTCAACCGTCCTGGCCAGCGCAAATGAATTGGGCGGAATGATGCAGACGTCGGATTTAATATCTACAAAAGAGCTCGGACAGAAGTTTTTCGGATCCACCACAGCCGAATTGATATTGGTAAATATCTTGAACTCATTGGCGCAGCGGACATCGTAGCCGTAAGAGGATAATCCGTAGGAGACAACGCCGGTTCCGTCATCCCTCTTTTTGACCTGCCCGTCAATAAACGGCTCGATCATGCCGTGCTCGATCGCCATGCGACGAATCCATTTATCCGATTTGATGGACATCTTCCCTCCAGTGCCAGTGAAGCGGCAGCATAGCGCGCCCTATTCAAAATGCCAGCAGGTTCCGTCGCGCAGTCAGGACATGAGATCTGAGGGTGTATCAGCCTGGAGCATAAGCCATGACAGCGGCTATCAGCAGCGTGCATGCCAGCAGTATAAATACCACCCTGAGTATGAGGCGCAAAGCATCTTCTCCCATATTAGTATGCAGGCGGGCAGACCAGTGGCTGCAAAAAGGCAGGATCAATGCAATCCCCAGCCATACGCCGACAAGCCTTGGCCACTGTGCCAAAAGCAACAGATGCCAGCCGGGTTCGGCCAACAGGTTCATCAATACGGCTCCAACAGCCATGAAAAATACGCAAGCGGCGGATGTCCCCACGGCAAAACGCAGTGATGTATGACGACACAATAACGGCACAAGCATGGAGCCGCCGCCGATGCCGAGGGCACCCGCAACATAGCCTATCGGGCCGGAAAACAGGAGAAGAGAGGGGTGGTGATATGAATCCGCGCGTGCTTGTCGTCCGTAATCGTAGGCGATCCAGAAATCCAGCGTCGCCAGCGCCAGCAGAATCAGCGTTTCAGGCAGATGCAGCGTACTCCATAGCCCCAGTCCGGCCCCAATCAGCAGACCGGGCAACAACAGACCGAGCATGGCTTTGTCCACATGCCCCAGCCGCCAGTGGGCGCGGGCGGAAAAAAAACCGGTGATGACAATCGCCACCATACTGGCAAAGATATGCAGGGCCATGCCGACACCTTGTGAGGGCATAAACGCATAAAATACTGGCACATAAATCAATCCACCACCGACACCGATAAGCCCGGCCAATGTGCCGGCCAGAGCGCCTGCGCACAGGCCGAGTATCAGGCCGTAGACCAATAGCTCAGACTCAAATCCGCTCATCATCAAGTTTACCTCCCTGTTTGGTTATGGATATACAGAGGCAGGCACATGGTAAACTCAGCACCTCTTCCAACCACGCTTTCCACGTCAATAATGCTTCCGGCATTATTGACTGAGCCGATCACCATTGACAGACCGAAGCCTGTTCCCTTGCCGATCTCTCTACTTGTAAAGAAGGCTGTAGTTATCAACAATCATTGCATCGCCGTTACTTGCCGTACTATAGGCATGATTCGGCGTGTTGTAATCGAGCGACTGATGCGTCCTTTCCGTGTCGCCAAGCTATTTATGATTTGTGTTAGCATCACTATCGCGCAGTAACGATTAAGCTGATTAAGACCATTCATAAACATCTGTTGATGAAGTCGTAAAAAGACTATTCATCAGCAACAGAAACAGTCATGATAGCGCCATAGCTTATAATTGATGGCGTCGAAAAAAAACGTCTACAGGAGCAATGCTATGAATGAGCATGATAAAAAAAAGATAGTAGCAATTCTAAATAGAATCATGGAACATGAACTGGCAGGCGTCGTACGCTACACGCACTACGCGTTGATGGTTTTCGGCTATAATCGTATCCCTATCATTTCGTGGTTGCAGGGCAATGCCGCCGAAAGCCTTACCCATGCGCACAGAGCCGGAGAAATGATCACCCTGCTTGGCGGCCATCCATCGCTGAAGATCGGTGCCTTACTGGAGACGACACAACATGACATCGGCGATATTTTACGCGAGAGCCTTGAACACGAACAACTAGCGGTTAGCGCCTATCATGAATTACTGCGAGCATCCGAAGAAAACTCCGTCCTTATCGAGGAATATGCGCGGGAAATGATCGTCGCAGAAGAATTGGATCTGGATGAGATTAACAAAATGCTACGTAAGCCCGGTGAAGTAGCTCAATTTGGCGCCTAGCCTGCATTATTCATGAATCATGCAGGCTAGCGGCAGTGCGCGCAAGTGCGGCCGGTTCATAGTTCTGAATAGCGACTCATCCGCCAGTCTGCCTGCTGAAGTTTTGCAACTATGTCGGCTGCTGGCCAATGCAGGCGGACAGGCATGGCTGGTCGGTGGCTGCGTACGCGATCTGCTGCTCGGCATCAAACCCGTAGATTATGACCTGGAAGCGTACGGTCTGAATGTAGGCGCGCTGAACGACTGCCTGCGACAGGTCGGACGTTGTGAAATGGTTGGCAAACAGTTCGGCGTGCATAAACTGTGGTTCAAGGGTATGCAAATCGATGTCGCGCTGCCGCGCACTGAAGCCAAAGCCGGAGTTGGCCATCGCGGTTTTGACATCCAGACAAACCCGGAGCTGTCGCCGGAAGTTGCTACATTGCGTCGGGATTTTACCATCAATGCCATGATGTTTGATCCACTGCAGGACAAACTGCTGGATCTGCATGGCGGACAGTCAGATCTTGATGCGCGCATCCTGCGCCATGTCAGTATAGCCTTTACCGAAGACCCGCTGCGCCCGCTGCGCGCCATGCAGTTTGCCGCCCGTTTCCAGCTCACGCTCGCCCCCGAAACAGCGACCCTGTGCCGGAAGCTGTTGCCCGAAGCCGACAATCTGCCCTCCACACGCATCTGGAGCGAATGGCGGAAGTGGTGCCATGCGCCCTGGCCCTCATATGGCCTGCGCGCACTTGAATGTAGCGGCTGGCTGACATGTTATCTGGAGTTAAATCTCTTGCAGGATTGCCCTCAGGATGCGCGTTGGCATCCTGAGGGCAATGTATGGCTGCATACCTTGCAGGTGGTGGATCAAGCAGCAACTATTGCGCAGACAAACAAGCTGGATCGTCATCAGCGAGAGCACCTTGTCTTTGCCGCTTTATGTCATGATCTGGGCAAGCCGGCAACGACAATTCAGCACCGGGCCGGGCGCATCGGCGCGCCCGGTCACAGCGAAGCCGGTGCTCCTCTGTCCCGCCAATTCCTGAGCCGGATTCATGCTCCCGGTCGTATCGTCAAATATATCCTGCCTCTGGTGCGTGATCACATCACCCATATGCACAGTGAGCCCACTATGCGCTCCGTGCGCCGACTGGCTTACCGCCTGCAACCGGCCAGTATCGAACTATGGGAAATGTTGGTCCAGGCCGACGCCTCCGGCCGCTTGCCGGCACCGCCGTCACGCCCAGCCGCCCGCTGGCTGGAGCTGGCACAGACGATGCGGCAACACCGGCAGCCAATGCCACGCATCGTCAACGGCGCCATGCTGATGGATATGGGCGTACTGCCCGGCCCTGCCATGGGACGAATGCTTGCCAGAGCCTATGAGGCCCAGTTAAACGGCGATTTCAATAATACGAAAAGCGCCCGCCTCTGGTGTCTGTCCCGCCTCGAAGCGACTGATTAAATCACCTCTTGTCGCAACTCGCACCTCAACAAGCCATGTCTGCTCTGGCCGAAACACCGGATCAACCGGGGCCAGGCTAATGGTCATGCAAATTAAAAAAATCGTAACTACTCAGCCCCCCTGATGGTATAGATTGTCTTCTGAACTAGCCGCCAAAAACATGCATAATTCACGCCATGAGTAAGGCACTTATTTGCCATGGACGCGAAGTATGCCGCACCCATCACGACTGGATTTGCGGATATAGCACCTGTTTCGGTTGACCTGGTCGTGACTGGTTCATATGAACACGGTTGTTTCGCCCATTATCTGAAGCAGCATCATTATCTCGGATTCGACCGCACGGTGAGGGGAACACCTTGAGTATCTGGTGCGTGATGCGCACGGGCATGATCTGAATGTGCCGTTCACCAATAATCTGGGCGAGCAGGATATTCGTATGATCAAAGTACGGCTCAAGGTATCTGGATGCTTTCGTACTCTCAATGGAGCACAAAACTCGCCCGTATCCGGGGATATTTATCTTCTGCCCGTAAAAACAATCACGATTTTCTCGGTGCCATTATCAAAGCCTTTCAAAACGAGCCTGTTATTCCATCAGTAAATTGATAGGTTCAAGGGTGCTGAGTAGTTACATGCGCGCAACGGTTCCCTCTGAACGCGTACGGCGCACGGCAATGCGAAAACCATGCAAAAACTCCGTATCAAGATCACCTGTCACCCCTGCCTCACATTGGTCTGCATAGCTGAGAACAATACACGCAGGATATAGCCCGTCGCCGACCGGGCAGACATCTTCGCATCCAGATGGATATGTAGTTTAGAGGAGCAATCCATCGGCTGCCGGTCAATTGCTTGCAAACAAGTCAAACCTGTCTTTCATAATACACGGCTACCCGGCAGCAACTGGACGAGCATTTCCGGGTCGCAGGCAGGCATCGCCGCTAATGACGCACCCATTTCACAACCAGCCAGCCGATAGCCATTGCAGCAATCCCCATCAAGCGCAGCGATGTCGGCGGCATCTCGGGTACGCGTTTCATCATATTGATCATGCCATGCGGAAATAACGCATACAATACACCTTCCAACACCAGCACAAGGCCCACTGCCGTCAAAAGGTCATGCACAGCATACTATCATCGTCCCCAGAGCCGCCCTCCGGTTAATGAGCGGATTTATTAAAATAACGAAAAAACTGTGAATTAGGACTGATCACCAGATGCGAATCACCCTTGATCGATGCGCGATAAGCCTCCAGTGATCGGGTAAAGGAGTAGAATTCCGGATCCTTCTTATACGCCTTGGCATAAATAGCAGTTGTTAGCGCATCGGCATGTCCACGCACCACTTCCGCCTGTTTATACGCATCGGCCAATATGATCGTGCGCTGTTTGTCGGCTGTGGCGCGAATCTCCTTGGCCGCCTCCGCACCCTCAGAACGGTATTCCATGGCAATTCTGCTACGTTCAGCCTTCATACGCTGGAATACTGCGTCCAGATTCTCCTTTGGCAACGCAACGCGTTTAATGCGCACATCAACAATCTTGATGCCCAGATCACGCACGCCTTCGTTCGCGTTCTTAGTAATCGTCTGCATCAATTGTGTACGCAGGGTGGCCAGATCGCCGCCGGATACAATATCGTGCATAGTGTGTTGACCAAGCACCACGCGCACCCTGCTTCGCACGATGTCCACCATCCGGGATGCCACGCCATTCTCAGTTCTAGCCACCTGATATACCTTCAACGGATTCACAATTTTCCAGCGGGTATAGTTATCCACAATGATGGATTTTTTATCCAAAGTAATCATTTCATTCGGTGGAGCATCTGTTTCCAGCAAACGCAGATCGAAGAATTTTATATTCTGCCACGGCCATTTAAAATGCAGACCTGCTGTTTTCACCACTTTCTTGGGGTTGCCGAACTGCAGCACCAGCACCTGCTCCCAGGGGTCCACTACAAAGGCACTCATTCCGGTAAGAGTCACCGTCGCCAGCAATACTATTGCAATAATCGCCTGCTTCGGATTCATTTCTTCACCTCCGCCTTACCGGCCTGTCGATCAAGCGGCAGGTACGGTAATACATTTTTCGCGATGGAACCGTCGATGATCACCTTCTTCGCACGGGTCATCACATCCTGCATGGTTTGCATATACAGACGCTCGCGGGTGACCTTCGGCGCCTGTAAATAGGCGCTCAACAAGCTATCAAAATGGGAAGCCTGACCCTTCGCCCGATCGACCACTTGCGAAGCATAGGCCTGAGCATCAAGCACCAGCGACTTAGCCTTGCCGCGCGCCCTGGGCAGAATATTGTTAGCATAGGATTCCGCCACATTCTTTTCGCGCGCTCTGTCTTCCCGCGCACTGGCAACAGCCTTAAATTCTTTGATCACGCTTCCGGGCGGCTGTACATCCTGCAATCTGACCGTCACCACCAACATACCCGCATCGTAACTCGTTAAAATTGACTGCGTCAGTTTCTCAGCTTCCGCTTCCACCTCGGCCTTTTTGTTGGTCAGTACATCATCGACCATCGTGCGACCGACCACTTCGCGCATGGCCGCTTCGGCCGCATCATGCACTGTCTTTTGAGG
>Ga0256829_1003808_pt1 | contig 10205 bp, 10 predicted proteins | sample 131447metaG_FD_185979 | JGI IMG/M metagenome (GOLD analysis project Ga0256829, IMG submission 185979) | Hydrothermal vent microbial communities from Lau Basin, Pacific Ocean - 131-447 | ecosystem: Environmental > Aquatic > Marine > Hydrothermal vents | place: Pacific Ocean: Lau Basin | collected...
GCCACGGAATGACATGCCCCCTTTTGTCACCCCGTGGCTTGACCAGGGGGTACAGGGCAGCGAATGCAGGCGCTGGTTACAGCGTATCGATCTGACGGTCGGCCTCGGCTTCCTTCTCGGCCTCGGTCTTGGGGTCGGGCAGGGCGTAGCGCTGCAGGAGGCCGACCTGGGCGATGGCGAAGGCCATGGTAATCGGCACATTGCCGAACAGCTTGAAGCTGACCCAGAAATCCGTCGAGAAATTGCGCCAGACAATTTCATTGAGCACGGCGAGGAACACGAAGAAGAACGCCCAGCGCCAGGTGAGCAGTCGCCAGCCCTCCTGGGTCAAGCGGAATGTGCCGTCGAACACGATCTTCAGCAGTGACTTTCCGAAGAACAGGCCGCCGAACAGGATCGCCGCAAACAGGCCGTTCACCAGGGTCGGCTTGAGCTTGATGAACAACTCGTCATTCAGCACCAGGGTCAGCGTGCCGAAAACCAGCACGAAGGCCCCAGTTACAAGCGGCATGGTCGCGATGTGCCGGGCGAGGATCCATGACGCGGCCAGGGAGATGGCAATCGCCACCATGAAGGCCGCCGTCGCGGTGAAAATGTCGAAGCGGTTGTTGGCGATGAAGAACACGGCCAGCGGGCCGATCTCGATCAGCATCCGCACAAGCGGGCTCAGGGGCTCTTTGTGGGCGGCGTGATCTGTCATCGGTGCGGTTTACTCGCTGCTGGAAGTCGGGGTGGCGGTCTCGGCCAGACCGGCAATGGCATTGGCGAAGTTACGGGCCACGAAGGGTTGCAGATCATCCTCGCCTTCGCCAACCCCGATTGCGTGAACGGGCAGACCCGCCTTTTTGGCGATGGCAACGAGGATGCCGCCGCGCGCGGTGCCGTCGAGCTTTGTCATGACGAGGCCGGTCACGCCCACTGCCCTGGTGAAGACGTCCACCTGGTTGACGGCGTTCTGGCCGGTGGTGGCGTCAAGCACAAGAAGAACCGTGTGCGGCGCGGTTTCATCGCGCTTCTTGATAACGCGCACGACCTTTTCGAGTTCCGACATCAGCTCCGCCTTGTTGTGCAGGCGGCCGGCTGTGTCGATCATCACAACGTCTGCGTTCGTCTCCTGGGCCTTGGCGATGGCATCGAAGGCAAGCCCCGCGGCATCCGCGCCCACGTCGCGTGCGACGACAGGCGCGCCGATGCGCTCCCCCCAGATCTTGAGCTGGTCGATGGCGGCGGCGCGGAACGTATCGCCCGCGCCCAGCACCACGGACTTGCCGGCCTGGGTGATGTGCTTCGCGAGCTTGCCGATGGTGGTGGTCTTGCCGGTGCCGTTGACGCCGACCACGAGAATGACATGCGGCTTGTGGGTGCCGTCGAGCAGGATCGGCTGTTCGACCGGCTCCAGCACTTTTGCCACTTCGGACGCCACGATGGAGCGGACTTCTGCCTCGTCCACTTCCTTGTCATAACGCCCGTCGCTGACCGCATCTGTGATCGCGGTTGCCGTCTCGATGCCGAGATCGGCCTGAATCAGCAGGTCCTCCAGCTCGTCCACTGTCGCCCCGTCCAGCTTGCGCTTGGTGAAGACCGAGGCGATGCCCGTGGTCATTGAGGAGGTGGAGCGGCTCAGGCCTTCCTTAAGGCGCTTGAACAGGCCCTTCTTCTCGGGCGCCGTAGCCGCCACCGGCGTCTCTGTGCCGAAATCGATGATGCGGGCAGGCTTTTTGAGGTCCGGTGCAAGGTCCGGTGTCGTTTGGTCACTCATGCAGCGGCAGAAAGGTTCGGGGTGGCAACAAGGGTGGCGCCATGGCGCGCGGTCACGTCGGCCCGGCAGATGGTGCCGGGCGCAACGGGCGTGCTGAGGCGCACGGCGGCGAAATCATCCGTGTGCCCCTCATCCGGCTTTTCGGCAAGCAGGCGCACAGTGGTGCCCACATGGGCGTCAAGCCGGGCTTCCAGCGCTGCGGACGCCCTGGTGCGCAGCTCAGCGGCGCGCGCCTTGATGGTGGTACCGTCGACGGGCGGCATCTTGGCGGCGGGCGTCATGGGGCGGGCTGAATAGGGAAACACATGCACGTGGCTGAGGCCGCAGGCCTCGATCAGTGACAGATTGGCTGCGTGCATGTCGTCCGTTTCGGTTGGGAAGCCGGCCATGAGGTCAGCGCCGAAGGCGATCTCCGGGCGCAGGCGGCGGGCCTCCTCGCAGAAGGCGATGGCATCAGCCCGCGAATGCCGCCGCTTCATCCGCTTCAGAATCATGTCGTGGCCGTGCTGCAGCGACAGATGCAGATGCGGCATCAGGCGCTCTTCCTCGGCGATCGCGCGCATCAGGTCCGGGTCGGCCTCGATGGAATCGATCGACGACAGGCGCAGGCGCGGAAGCTCCGGCACCAGCTTGAGGATGCGCTGCACGAGGTTGCCGAGCGGCGGGGTGCCGGGCAGGTCGCCGCCCCAGGACGTCAGGTCGACACCGGTCAGCACCACTTCCTGCGTGCCGTTCTCCACCAGCTTGCGGATCTGGCTGACGACTTCACCGGCAGCAACGGAGCGGGAATTGCCGCGGCCGTAAGGGATGACGCAGAAGGTGCAGCGGTGGTCACAGCCATTCTGCACCTCCACGAAGGCCCGCGCGCGGGCCTCGAAGCCTGCAATCAGATGGCCCGCTGTCTCGCGCACTGCCATGATGTCGGCGACGGCGATGCGTGGCGCGTTGCTGCCTTTGAGGAAGGTTTCGGCCTTGGTCTTTTCGGCATTGCCGACGATGCGGGAAATTTCCGGCATCTGCGCGAAGCTGTCCGGCTCGATCTGTGCCGCGCAGCCGGTGACGATGATCTCCGCTTCCGGATGGTCACGCCGCGCCTTGCGGATGGCCTGGCGGGCCTGCCGCACCGCTTCGCCGGTCACCGCGCAGGTATTGATGATGATGGCGTTGTCCATGCCCCCGGCGCGCGCATGGTCGCGCATCACCTCGCTCTCATAGGCGTTGAGGCGGCAGCCGAAGGTGATGATCTCCGGGGCCGCCATCACGCGGCTCCTGAAAGCTCGATCTCGCCGTCGAACTCGAACTCGGCGGGGCCGGTCATCATGATGTGATCGTCGTCTCGCCACAGGATATGCAGCGGGCCGCCGGGCAGATGCACGGTCACGTCGCGCTCGGTCAGCCCCTTGCGGGCGGCGGAGACGGCGATGGCGCAGGCGGCGGTGCCGCAGGCGCGCGTGGCACCTGCCCCGCGCTCCCACACCCGGGTGCGGATGGTGTTGCGGTCGATCACCTGGGCCAGCGAGATGTTGGCGCGCTCGGGGAACATCGGATGGTTCTCGAGCAGCGGGCCGATCTTCTCCAGATCATAGGCGTCGGCATCCTTGACCCAGAAAATCGCGTGCGGGTTGCCCACATTGGCAACTGACGGCGAATGGAGGATGGGGGCGTCGATGGGGCCGATCTGCAATTCGATGGCGCGGGTATCGCGGATTTCCTCCGCCAGCGGAATATCCTGCCAGCCGAAGCGCGGCACGCCCATGTCGATGGTGATCTGCCCGTTGCCTGCGTCACTCGCCACGATGTCGCCGCCCAGGGTGCCCATGCGGATGTCGCCGGAAAGGCCTGCCTTGTAGAGATAGGCAGCCACACAGCGCGCGCCATTGCCGCAGGCTTCCACTTCCTCACCGGACTTGTTCCAGATGGCGGTGGTGACATCCGTCCCATCACGGCCGGGGCCGATGACCATGATCTGGTCGCAGCCGGGGCCGGTCTCGGTGCTGCCGATCAGGCGCGCGGCGTCGGCGTCCAATGCAAGCGCATTGTCGCGGGCGTCGATCACCACGATCTCGTTGCCGAGGCCGTTCATCTTGTGAAACGGGACTGTCATGGCCGCCTATATGGCGCTTTTGGCGCTGAAATGCCAGAAACGCGGATGGCATGAATAACAGCCCGTCGAAAATGAGCGGGCAGACAAGACAAATGAAGGGGGGAGTGGCCCATGGGGAGCATTGCCTGGGTTCTGAGCCGGCTGGCGCTGGCCATCGGCGGCATGGCCCTGTTCGCGGCTATGATCGGGGTCATCTGGCTGGATGCGCAGTTCGAGGAGCCGGGCGTCAGGCATGTCCCGTCGCTGGCCGATGAGCTGGGTGCCAAGCGCGTTCTGGCGATCTTCGCCCATCCCGATGACGAGCAGCTGGTGGCAGCGCTCCTTTCCCGTGCCGTTGAGGGCGGGGCTGAGGTTTTCATGATCACCGCCACGGCGGGTGAAGCGGGCACGCAGATGCCGCAGGTGGCCCGGCAGCAGGAACTCGGCATCATCCGCACCGCCGAAGTCCTGAAGAACGGCTACGCTTTGGGGCTCAAGGCGCAGGAAGTGTGGGGCATGCCCGATGGCGGGCTCGAGCGCGACGTGCCGTTCCTGGCGCTGGTAACGGAGATCGTGAAGGCGTTCCACCGCTACGAGCCGGATCTCGTCGTCACCTTCTGGCCGGAAAGCGGGGCCAGTGCGCATCCGGACCACATGCGCATGGGGCTTGCCGCGCGTGAAGCAGTGCGCCAGTTTGAGGGCATCCATGTCTATCAGGGGCCCCGCCACGTCGCCTACACGCTGATGCCGCGCGGGGCCATGCGATCGCTGGGCGGCGAGCGCGGCGCCTTCGTGGCCGACAACCAGCCCGACCCCACCCATTCCATGCCCGGCGACACCCATCTCAAGCAGCGCGGCTGGGACCTGCGTCACAGCCAGCGGGACTATGTCGCCCACGCCTACGGCGCGCCAGCCAATGTGCTGTACGCATTCTTCGACAAGGAATTCTATTTCGTCGAGGAGGTTGGCGCCGAATGAGCACGCAGCATGAACTTTCTCCCGGCCCGCTGCATGATGCCCGGGGCCATCTGACCGAGGCGGGCTACGCGACGGACGAGCGCAAGCGCTACAGCCGCGCGGCCATCCGGGCGCCCTGGTACCGCATCAAGGAATGGGACTATTACGGCATTTTCGGTGACGATTACGGCATCGGCCTCGTCATCGCCGACAACTCCTATATGGGGCTTCTGTCGGTCACCTGGTTCGACTTCACCGCGCGCACCATGCGCGATGTCGCGGCCATTCCGCTGTTCACCCGCGGGCGGCTGGGCCTGCCGGAAAGCGCGGATGCAGGCGATATCGCCGCGTCCCACAAGGGCGTATCGCTTGACTTCCGCCATGCGGATGGCGGGCGGCGGCTGATCCTGGATTGCCCGGCATTCGAGGGCGGCAAGGGGCTTGCGGGCGAGATATTCCTCGCCCAGCCCGACATGGACCGGATGACCATCGCCACGCCCTTTCCCCAAGGGGAGCAGCTTTTCTACTACAACCAGAAGATAAACTGCCTCGCCGCCACCGGCGAGGTGACGGTAGCGGGCGTGCCCCATAGCTTTTCGCCTGACCGGCATTTCGGCGTGCTAGACTGGGGGCGCGGCTGCTGGGCCTATGACAATGTCTGGTACTGGGGCTCGGCCTCGGGCCTCGTCCAGGGGCGGCCCTTCGGGTTCAATATCGGCTACGGCTTCGGCGATACCTCGGCGGCGAGCGAGAACATGGTGTTCGTCGATGGCCGGGCGCACAAGCTCGACCAGGTGACCTTCCACATCCCCGAGGAAGGCTTTGACGCCGCACCGTGGCGCTTCTCCTCCAATGACGGCCGCTTCGAGATGGATTTCGAGCCGGTGTTCGACCGGGCCGACTACACCAATCTCGGCCTCATCCGCTCCGACACCCACCAGACCTTCGGCCATTTCTCCGGCCGCGTGCGGCTGGATGACGGCTCGGTGCTGGAAGTGGAGCGGCTCTTGGGCTTTGCGGAAGAGGTAAAGAACCGGTGGTGACGGGGCTAGTTGCAGCGCCTGGCCTTTAGCCGGTTGCCTATTTCCATTTCCAGTTTCCGCAAGTCTTTCTGTCTCGCCTCAGCATTCGTCACCCGCCTGACACGACGTATTTCTTCTGCCGTCAGGCTCTGAAGCTGTTTCTTCAGGCGATCATGCTTCCGCACGAGCAAGACGCCCTGAGTCACCGATACAACCAATCCAACCAGCCCGGAAATTTTTGACGCGGGAATGCCGGTCGGAATGCCAGCTGCACCTAGCTCCTTCAGCACCTCGGATAAATCGGCGGAAACACGGCGCTTCATGTCCTGCGTCCGGCGTAACTGAAACCTTGCAGCTTCCACAGCGTGGAAAGCCGCATTGGTTTCATCTCTTACCTGATGGGCCCTGCCCCGCAGGGTTTGGCAGTCAGGGTGTTCTTCTGCGTTGTTTCCCGGCATGTCTGCAATCTCAATCCCGTAATGCGTGTAGATGTGCTATTTTGCGGGCCTGAGAGGGACCAGGGGATTACGCGCTTATGCGGCGGGCGGGCACTTATCTTTTTGGCGGAACGCTTGTTTTTGTGGGACTGATGGCCGCGCTTCTGTGGGGGACATTGCCCCCCGCGCTGCCTGATTGGCGCCTAGCGTTCGAGGGGCTTGTGGCGGAAGGCGCGTGCTACGAGGCCAGCCGTCTTGCCAGCGATGTGGCCGGGGCTGATGTCATTGAGGCCGCTGAATTGTTTCAGGCGCTGGCGGCGCAGGACCCTGACAGCCCGTGCCGGCCTCTGTGGAGGCCCGAGCTGGCGAACTCATGGCCAACCGAAGACGCGTTACTGAGCGAGATGCGGACGGTAGCGGCCTCGCAGCGGGCGCGCCTGGCAGAGCTTGTTGATCAGCGCCGGTGGGCACCGGGCCGTATTGGGGCGTTTTTCCACGATCTTGCCGGCAGGTCCGTCACCACCAGCCCGGATAGCGTCTTTGTGTATGACGCCTTCGATGAAACGCCCCTGTCCGCAAGGTGGCAACATGCCTGGTGGCAATTCACCTGCGGCCACGCGCTTGGCCGTTTCAATCGGCCGCGCTGGGTGTGGGTGGAAAGCACGCTTTTCTGGCTGCGTCACCCGGACGGGACGCCCGCACAGCGGGAGATCGAACCCTGGTACGTATTTGAGCAGACCTGCGCAGCCTCTGCCCTGGACCTGGCCCGGGAGCTCGGCCTCGACGCACCCGGGCAATTGGGTGATCTGGCTGAGCACATGCTCTTTGAAGCCCAGGCCAGCCGCGAGGCGCAGCTGCTGTCCATCACGCGCGGGCTAATCCACGGCAAGTTCGGTTATGCCAGTCCGCAAACCAAGGAGGAGCGTGTGGCTGCTGCCCGCGATGCGTTGCTCTCGCTCGGGCTGCTGACATGGGACGAGTATGGCCCGGCGCTTTCGTTCTATGGACGATTGCTGCTCAACGGCGGCCCGCCGGACTATGAAGATGTCAGCCTGGTCATGATTGCGAGGGACCCGCCAATGTCAGACGGGCAATACGCCTACGGATTACTGCTGCGGGCGCAGGCGGCCGGGGAAGAGGTGGAAGAAGACCTCGCGCGGGCTGAGGCGGCGCTGACGGAAGCTGAGAAGGCAGCGGTGATCAATTGGGTGGAGGGAGAGTGATGATGATCAAAGTTGTTCGGTTTGGCGGGAAACTCGCGGCGCTTGCGCTTCTTGCGGCTGCCTATTTTGTGCCGCAGGTCGCCAACGCACAGCTTGGGCGTTTTGAATATGGTGAGAAGCTTGCGGGCGATATCGAGATGATCGGCCCCATCAAATTTGGTGATGGGACAGTTGAGGCCGCGGCTATGTTCAATATGACAACGCCCTATCTGGATGATGAGCCTTACGTGAAGCGGGCTACGGAAGTGGCCTGCGAGGTGCTGGGGCCGAAACTGGTAGCGGATGTGCAGAAGCTGCGACCGGGGGAGTATTCGATGCTCGTCGTGATCTTCAAATGGGTTGGAGAAGAAGAGAACGGCGTGGCGCCGGTACTTGATTACACCTCAGTATTCGAGATGCCCGGCTGTACGCATATTGGGAAGAACAAGTAGTGGCGCTAAATGGGGGAATGCGGGTTGGGTAACAAGAACCTCCCCCGCTTGACCCCACCCCCCGTTTCGCCCTAAAACCTTCGCCACTTTCCGAGACATCGTCTGTCTCCTTCGGCCAGCGGGCTTTCGCGTCCGCACGTCGCCACCCGTCAGCGCGTTGCGCCCACGGGTGCGTTACTGCTTTGGCTGCTTGGATCTTTTGGCGGTATGTCGCGGAAAACGGTTTGAAACGGCGGATTTTCGGCGCGGATGTTTGACACCTTACAGGAACGCCTGGGCTCCATTTTCGAGGGGCTGACCAAGCGCGGGGCGCTGTCGGAGAAAGATGTCTCCGAGGCGATGCGCGAGGTGCGCCGGGCGCTGCTCGAGGCGGATGTGGCGCTGCCGGTGGCGCGCGACTTCATCAAGAAGGTGACCGAGCGCGCTGTGGGACAGGAAGTCCTGCGCTCCGTCACGCCGGGCCAGCAGGTCATCAAGATCGTCCATGACGAGATGGTGGCGATGCTTGCCGGCGGCGGCGAAGAGGGCGCGCCCGCGCCGTCTTCGGATGATGCGGCGGATGACGCGGCGGGGATCGACCTTGCCGCGGTTGCGCCGGTGCCGGTCATGATGGTGGGCCTGCAGGGCTCCGGTAAGACGACATCCACGGCCAAGGTGGCGATCCGCCTGCGCGACAAGGCCAAGCGCAAGGTGCTGATGGCCTCGCTCGACGTGCGCCGCCCCGCCGCGCAGGAACAGCTCAAGGTGCTGGGCGAGCAGGCAGGTATCGACACGCTGCCCATCGTCGCGGGCCAGGACCCGGTGGCGATTGCGCGCCGCGCCATGGAAGCAGGCCGTCTCGGCGGCTATGACGTGGTGATGCTGGATACGGCAGGCCGCCTTGCCGTTGATGAAGCGCTGATGGCGGAGATGGCGGAGATCAAGTCCGCCGCCAATCCCCACGAAATTCTGCTGGTGGCCGACAGCCTGACCGGCCAGGACGCGGTCAACACCGCTGACCTGTTCAACAAGCGCGTCGGCCTTACCGGCATCGTGCTGACGCGCGCGGATGGTGACGGGCGCGGCGGTGCGGCGCTGTCCATGCGCGCTGTCACCGGCAAGCCGATCAAGCTTCTGGGCACCGGCGAAAAGCTGGACGAGATGGAAGTCTTCCGCGCCGAGCGCGTGGCGGGCCGCATTCTCGGCATGGGCGACGTGGTGTCGCTCGTGGAGAAGGCCGCCGAGACGCTCGACGCCGAGCAGGCCGAGAAGATGGCCGCCAAGATGAAGAAGGGTCAGTTCGACCTGGATGATCTGGCGGAGCAGCTCAAGCAGATGGCGAAGATGGGCGGCATGTCCGGCGTCATGTCGCTGATGCCCGGCATGGGCAAGGCGAAGAAGCAGCTTGATGCGGCGGGCATGGATGACGGGGTCTTGAAGCGCCAGGCGGCGATCATCTCCTCGATGACCAAGACCGAGCGCCGTAATCCGAAGCTTCTGAACGCCAGCCGCAAGAAGCGCATTGCCGCGGGCTCCGGCACCCAGGTGCAGGAAGTGAACCGCGTTTTGAAGATGCACCGTCAGATGGCGGATGTTTTCAAGATGATGGGCAAGAAAGGCGGACGCAAGGGCATGGCTGCGCTGATGAACGCCATCGGCGGCGGTGGTGGTATGCCCCCCGGTGTCACGCCTCCTGGTGGCATGGGGGGCGGCATGCCCGGCCTCGGTGGCGGCATGCCCGGCATGGGCGGCGGCCTGCCGCCTGCAGGATCTGGTGGTCTTCCTGGATTGGGGGGCGGATCGCTTCCCGGACTGGGCGGATCGAAGAAGAAGTAACGACGAATTTTCGCGGGCGAAGAAGAACCAAGAAGAGCAGCCCGCACATGACGAGTACGGACTAACGAGAATTGCCGCGCGGCCATGAGCGCCCCGGCAGGTGAGACAACCAAGGAGACCTTAACAATGGCACTGAAGATCAGGCTTGCCCGTGGCGGCGCGAAGAAGCGTCCGTTCTACCGCATCGTGGTGGCGGATGTGCGTTCCCCGCGCGACGGCCGTTTCGTCGAGAAGATCGGCACGCTGAACCCGCTGCTGGCCAAGGACAACGAGAACCGCGTGGTGCTCGACCTCGAGCGCGCCAAGTACTGGCTCGGCCAGGGCGCCAAGCCGACCGACCGCGTGTCCCGTCTGCTGGACGCCGAGGGCCTTGTGAAGCGCGAAGCGCGCAACAACCCGAAGAAGGCCCTGCCGGGCAAGAAGGCGCAGGAGCGCATCGAAGCCAAGCGCATCGCCGAGGAAGAAGCTGCTGAAGCCG
>Ga0256829_1003809_pt1 | contig 10203 bp, 7 predicted proteins | sample 131447metaG_FD_185979 | JGI IMG/M metagenome (GOLD analysis project Ga0256829, IMG submission 185979) | Hydrothermal vent microbial communities from Lau Basin, Pacific Ocean - 131-447 | ecosystem: Environmental > Aquatic > Marine > Hydrothermal vents | place: Pacific Ocean: Lau Basin | collected...
CTACACCCCTTATCAGGCAGAGATCGCACAGGGGCGATTGGAAGCGCTCTTGAACTTCCAGACCATGGTTACCGACCTTACAGGAATGGAATTGGCCAACGCTTCGCTTTTGGACGAAGCCACTGCCGCGGCAGAAGCCATGACCCTACTCTTTGCAGTTCGAGAAAGAGAACAAAAGAAAGCCGAGGTTGTGAAATTCTTTGTATCAGAAGAAGTATTGCCACAAACACGCTCGCTCTTAGAAACACGAGCTATTCCAATCGGAATTGAATTGGTTGTTGGCGATCACCGCGATTTTGATTTCTCTTCGGATTACTTCGGAGCTTTATTGCAGTATCCGGGTACCAGTGGAATCACTTTCGACTATAAAAGTTTTATAAGCAGTGCTCACGCCATGAATATTAAAGTGGCTGTTGCTGCGGATCCGTTGAGTCTTGTGCTACTCGAGTCTCCAGGAGCTTTAGGAGCCGATGTTGTTGTCGGCACAACTCAGCGCTTTGGGATTCCACTGGGTTACGGCGGACCACACGCTGCTTACTTTGCAACCCGCGAAGCTTTTAAAAGACATATCCCCGGACGTATTATTGGTGTAACTCGCGATACCGATGGCAATCGCGCATTGCGAATGGCACTACAAACCAGAGAGCAGCACATTAAACGTGACAAGGCCACGTCGAACATTTGTACCGCTCAGGTACTCCTAGCCGTAATGGCTGGAATGTATGCCGTTTATCACGGGCCAGAAGGTTTGAAGGACATCGCAACCAAAGTACACCGTTCTACGGCAACCTTGGAGCACTATCTTAAAGAATTGGGCTACGAGCAGCTCAACGACAGTTACTTTGATACCATTCGCCTCAAGGCAGATGCAAATCATATCAAACTCATTGCAGAGGCCAACAACCTCAATTTCTATTATCCGGATGCAGAAACAGTTTCTATCTCGTTGAACGAGACCGCCAATCTGGACGATCTGAACACCATTGTAGCCATCTTTGCGGAGGCCAACTTTAAGGAGGCTCCACAGATCGAGCGTTTGCTCGACAAGTCTGGCTTGGCTACATCATTGGAACGCACCACAGAATTCTTGACCCACGAGGTATTTAACAGCTACCACAGTGAGTCGGAACTGATGCGCTACATTAAAAAGCTGGAACGCAAAGATCTTTCTTTGAACCATTCTATGATCCCATTGGGGAGCTGTACCATGAAACTCAATGCTGCTTCAGAGATGCTTCCTTTGAGCGATCCAAACTGGGTAAACATTCACCCATTTGTTCCTGTGGAGCAAGCTTTGGGTTACCAATTGGTACTTAAAAAGTTAGAAGAACAACTTACGGAGATCACAGGCTTTGCTGGAACTTCGCTACAACCAAACTCTGGAGCACAAGGAGAATTCGCAGGGCTGATGGTCATTAGAGCTTACCACCATTCGCGCGGTGATCAGCACAGAGACATTTGTTTGATCCCCTCTTCCGCACACGGAACCAATCCGGCTTCCGCAGTAATGGCTGGGATGAAAGTAGTGGTTACCAAAGCAGATGAACACGGGAACATCGACGTAGAAGATCTTCGCGAGAAAGCCATTGCTCACAAAGATAATTTGGCAGCGCTAATGGTTACCTATCCGTCAACGCACGGCGTATACGAATCGGCCATACGCGAGATCACAGGGATCATTCACCAGTACGGTGGCCAAGTCTATATGGACGGAGCCAACATGAATGCCCAAGTAGCCTTGACCAATCCAGGGGCGATCGGTGCCGATGTGTGCCACTTGAACCTGCACAAGACCTTTGCGATTCCTCACGGAGGAGGAGGTCCGGGAGTGGGTCCTATCTGTGTGGCAGAACAATTGGTTCCTTTCTTGCCGGGTAACCCTTTAATCGAAACTGGAGGGACTGAAGCGATCACACCGATCTCTGCAGCACCTTGGGGTTCTGCCTTGGCCTGTTTGATCAGTTATGCTTACATCTCCATGCTAGGTGAAAGCGGACTGCGCAAGTCTACCGAATATGCCATTTTGAACGCCAATTATATCAAAGAGCGTTTGAGTGGTCATTACCAGACTCTTTACACGGGCGAACAAGGAAGAGCCGCTCACGAGATGATCATAGATTGTCGTCCTTTTAAAGAGCACGGCATTGAAGTGACCGATATCGCCAAACGACTTATGGACTACGGATTCCATGCTCCTACGGTATCGTTCCCTGTAGCAGGTACTATCATGATAGAGCCAACAGAGAGCGAAAGCAAGGCCGAATTAGACCGATTCTGCGATGCCATGATCTCTATCCGTAAAGAAATAGATGCAGCTTCTAAAGACGACGCGAACAATGTTTTAAAGAACGCGCCGCACACCTTGCAAATGGTTACTTCAGACAATTGGGAGTTCCCTTACAGCAGACAAGAAGCCGCATATCCTTTAGAGTATCTTACAGACAATAAATTCTGGCCAACCGTGCGCCGTGTTGACGATGCCTACGGAGACCGTAATTTGATCTGTACTTGCGCTCCGATAGAGGAATTTATGGAAGCATAAGGAATTTGATTTTTTCCTTAAAAAAATCTTATTTTTACAAGAGCTAGGCCGATTTTTTGCAATTATGGCAAAAATTTCGGCCTTCTGCATAATTTTCAGGAATTGTGCGTTATATGTTTTAGTTTAGCCGAATTGCTAACCGCAACACAACCAGAATGAGCATCAAAATCACAGGTACAGGAAACTACATCCCGAGTAGCGTTGAGAAGAACGAAGACTTTGATAAACACGAGTTCCTAGACAGCAACGGAACGCCATTTGCGTATCCCAACGAAGTCATCATCGAGAAATTTAAGGGTATTACCGGAATTGGAGAACGCCGTTATGTGAAGCATCATTTGACCGCTTCGGACATTGGATTCTTTGCGGCAGAAAAAGCCATTGAAGACGCTAAAATAGATCCGGAGACCTTGGACTACGTTATTGTAGCTCACAACTTTGGCGATGTGAAGCACAACGCTATTCAAAGTGATATATTACCGAGTTTAGCCTCTCGTGTAAAACACAGCTTGCGCATTAAAAACCCAAACTGTGTTGCTTATGACATTCTTTTTGGTTGTCCTGGTTGGGTTGAAGGCGTGATTCAGGCGCAGGCCTTTATTAGAGCAGGTATGGCCAAACGCTGTTTGGTTATCGGAGCGGAAACACTTTCTCGCGTAGTAGACAAGCACGACCGCGACTCTATGATCTATTCGGATGGAGCCGGGGCCGCTATTGTAGAAGCAGACGATGATACGGAAGGAGGAATCCTAGGTCACAAAACAGCGAGTTTCACTTACGATGAAGCCTATTACCTGTACTTCGGGAAGTCGTACAATAAAGACCTTTGCCCAGATACTCGTTATATTAAAATGGACGGTCGCAAGATCTACGAATTCGCCCTGACCAATGTTCCTAATGCCATGAAGGAGTGCTTGGATGAAGCCGGCGTTGGCATTGAGGAGGTGAAGAAGATCTTTATCCATCAGGCCAATGAAAAAATGGACGAGGCCATCTTAAAGAGACTCTACCGTTTATACAAAGTAGATATCCCAGAAGGAATCATGCCTATGAGCATCCACAAATTGGGGAACAGCTCCGTAGCGACAGTACCTACGCTATACGATATGGTTCGCAAAGGAACCATGGAGGAGCACGAGGTGAAAAAGGGCGACGTGGTTATCTTTGCCAGTGTTGGAGCCGGAATGCATATTAACGCCATCGTTTACAAACACTAATTATGTACGACGGCAAGATTCCGAAAAAACGGTATCAGCTTACTCTGGAGTTCTTACAAGAATGTGTCCCTACAGACAAGGCCATTTTAGACCTTGGAGTTTCCAATCCTTTTACCAAATACATGACCGATGCCGGTTATGACGTACAAAACACCCAAGGAGAAGACCTGGACCTGGACGTATCCGCAGTAAAGAATACAGATCGAGAAGTGCTTACTGCCTTTGAGATCTTGGAGCATTTGGTAGCGCCCTTTACATTGCTTCAGGAATCATCTGCCAATTATTTGGTGGCCTCCGTACCTTTAAAACTGTGGTTTGCCGGTGCTTATCAAAGCAAGACCGACGAGCGCGATAGACATTATCACGAATTCGAAGACTGGCAATTCGACTGGCTTTTAGAAAAGGCTGGCTGGCAGATCATAAAGCGCAAAAAGTTTACCAATCCTACCAAAAAGATCGGGATAAGACCTTTTCTTAGACGTTTTACCCCGCGTTATTATTTAGTTTATGCCCAGCGTCCGTCTAAAGGTCAAGTAGGCAACTATTAGGTCTCTTTGTTTTTGATTACTTTCGCCTTAGGCAGTATTTTTTAGACTGATGAGATTCGGCATAGTTATCCCTGCACATAACGAAGCGCAACACATAGCGCAAACCTTGGATTCGCTTTTGGCGCAAACCCATGCCGCCGAGCAGATCATTGTGGTTGACGACGCTTCTACAGACCAGACCGCAGCAATAGTTAAAAACTACGCCAGTTCCCATCCGCAGCTACAACTGCTGCAAAAACCGGCAGAGCAAGCAGGACATTTTCCAGGTTCAAAAGTCATAGCAGCCTTTAAGTTCGGACTGCAACACTTGGGAGATGTAGATGTGATCTGCAAATTTGACGCAGACCTTATCTTTCCAGAAAATTACTTGGAATTGCACGCACAAACCTTTACAAACAACCCCAAAGCAGGACTAGTTGGTGGGTTTTGCTATGTGCTACAACAAGACCAATGGATCTTAGAAAACCTGACGGGGAAAGACCATATTCGCGGCGCCCTGAAAGCGTATAGGGCTACCTGTTTTAAACAGATCGGCGGACTAAAAGAAGCTATGGGCTGGGATACGATAGACGAGCTGTTGGCGCGCTATCACGGTTGGGAAGTAGTGCCTTTGGAATCCTTGCAGGTAAAACACCTCAAACCCACTGGACACACTTATAATAAGAAGGCGCGCTACAAGCAAGGTCAAGCGTTTTACCGCATGCGCTATCGCTTACTGCTAACGCTAATTGCCAGTTTAAAAATGGCTAGCAGAAAAAAGAGTGTCGCATTCTTTTTCAATACGGTGATCGGTTTTTTTAAGGCATGGCTGGCCGGAGATTCTTTTCTTTTAAACCCAGACCAAGGGCGATTTATGCGTAAAATACGCTATCGCAGTATTATCCAAAAGTTAATTGGTTAGCAGCGGCTGTTCTAGCTCGCAGGGGATTCGTACTTTTATAAAAATTTTCAATAGATGAAATTATTCGTTTATGCCTTGACGGCTTTGTTCCTTCTGAGTTGTCAAGATCAGGCCAAAGAAGCATCCGCAGCGAGCCAAACCAATACCGATGCACCTAAAAATGTGATTTTACTTATTGGAGACGGTATGGGTCTAAGCCAATTGTCATCTGCCCAGTATTACGGGGAAGGTACTCCAAATCTGGAACAGTTTCCTGTAGTTGGGCTTATAAAGACCTCGTCTTCTGCTCAACTGATCACCGATTCGGCGGCAGGGGCTACCGCTTTTGCTTGTGGTGTAAAATCTTATAACGGCGCCATTGGAGTTGCTAGCGACAGTACAGCAGTTGCTAACCTGCCCGAACTGCTCCTTGAAAAGAATATGGTAAGTGGCGTGGTTGCTACCTCTACGATAACTCACGCTACCCCAGCGAGTTTTTATGCACATCAAGTCTCTAGAAATATGCACGAAGCCATAGCGCAGGACTTGGCAAATTCCAACCTCAATTATTTTGCGGGCGGCGGGCTAAAATACTTTAACAAACGTAGTGACTCCTTAAACCTGCTTAGCGAATTGACAGCGAAAGGGTTCCAATTGGATACAGCGAAAATTCCAACTACTCTTGCAGAGAAAATGGGAGTTTTTGTGGCAGATAACGCTTTGCCAAAAGCTGTAGAAGGTCGTGGTGATTTCTTAAGTCAAGCCAGTCTACAAGCCGTAACCTGTCTTTCTCAAAACGACCAAGCTTTCTTTTTAATGATAGAAGGTTCGCAGATCGATTGGGGCGGACACGACAACGACGCTGACTACCTTATAGGAGAAATGCTCGACTTTGACAAGACACTTGGCGCGGTCTTAGAGTTTGCAAAGAATGACGGCAACACCTTGGTTGTGGTAACAGCAGATCACGAGACCGGTGGCTTTACCTTAGGTTCAGACCGAGGCAACTACAACAGTATTAATCCTACTTTTTCTACAGACGGACACTCCGGCACTATGATACCTGTATTGGCTTATGGCCCGGGCTCAGAAAATTTTGGTGGGATCTACGAAAATTCAGAGATCTTTCACAAGATCATGAGCTTGCTCAAATAGCAACCATCAAGCGTAAATTAATTAGTACCTTCGTGTTTAGATGAATCCAAAGAAGTACTTAACAGACATCGGCTCATATTTCATTATGCTGCGCGAGACCTTTAGCAGACCAACCAAAGGTGCTGTGCTTCGCGACCTTATCTTCAAAGAAGTAGACCAATTAGTGATCAACTCTTTGGGGATAGTCGGATTCATTTCGTTCTTTGTGGGTGGGGTGGTTGCCATACAGACAGCATTGAACATATCCAACCCCCTCATTCCAGATTATTTGGTGGGATTCGCCACTCGACAGTCTATAATTTTAGAGTTCTCCCCTACTTTCATGGCTATTATTATGGCAGGTAAGGTAGGTTCCGCCATTACTTCTAGTATAGGATCTATGCGGGTAACCGAACAGATCGACGCTTTGGAGGTAATGGGGATCAATTCCTTGAACTATTTGGTCTTTCCAAAAATAGTGGCACTGATGTTCTTCCCATTGGTCATTGGGATCTCTATGTTCATAGGAATTTTAGGCGGATGGGTCGCAGGCGTTTACGGCGGATTCAGCACGAGTGATGCCTTTATCCAAGGGCTTCAATCTGACTTCACCCCTTTTCATGTCACCTATGCATTCATAAAGACCTTTGTATTCTCTTTCATTTTAGCAACCGTACCGTCTTGGCAAGGTTATTATATGAAAGGTGGAGCTTTGGAGGTAGGTAAGGCAAACACCAATTCCTTTGTTTGGACCTCTGTATTGATAATCCTTATGAACTATTTAATCACCCAAATGCTACTGAGCTAATGATACGCGTAGAAGATTTACACAAGAGCTTTGGGTCCGAAGAGATCCTTAAAGGAATCACAACTACTTTCGACAAGGGTAAGACGAATCTTATTATCGGCTCCAGTGGTTCTGGAAAGACCGTTTTCTTAAAATGTCTGCTCGGCTTGTTCACACCAGAGCAGGGCAAGATCTATTTCCAGGATAAGGCCATCCAAGATATGGACGATGATGAAAAACGCGACCTTAGAGAAGACATCGGGATGGTTTTTCAAGGCAGCGCCCTTTTCGATTCCATGACCGTGGAAGAGAATGTCATGTTTCCGCTGCGGATGTTCACCAGCAAAAAGAAAGACGAACTCTTAGAACGTGTAAACACTGTGCTAAAGCGCGTGAATCTGGAAAACGTCAACAAAAAATTCCCGTCTGAGATCTCGGGTGGAATGCAAAAACGGGTTGCTATTGCTCGCGCAATAGTGAACAATCCGAAGTATTTATTCTGCGACGAACCCAACTCCGGACTCGACCCCAAAACAGCAATCCTTATAGATAACCTCATCCAAGAGATCACTAAAGAATACGACATAACCACAGTGATCAACTCCCACGATATGAACTCTGTGATGGAGATTGGGGAAAAGATCTGCTTTCTGCAGTTCGGAAATCTGGTATGGCAAGGGTCCAATAAAGAGATCTTTAAGACAGACAATAAAAATGTGACTGATTTTGTGTATTCTTCTAACCTCTTCAAGAAGATACGCGAAGTACAACTGCAAGAAAACGCCCCCAAATAAGTTGTGGGCAAGTTGCAGAAAAACAGTACATTTAGGCCACTAAACAAAATTTTATGAAATGAGCATAAACATATTTAATTATTAGTGTCCTTGAGATCTTAATTAAATTTTTTATGCGAAAGCAACGCGGTTGATCTATGCAAATAATTTTTATTTGCTTGATTATCACAGCAATAAAAATTAATAAATAGATGAAAAAAATTACGCTTTGCGCAGCCGCTTTGCTTGCTGTTGCTGCCATGCATGCCCAAACGGTTAGCTTTACCAACGAAGACCACCTTATTGGTTCTTATCCTACTTCTGGAACAGAAACTGCTGTCGATATGAACGGCGACCACTTAGACGACTATGTACGCGTTTCTAGTGGCGGTGTTGGAATTGATTTCCAAAACCCTGACGGAACTTTCACTTCGCAATTCTTTTCTATGAGTATAGCCTCGCCTCCAACTTGGAGTATTGCCGCAGGAGATATGGATGGTGACGGATTTACCGACCTAGTGCTTGGGAACGGAAACCGCGTGTCCTTTTTGTGGGCAGATTCCACAGACGGAACCAATATCTCAGGCTTTACTTATGACAATAGCGACTCGACTTATATATTCTCGCAACGTTCTAATGTGGTCGATATAGACAACGACGGAGACCTGGATGCATTTGTTTGTCACGATGTGGATGAGTCTCATCCGTATCGCAACGACGGAAGTAGAAACCTAATTATGGATCAATCGCTGATCGTGACTTTAGATCGCCCCGGAAACTATGCTTCTTTATGGGTAGACTACGACAACGATGGCGATATTGATATGTTCTTGACCAAATGCCGTGGTGGCGCTAGTTCAGGAGATCCAGACAGAGATAACGCCATGTACACCAACAACGGCGACGGTACTTTTACCGAAAACGGTCTGGACATTGGAATGCGTGACAATGCGCAGAGTTGGTCTACAGTATTTCAAGACTTTGACAACGACGGAGACTTTGACGCCTTTATCGTAAATCACACCGACCAAAATCGTTTTATGCAAAACGACGGTAACGGAAACTTTGTAGACATTATCGGTTCTACAGGGATTAACGCGAACGACTTAGGAGCTTGGGAAAATCAGGCTGCAGATTTCAACAACGACGGTTTTGTAGATATCTTTTCTGAGTTGGCTCGTGAGCTTTACTTAAACAATGGCGACGGAACTTTCACCGGTTACGACCTGCCTTTTGACGAAGGTGGAATTGGAGACATGAACAACGACGGTTTCTTAGATGTGGTTCGTAACAACGACCTTTGGATCAATGCCGGAAACTCCAACAATTGGGTTAAAACCAAACTGGTAGGTGTTGAAAGCAATATCCAAGGAATAGGAGCCCGTATAGAGATCTATGGAGATTGGGGTATCCAGATCCGTGAGATCCGTTCTGGAACTGGTTTTAGTCATATGAGCAGTCTTACTGGTCACTTCGGATTGGGAGCTGCTGCAAGCATTGACAAACTGATCATTAAATGGCCAAGCGGGAACGTAGACGAGTATCTGAACCCAGATATCAATACAACTCACGTTTACACCGAGGGCGATTCTCCGCTTGCAGTAACGGATTTTGAGATCAACGGATTACAACTCTATCCAAACCCTGCGGTAAACAGCCTAAAATTCTCGTTGAGCAATTTGACAGACACAGAGGTAGCGGTTTACGATACCAACGGCAGACGCGTACTACTGGGAACTATAGATCAGAACAACAGTCTTGATGTTTCTGGATTGAACAAAGGCATTTATCTCATTCAATTAGAGATAGAAGGCCAAACGGTAAGCCAACAGTTTATTAAGAAATAGACTTGACCATAAAATAAAAAAGCGCCCTTGAGGCGCTTTTTTTTATTGCATTTCTTGTACGACCAAGGTGTCTGCTTTGAGTTTGAACTTAAGCCAATTGGTGAGCCTCTTGGTATAAGCCGAACGCTGATCCAAAGGCAAGGAATCGTTCCACTTGATGGCAAAGACATTCAAAGTGTCTATGCGCTGAAAATTATTGATATAGGTCTTAGCATATTGAATGCTAGTCAAGGCATCGTAGTTGATTCTCGCCTCATCACAAATATCTTGGAAAGGGATCAGATCGCGCTCCAACAAGCGCAATTTTGCCAACTCCTGCTCGTAATATTGGATCTTTTGTGACTGACTAAGCAAATCCAAGGAATCGCGGGTACGCAATTGTTCCATATAGCGCAACTCGTCCTCAAATCCGTTTTGGAATTGCGACTGAATTACATCGAAAGTTGCATTCTTTAAGGGGTTATACGCTTGTAAG
>Ga0256829_1003810_pt1 | contig 10198 bp, 11 predicted proteins | sample 131447metaG_FD_185979 | JGI IMG/M metagenome (GOLD analysis project Ga0256829, IMG submission 185979) | Hydrothermal vent microbial communities from Lau Basin, Pacific Ocean - 131-447 | ecosystem: Environmental > Aquatic > Marine > Hydrothermal vents | place: Pacific Ocean: Lau Basin | collected...
GGACTTTTACCCTCGGTGCTATTGATAATGGATCAAAGCCTGCTGTTGCCAATGCCATTATGAAGTACCAAAGCACAGAGAAGTTCCGTCAAAACATTCTTCGTGCTATGGATATTCAAGGAGGTGCTGCCATCATAAGAGGACCTAAAAACCTTTTAGCTCATGCTTATTTTGGTGCACCGGTTGCCATTACCGTTGAGGGAGCCAACATCATGACACGCTCTTTGATACAGTTTGGTCAAGGACTCATTCGCTGCCATCCTTATGCATATGCTCAAATTGAAGCACTTGAAAAAGGAGATATAGCACAATTTGATTCACTCCTCTTTGCGCATCTCAGACATGTTGGACGCAATGCCTTAAGAACTCTTATACTAGGGGTGTCACGGGGACTGTTACACCGTACAACAACACGGAACCTAAGTGCAAGGTATGAGCAAAAACTTGCTTGGGCTTCTGCAAAATTTGCATTTTGGAGTGATGTTGCACTGGCACTTTTAGGAGCCGATCTTAAACGCAGGGAGTCTGTTTCTGGACGCTTTGGCGATATACTCTCACAAATGTATCTTATGAGTGCAGCACTCAAACGTTCTCAAGAAGAGGAGTCATTTCAGGGAGATGACATTTTACTTCGTCTTGCAATGGATGATGGTTTCAATAAAATAGATGAAGCTTTTATCGGTATATATACAAATCTTTCAAAAGGGGTGTTAGGCGTATTATTTAAAGTAAATTTATTCCTTGTCCGCCTCAACCCAATGGGCAGACCACTCAAAGATAAAGATCTGCACACTATTGCTCACCTTATGATGACAGACGCCGCTACAAGAGAGAGAGTCTGTGCAAATATATTTACAAGTGAGCGCATTCAAGAGCTCTCAAACGCAGCAGATGCAATGAATAATGCCAAAGAAGCTCTCACAAAAGCAAGAAAATCAGGCGTGCAGAGTCTGACAGAGAAAGAAAAAGCATTAGTAGAGAAGGCAACAGAACTACAAAACAGTGTCGTTGCAGTTGATGCTTTTTCAAAGGAAGAGTATTTTAAATGCTAAGATTTGTTCTGCTCCTCTCCTCTTGGGTTCTTTATCTGATAGAAAAACTCTTTGGCATCAATATTACCTATAGTGGCTCATTACCCAAAGAGGGAGCCATGCTCATTTTGGCAAATCACTTTACCCGTTTTGAGACCTTTGTCGTACCCTACATACTTTTTAGCAAGTACAACCGTGTCAGCCGCTCTTTAAGTGATGACTCTGTCTTTATCGGTCTTTTGGGAAAATATATGCGTCTTGCAGGAACTGTCTCCATTAAAAATGAGACAAAAAATGAGATTATCATTCAGGATTTACAAACTGCTGAAGCTGACTGGGTTATCTATCCTGAAGGGTATATGATAAAAAACAAATACATTAGCTTTGAAAATGGTGAGTTTCATATCCATACAAAGAGTAAGGAGCGTCCTATATATACAGGAGCGGCAACACTGGCTCTCAAAGCCCAGATACTTCAAGAACAAAATCAACATACTTCTAAAACTCCCATACAGATAGTTCCTCTTACAATCACCTACTATCCTATCCGTCCAGGGAAAAACCGTATTATACTCTGGATAAACAAATACCTTAATATTCGCGGAACACGTTTTTTTGAGGAGTTGGAGATTGAATTCAATCTTTTAACTAATGCGAACATGCATCTACACTTTGGTATGCCAATCTCTGTTGCGGAATATATAAATAAGAGTAACCAAGAAGAGGACACCGCTTATATAATAGATAAACAAAGAAAAAGAGTTATTACAGATGCTATGACTAAAGTTTATAACAATTTACAAATCAACTTTGACCATATCTTTATTCTCTCACTTGTAACCATGCCCACACTTAAAGTCTGCCCCTCATATCTTAAAACTCTCATTTACAAAAATGCCAGAGAAGTTCGAAGCCAGCAGCATTTTCAGATACATCCAGAACTCAAAGATGAGCTTTTTAACCTTATTCTGGATGAAAGTTATGCACCTTTTCAATCTGCCATTAAACTTGCCCAAATACAACACATCCTCTACAAAGATAGCGAAGGGGAGTATCTTTTTGATAAGAATCTGCTTGAAAAGCACTATGACTTTGATAAGATACGTGTTAAAAACACCCTACAGGTCATTCTCAATGAGATACAATGGAGAAAAGACATTGTTGACATTGCTAAACGCAATGCTTTATACTCACAACAAGAGCTCAAAATGGATAACTTTGTATATTTACAGCATAAAGAACGTAAAATATATGAAGAGGAGTACAAAAGTTACCATCATACACTGCCTCCAAAAAATCATATTGGAGCTCCTATTGTTATGTACAATGAAAACAACACCACCGCTCTTGTATTTTCTCACGGATATATGGCAACACCAAAAGAGGCAGAAAAGCTCGCTGCATTTCTCTTTCAAAGAGGCATTAATGTCTACCTTCCACGGCTACGTGGTCATGGAACAGATCCTCATGCACTAAAACATATAAGTAAACAAGATTGGGAATCTGACTTTAAACTTGCTTTTACAGCTATGCGACAGGTGTGTGACAAAGTATTTATAGGTGGTTTTTCCACAGGAGGACTGCTTGCACTCATTCACGCTTCCCAATACAAAACAGATGGTGTCATTGCCATCAATTCGGCATTACGTCTCAATAATTTGCAAGTAAGCTATGTTGTTCCTACTCTTCACGCTTTTAATGAGATGATCACTCACTTGAAAGCAAAAGGCATTAATGAGTGGATAGAAAACAAAAGTGAGCACCCTGAAATAAATTACACAAAACATCCGCTCCATGGAATTGCACAGATGGAAAGAGTCATGAAAAAAGCTGATGCTATTTTGACGCAGATTCATGCACCTCTGCTTGTCATACAAGGAGATGATGATCCCATAGTCAACCCAAAAAGTGCCGACTTCATCTACAATGGAGTAAAGTCAAAACAGAAAAAGCTTGTCTTTCTTCCAAGAGATAAACATGCAGTACTTCTTGAAAAAGGAAAAGAGGAGATATTTCACACTATCTATAACTTTATAATAAATTCGACAAGTAAATAGTTACTCTTCTTTAAGTTTTACCTCACAGCAGTCTCTTAGCGTTTTATGCGGATTTGAGAGGTATGTATAACCGTTGTAAATGGTAAAAGTTCCATATAAAATGACCGCAACTGAGGAGAGACTCATCATCATATTTCTAAAGTTTGCAGCCGATGCCAAAGAGGAGAAAAAACCAAGTGAGAACATCGCAGGAATGGTACTCACTCCAAATATGAACATCACAAGCGCTCCATAAAATGGACTCGCCGTACTTGCTGCGGTGATGGCAAAAAAGTAAACAAATCCACATGGCAGCAGTCCGTTTAACATCCCCAAAATAAAAAAACTGACATTAGATTTTGAGTGCAAAATCTTTTGAAATGATTTTTTATAGAAGTTCGATGAAGAGATGGAGTGCTCTATGATAGTTAGAAATTTTATCTTTCCCATAAGCGACAAACCGGCAAGTATCATCGCCACTCCAGCGATGATAAGCAACGCTGCGTTTGCAGTGTTGGAAAAAACAACCACCCCACCAAGTGCACCAAACATCGCTCCTAAAATGGTGTAAGTAAAGACTCGTCCGAAGTTGTAGAGCAGATGTGCAATGGTTTTTGAGACTTTTGAGCTTGCAGGTTCTATTTTAATGGTCGAGTATGCAAGAACGATACCTCCACACATGCCAATGCAGTGTCCAAAAGAGCCTAAAAAAGCGATACTGATAATAGTAAGTAGATTTATACTGTCCATAGTGCTATTTTCCTAGTAACTGTTTACGTATTTTTGGATTTTTAAGCGTCTCTCCGCGTAGCATCTTCAGACGCATCGTATCAAAGTCCACCATACCCTCTTTTTTATGTTCATACGCACCAAAACCATAACCCATCGGTGTGAGTTCGTTGAGTGTATAGTATGCTTTTCGCCCATCTATCCATTTGTGCGTATCTCTGCTCATCACCCAAATGACAGCACTCTTTTCAAAAGGCTTGTCACTGAGCCAATGCACAAAATCACCATGGTCATGAAAGAACCATGTCCTTCCATCAGGTGCAATCACCTGTGAAGCGTATGTGAGGTCATCTATGACCATGCCACAATCGCTGTCTTGGTACTTATGCAACTCCATTTTTATAGGCAGTTTTTGCGTGTTTCCCTCTTTGATGACAACCATATGCTGCACTTTTGCAAGGGAGAGAAATACCGCTACAATTATGACTATTAAAACACCAACAACTATAAAAGGCATAAACTTTTTCATCGTCTCTTTTTTCCTTTTCCTCGGTCATCATAGAGTAAAAAGCGCTCTAAATCCTTGTGCATCTGCTCATCAAGAGAATCCCAAATGGCCTTTTTCTCTAAATAACGCTCATAATCTTCACTTTTAGACTTCTTTATATCACGAATAAGATAATGATACCTAACAATCTGCTTTGTATAGTCACTGATGAAAGGCCAATTTTTAATGATCTGATAACTTCTCTCTTCATGGTCTGTAAAGCTCCACTCATCAAACTCATAATCCTCTTCATCTTTCTTAAACGCAGTGAAAGGTTTGCCTATGTCATGCAGTAATCCGGCGGCAAAAAACTTCCAATCTCCCGCTTTAAGAGCTTCATATGTTACGCGTAGAGTATGTACAAGCACCCCATGCTGGTGCCATTTGTTCTGCGTAAAAAAGAGGGAGTCTAAAAATGGCTTGGAGAGTATTTTGTTATTTGTTTGGTTCATAAAAGATTCTCCTTTGCCATTGGATGGCACACCTCAACGGTATCTTTGAGGTCTTGCTTTTGAATGTGTGTGTATATTTGTGTTGTAAGTAATGAAGAGTGCCCTAAAAGTTCTTGAACTACTCTTAAATCTGCTCCACCGCGAATAAGTGCGGTGGCATAGGAGTGGCGTAGAACGTGGGGTGAAACACCTAAATACTTCTGCGTGATTTTATATGCAGATATACGGCTAAGTTTGCCGCCACGGTAGTTACACCAGACATACTCCTTGTTAAACCCACTCGTATTTAAGTACTCATCTATAGCAATTTTTGCCGGCTTTGCCAAAGGAACTATACGCTCTTTTTCTCCCTTTGCATGGCGAATATGCAACCACTCCTCTTCTATGTCACTATAACCGAGCTCCAAACACTCACTAATACGCGCCCCACTCGCATACAAAAACAAAATAAGCGCATAGTCGCGTTTGCCTATCCAACTGCTTCTGTCTATATACGAGAGTGCTTTCATAATGGCATCATAATCTAAAAATTTGGGGAGTGTTTTGGCAATTTTTGCAAATTTGAGTTTGTTCTTCTCATCACTGAAACGCTCTTTGTAACAAAAATCAAAAAAAGCATTGACTGAGGAGAGTTTTCTGTTGAGAGTACGTTTGTTCTCATACGAAGCAAGAGCTGTAAGCACATCTGCACTACTCAAAGAGACAAGATCTTTTGAGAGCTGCTCTTCTATGAGTACAAGGTCATTTCTGTACGCCTCGACACTCTTTGTGCTCAAGGCTTTAATGACAGTAATATACTCTAAAAAAGCCTCTAACTCATTAGACATTTACTTTATTACAATCTCTTTGTCATTGACGTAAAAGAGGTCTTTACCTGTAAAAACAAAACCATCATCTATGTCCACTTCCTGCACCTTATAATCAAAGCTCTTTTTATCTATGCTAATGAGGTATCCCTCTTTTTCAAGTGCATAGAGTTTGTCACCTTTGTTTATAAGCCCTAAAAAGTGTGCGAAAGGAAATTTTATTTTAGATATGACTTGCAAATCAGATGTCAAAGCGATGACTTCACCCTGCTTTGTTGTGATATATATCTCATTGTCACCATAAGCGATGTTTCGAATCTCATACTTTTGGCGAAGTTCTTTCTTCGTTAAAGAGAGCATCTTTGTATCTGTTACTGCAATGATTTTATTATCAAGCAGATGCAGGTCTATAACATTGTTAAAATGGTCTGCTGATGATACAATGACCGTCCTAAGCTTCTTTTTCATAGTCGTACTGACAATAACGATTTTTCCATCAAGTGTTGCAAAGATCACAAGCCCTTTCATAAAGTAAGGATTGACTATGCGCATATCCGAAGCGATTGCTTTGCCACCCTGCTCTTTAAAAAGAAGCGCCTTTGTACTCATGTCATAGAGAGCTATCTCATCATCTGCGAACATTACAGCCAACATATCATCTTTAACACTCGCACTTGCGATGGTGTTTTTAAGCATAAACTCTTTTTTTATAGAGCTGTCACTCTCTGATGTCAAAGTTAAATTTCCATCAATGGATGCACTCAACACCCAACCATCACTAAGAGAAATGATACGCTGGTTTTGTGCAACAGTAACATTAAGCTCACCGTTTTCACTCAATACTTTTTTATTTTTCAGGAGTGCTGCGTTTAGAGAACGGTCAACTATTTCAGAATCCATTGGAGCGTAGTTCTTCCACTCTCCTGAAACCACTTTTGGCTCATAGACCTCTTTGGTACTACATCCAGTAAAAAAAAGTGCACCCACTAAAAGTAGAAGAACTACATAGCTACTATTTTTCAATACTATTTCACTCCGTAGTGCATCAAAGCTTTTGCAACAGAAGCCAGAGGAGAGTCGATACTTATCATTCTGAGCTTTTCATGAGCATCGGCAATTTTATTCTCATTCATCAAAATAAGTGCAAGTTGAACCTGTGCAAGATCCCTGTAAATGGCACCCTGTGTTTGTGTGTATGACTCAAGTTTTGCCTTATCTTGCCTCTTTTGTGCAGCTTCATACGTTGCCAAATCACTGATTAGAGGTGCTTTAGAGTTCTGTAGTCCCTCTAAGGTCTTTGCATCTTGTTGTGCAACTGCCTGAGAGTAGAGCCATACATCATGTAATACAGGCGAGAGTGATTCCAACTTTGCAACTGCTTCACTGTTTTTTGGATTTGCTTCAAGAGAGAGCAGTGTTTCATTCACTGCGTTTAGCGTACTCTTTTTGTTGATGTTGTAAATGATATTTCCTGCAACAACGATTGCAACAGCAACTACAGAACCTATCATTACATTTTTATATTTTTTTACAAACTTTTCAGTGACAACGGCTTTTTCAAAAAACTGCTCCTCCGCTGTCAGTTCCTCTTTTACCATTCCAATATTATCTTTTAAGCTCAAAAATCGTTCCTTTTTCATCATCTATTTTATAAAGTGTATAATATTACCCACAAGTAAGTTAAAGTTTTATCAAATACTTTAGTAACACTAAGTTTTCTATGTTAAAATTGGAAAAACAAATTTCTATAGGATTTTAAATGCAAGTAGATGATGCACTCTTAACAAGATTAGAAAAACTCTCATATGTACGCATAAGCGATGATAAACGCCAAGAGATAATAGAACAACTTTCAGAGATAGTAAGTTTTGTAGACAACCTCAGTGAGCTTGATACTGAGAGTGTGGAGAGTACGTTTGCTATGGATGACAGAGCAACACCACTCAGAGAAGATGTTCCTCACGCAAATTCTCAAATCAGTGAAGATATTCTCAAACATGCACCGCAAAGTGCAGATGACTTCTTCATCGTTCCAAAGATCATAGAGTAAACGCAATGATAAAAGTATATGGCATTAAAAATTGTGACAGCGTAAAAAAAGCACTCAAGTTTTTTAAAGAGCATGCTATTGCTTATGAACTTTTCGACTTTAAAACACAAGAGTTGCCATGCGAAAAGATTGAAGAGTGGAGTCAAAAAGTAGGTGTTAAAATTCTTTTTAATTCACGAAGTACTACCTACAGGAACCTTAAGCTCAAAGAGCTCAACCTCGATGAAGCAGGACAAAAAGAGTGGCTTTGCAAAGAGAATCTGCTTATCAAACGTCCTGTAGTAGAGTTCAATGATGAACTCCTCGTAGGATTTAATGAAGAAAACTACCAAAGGAGTTTTTTATGAGCAATCCAGAAGAACAAACGAGTTCGAACCAACGACTAGATATTAAAAAATTACTTAAAAGCGTTCTTGCCTTTAAATCATCTGACCTGCATCTAGTTGTAGGGAGTGAACCGCAGATAAGAATAGACAAAGAGCTGCGAGCACTTAATCTTCCTGTGCTTAATGCAAAAGATGTCGAAGAGATGGCTTACTCACTCATCGAAGACAAACAGAAGAAAGAGTTTGAAGAGCATAATGAGCTCGACTTCTCATTTGAACTTAAAGACATCGGGCGTTTTCGTGCAAACTACTACCGTACTATCTATGGAATCGGCTGTGCATTTCGTATGATTCCCATCGAGATCCCAACACTTGATGAGTATGGAAACCCGCCTATTTTTAAAGAGCTTGTAAAAAAAGAAAAAGGGCTCATACTTGTAACAGGACCTACTGGAAGTGGTAAATCAACCACACTTGCCTCTATGCTCCATGAGATAAATATGACGGAACGCCGTCATATCATTACCATCGAAGACCCTGTTGAGTTCGTGCATAAAAATATCAAATCACTCTTTTCACAGCGTGATGTCGGAAGCAATACCAAATCTTTTGCTGCAGCACTGAAATATGCCCTGCGTCAAGATCCTGATGTTATTCTCATTGGGGAGATGCGTGATGCCGAGACCATCGGTGCAGCACTCACTGCCGCAGAGACTGGGCACCTTGTCTTTGGAACACTCCATACCAACTCTGCACCGGGCACTATCAACCGTATCATCGATGTATTTAGCGGAGAAGAACAAGCACAAATCCGTGCGCAACTTGCCTCTTCACTTGTAGCTGTTATTTCACAAACACTTATTCCAAGAATAGGAAGCGGGAAAGTTGCAACGCAAGAGATACTGATCACAAATCCAGCGGTTCAAAACCAGATACGTGAAGATAAAGTCCACCAGATATACTCTCAAATGCAGCTCAACCAACAAGAGACACATATGACGACTCAGTCACAACAGCTCGTTGAACTGCTTCAGAAAAAAGTCATCTCTCGTGAAAATGCCATCAAAAACTCCAACCGTCCGGATGAATTGATGAAAATACTAGAGGCTCTTTAAGAGTCCTCTTTTCTAAAGCGTATCATCTTAAAACGCTCTCCTAAAAAATTTGGCATAATGAGCATTTTTGCTTTTTCAAGCTCTTGCTTGTAAATCCTTTCATCGGCATTCTTTTGCAGCATCTCTAAAAGTTCAAGTATTCCCATATCTACCAACGCTGTCATCTGTGCTTTAAAGTCCACAAAAGAGACACCCGCTTCTTCATAGGCATCTTTAACATGTGCAAACGTCACATCATAGGTAATATCTGATTTTTTAAAGAGAGCCTCTCTAGGAACGTAATCCTCTTCACCTTCAGGTAAAAAGAAAGGAATTACCTTATGTTTTGTGTAAATGCGCAGAGAAAAATCAGGGCGTGCCGACATCTCTCCATAATCAAAACTCATAAACTCGAACTTTTTACAAGATGCAGCCATCTCCTGTGCAAACTCTTCATACCCGATGGCTATCTCACCTCTGTCTTTATGGTATTTTTTTGCTTTTTCTGCTACCCAGTCATCATCAAGATCAAATGTTACGTTATGTTTTTCAACCGTTGCAGCCTTGCCTTTAAAGTAGAGCTCACAAGGAAAAGCATCAAAGATCTCATTTGCAATAAAAAAGGCATTGTCACATTTGAGTTCACTGAGTGATTTGCAATGAGTAAGCTTTACAACATCACCGAAACTCTCTTCAAAATAGTTACGCTGCTGCGTTTGCAAATCATCAAAACGCTCTATGATAACAAATTGAAAGCTCTCAAGCAGTTCAGGACGCAAAGTATAAAGAAACTCACAGACATCCGCTAAAAAGTAGCCATGGTGTGCGCCTATCTCGCATATCACTGCGTTTGATGCTAAAAACCCTTCATCTACAAGTGAAACAATATGCTTTGCAATTGTCCCGCCAAAGAACTTACTCGTACTTACTGCCGTATAAAAGTCACCACTCTTTCCTATATTTTTATAGGTAGCGTAGTAGCCATCTTCACCATAAAGCCACTCGCCCATATACTCGCTAAATTTCACCTTACCCACTATTTGCCTGCCTTTATATACATCTCGTAAAGATTTAAGAGCTCTAACTGTTTATCTATCTTGTATATCTTCGTATCTAACTTTTGAATT
>Ga0256829_1003811_pt1 | contig 10198 bp, 11 predicted proteins | sample 131447metaG_FD_185979 | JGI IMG/M metagenome (GOLD analysis project Ga0256829, IMG submission 185979) | Hydrothermal vent microbial communities from Lau Basin, Pacific Ocean - 131-447 | ecosystem: Environmental > Aquatic > Marine > Hydrothermal vents | place: Pacific Ocean: Lau Basin | collected...
AATCACTAAGCCGTTATTGCAAGATGATAATGAAGCGGCTGACGAAGTACGTAAGACCACGAGCTGGACGCTCAATCAAATCTTGCTTATGCTTAATCCTTTTATGCCATACATCACCGAAGAGCTTTACGCTGGATTCTTTAAAAAGGATCAGGAAGACCGCCTTATCACCGCGTCATGGCCTGAACTTGATGACTCATATGCAAACGCAGATGCGCTGACTGAGATGACATGGCTTCAGGATTCTATCGGTGAGATCCGCTCCGTGCGCGCGGATATGAACGTGCCTGCAGGGGCGGAAATTGAACTGTTGATCAAAGATGCTAATGATACAACAAAATCGCGTGTTGAGGCGCATAAGCAAGTCATCACAAAAATGGCACGCTTGTCTGATATCAAATTTATTGATGATATTCCTGCCGGCGCGGTTCAGACCATTGTAGAAGAGGCGACATTTGTTTTACCGATTGCAGATATTATTGATCTGGATGAAGAGCGCCAGCGCCTGACAAAGGTGATTGATAAGCTTGATAAAGATATCGGTAAGATTGATGCAAAGCTTGGCAATGAAAAGTTTGTGCAAAACGCACCGGAAGAAGTGATTGAAGAACAAAAATCACGCAAAGCCGAAGCGGTTGCCAAACGCGATAAATTGTCAAAAGCACTCGAGCAATTATCTTCTAAAGCGGCGTAAAACTTTATTTGTTTTTTTCATAAGAACGCAATATTATGTGCTTATGAACAAAGAACAAAAAGAAACGCTTCAAGGGGTTATTGAACGGGTACAGGCGGCAACGTCATACACCGAACATGACAAATACGGATATGTTCCAACCGCGATGGATATTGATAATCGTGAGTGGAGCAGCTTTGAAGATGCCATGAAGGATGTTAAATCAACAGTCGGTAACAAAATCGCATTGCGCATGTTGAAACCGCCAGAGGGGCAAGATCGAGACTCGTTCATGGATGAAACGCTGACCAGTGCCACTGGCTTTACGCAATATTCATTACTGGCGCAGGGCACATCCACAATTGTTATGTTGGCAAAGTCTGAAACAGAGCTTGCCGCCGTGCGCTTATCGGGGCATCCTGATTCTTATTTAGGGCATACCACGTACAGAGATGATTTTAATCGCTCTGAATGTCAAACATTGCTACAGCCGATTGGCCGCAAGGTTGATCTTGGTGAAAATGCTATGCAGGCAGAGATATTACCGCCCGTGCAGGTCTTGAGTGATTTGGCCTATGAAGATCGCAGAGCGTATCACGCTTTTTTGGATGAGCTTTTAGAGGATACTATCTATACGCCTAAAGTTCACGAAATTGCGGCATTACCGGACGGAACCGTTATTGCTTTTGATCCTGGTGAATGCATGTATTCACCAGAATATTGGGACCTAAGTGAAGCAGATCAATTTAAAGCCGAAGAAGAATCATTAAAACTGATCGAATCACGCCTAAAGGGATGGGATATTTCTCCGCACCTAAATCCGATAGATAAAAACGGTGATTTAAAGCAGGATCGCTTCTTTCCAATGCTTTCTATGCCAACGCAAATCGGCTATGATCAAACACCGCAGACGGATTTTGATGGCTACAGAATGTAGGGACGCCGGAACAAGAAAAACTCAAACAAAAATAAAACGCCCTCAAAACGGGGCGTTTTTTGTATCTTGAGTGATAGACAAAAATTACTTCTTGTCTTCGCTACCACCAATACCAAAGTTACCGTAACGGCTTTGGAATTTATCAAGCTGTCCTTTTTCAACAACTCTACCTGAACCACCTTGCCATGCAGGGTGTGTTAGTGGATCAACATCAAGACGAAGCACGTCACCTTCTTTACCGTAGGTGCTACGTGTTTTGTATTCTGTTCCGTCTGTCATCACAACTGTGATTTCGTGATAATCTGGGTGTGTGTCCGCTTTCATAATCGTAATCTCTCATATTCAGTCTTGAATGAAGCGCATTTTTAACGTTACTTAGGCGTAAATGCAAGTATTTTTTTATATAGGAGTATAGATGTCTTGGTGGCTTCCACATAATTTTGAAAAAAAGGGCCATATTTTGAAAAAAAGAGCCCGAATTTTAGGCCTAATCAGGAATTTTTTCGATTCTCATGATTACACCGAAGTCGATACTCCGGCGCTTCAAATATGCCCTGTGATGGATGCACATATTCATGCATTTGAAACGCGCTTGTTTGATGTCAGCCGCACCAAAGAAAAGACAATGTATCTTCATACCAGCCCTGAATTTGATATGAAGAAGCTGATTTCTGCAGGGATGGAGCGTATTTATCAAATTTGCCATGTTTACCGAAATGCCGAAGGATCGCGCCTGCATTCACCTGAATTTATGTTGTTGGAATGGTATCAGGCGCACAAGGATTACACCGCCCTGATGGATGAATGCGCTGCGCTATTCAGACACATTGCCAAGGAAATAGATATCGAGCATTACAAACATAAGGGCCAAAGCTGTGATCCTTTTGGTGATTGGGAGAGACTATCGGTCACCGAAGCCTTTGTAAAATATACAAATATTGACCTGACATCTGTTTTAAATGACCGTGATTCTTTTGCGAACGCTGCGATGGAGCTTGGTGTGCGGGTTATTAATACAGATGCATGGGACGATATATTCCATGCGGTTATGTCAGAGAAAATCGAACCCAATTTAGGGCAGGGCGTACCGACGATTCTTTATGATTACCCAATTAGTATGGCCGCTCTATCACGCAAAAAACCCGAAGACCCCAGATTCGCAGAACGCTTTGAGCTGTATATTTGCGGTATAGAGCTTGCCAATGCGTTTTCAGAGCTGACCGATGCCAAAGAACAACGCGCGCGATACAATGAAGAGATGACCGCCAAGAACAAGCTGTATGGTGAAATATACCCGCCTGATGAGGAATTTTTCAAAGCACTGGAACATATGCCGGATAGTGCGGGGATCGCACTGGGGATTGACCGCCTGGTCATGCTTGCCACCGATACCGATGATATTAGTGATGTGCTATGGGCACCCGTTCAGGGATTATAATTGTCGTTTGCCCCATGAGGCGGGCAGGGGTTTCGCTCAACGTTCGTCGGGTATGCGGTGATCACCTTTTTCTTTTCACGGCCAAGAACGACACGCACGCGTATGCCGTCCTCCATTTTTTCTGCGACGTAATAGCCATTATCCTGCCTTTTCCATGGCAAGTTATCATTCGCGGCTATTTTCTCTACTGTATCAATGACTTCTTGTTCATCCCAATCGCTTGGAAATTCACTTTTACAGGGCTTACCAACACCTGATAGGTGACCGCCGCCCGATTCATTGCCATATAAAATATGCTCAATCGCATAATCACCAAGAATGACTTCACTATGGCTAGGCGGGGCATTTGCTCCAGAATCAGAAATGCTGCTTTCATCAAAATTGCCGTTATAATAAGCAAACAATAAAAGCAGCATTAAGCTGGATATAAAATATTTAAGAGCCTTATTTTGCTTTGGCTGCTTCACGGATTACCCTTTGTAGATATCCATGATTTTACCAAGCATATCTAGGGCATCGCCGTTTTCACGCTGGAACGAGTTACGACCGATGATCGATCCGTTACCGCCGCCCGCAAGAATGTCTTTAGCATCTTGATAAACAGCGTCAGCACCTTTTGCCGCACCACCAGAGAACACAACAATGCGTCGACCATCAAAACATGAGCGCACAACTTCCTTCACGCGCGCCGCTTGAGAGCTTACATCAATGCCGTTTTCTTCGAATGCTTTCTTTGCATTGGCATCCATTAAGTGATCTGTAGGCAATTTAACCTTAACAACGTGCGCACCTAGCAAACAAGCCATGTGCGCCGCATATGCGATAACATCCATTGCTGTTTCACCTTCTTTGGTGACACCTTCACCGCGTGCGTATGACCAAACAACTGATGGTAAACCAACATCCTTGGCTTCACGAATCATGTCGCGCACTTCTTCCATCATTTCGAACTGATTGTCAGAACCCGGATAGATTGTAAATCCAACCGCTGTACAGCCAAGCTCTAGCGCATCTTGGATAGAGCCTGTAATCGCCTGATTACCGTCTTGATTCTTGTTAGATGCAAGGGAGTTGGAACTGTTATATTTCAGAATTGTCGGAACCTGACCTGCGAATGTATCCGCACCCGCCTGAAGAGAGCCCAAAGGCGCCGCATATGCATTACAGCCTGAATCGATGGCGAGTTGATAGTGATAGTGCGGGTCATAACCGACAGGGTTTTTAGCAAATGATCTGGCAGGGCCATGTTCAAACCCCTGATCCACCGGTAAGATCACCATCTTGCCTGTTCCGGCAAGCGCGCCGTTATTAAGCATACGAACAAGGTTACCCTTTACGCCTGCATTTTCATTTTCGTAGTTATCGATAATCTTTTTTACATTTGCCGATAGAGCCATAATACTTTTCCTAAATCCCTGATTTATGTTTGCATTGCAATATCTTTTAACAAATTTGACGCAAAAGAAAAGACCCCAATAACAATTATTGAGGTCTTAGATCTTTATTTTTAACGCTGATAGCTTACTAAATCGGGATTATCCGTGCGTAAAGCCATCTGAGATTGTTGCCGCGGCAACATCGAAATTTTGACCAACTTCCGGGAATGATGATCTAAGACTCATGTCTACACCATCAAACTCGCTAGCAGCGATCAAATTCAGTTCAGCATTAACAAGAGGGTCTAAACTAACCATCGTCATCTTTTATCACTCCGTCTTCTAAGAGCTTATTATATGCTCTATTATCAGTTGTTGCAGGGCCGTTATAGAGACTGTCCATTATTTCGGACTTAGATGCCTCCCCCTTATCATAAAGTGTCGCAATAATACGAGCATCCCTAAGAGTGGGGCGATCCTGCTTTAGTACCTTTATATACCGATTCAGAAAATTTTGCAAACCTTCATGACGCTTCGGAAAGTAATCATGTGCAGATTCCAACGCTCTTTTAGAATAGCCACATGTCTCTAATTGTATGGCTCTGCCGTCATCCTCGGCGTTATGGCGCGTAATGCATCCGTAATTAAACAGCCATTCAATCTCTCTGTTCATTGCGGATTTACTGATTTTCAGAACGCGCATGATTTCCGTTTGGGTGATGCCCGGATTTTCATCAATGTAATTCAGAACAAGCGCACGCCTGAGGGAGGAGGAGGGATCACTCGCCAATGCCTCAACAAGGTGATCAATCACAAGGCAAGATTTCTGCCCGCGTGTAGTCATTGCGCGTTTGGCTTGAAGCTTCATCAAATTCATAGCGATACTCTATAATAACTCTAATTAGCCGACAATAATGAAACACCAAAAATATAGCCACAAAAATAAAGCTGGCTCAAGAACAAGTCTTGAACCAGCTTTGCCACGGAGAACGGTTTAGAAGTTAATGTTTAATTACTTTCCGCTTTCCTGTCAACATATATCGAAAAAAAATGAATTTTATCCCGTATAACTTAATAACCTGCTTTATGCATCGCTTTTGCAGTGTCCAGCATACGGCAAGAAAAGCCCCATTCATTATCATACCAAGACATAACACGGACAAAGTCATCATCGATCACTTTTGTGCCTTCCAGGCTAAAGATTGATGAATGTGGATCGTGATTAAAGTCACCTGACACACATGGGTCATCATAGACAGCCAGCACACCTTTAAGCGGGCCTTCTGCGTATTTTGTTACGGCTGCGTTTACATCTTCTACGCTCACCTTTTTGGACGGCAAGAATTTAAGATCAACCAAAGACACATTCGGTGTCGGAACGCGAATCGCAACGCCGTCTAATTTACCGTTAAGCTCAGGCAAAACCTTACCAACTGCTTTGGCTGCACCAGTAGATGTCGGAACCATGTTCATAGCGGCGGCGCGCGCACGCAATGGATCTTTATGAGAGCCATCAACCAAGTTTTGGTCACCTGTATAGGCATGGATTGTGGTCATGAAACCCTTTTCAATACCGATTTCGTTATGAAGTGCATAGGCAACAGGCGCAAGGCAGTTTGTTGTACATGATGCATTCGAAACGATCTTATGATCCTTCTGCAGCAGATCATGGTTTACACCGTAAACAACTGTTAGATCTTCATCAGAGCCCGGAGCAGAAATAAGAACTTTTTTCGCGCCTTTATTAAGGTGCAATGTTGCGCCTTCGCGGTCTCTGTAACGGCCTGTACATTCCATCAGGATATCTGTATCGACTTCACCCCAATGCAGGTTTTCAGGATCGCGGTCACGGAAGCGACGGATACGATGACCATCAATAATAATCCAGTCATCGCCATCTCTTTCAACACTGAAAGGGGCTTTGCCGTGAATAGAATCATATTTTAAAAGAGGAAAGAAATTGCCACCCGGATCATTGATCGCGACGATTTCGAAATCATCCAAGTGATTTTCATAGATCGCGCGAGCGACAAGACGACCAATGCGGCCAAATCCGTTAATTGCAATTTTAATTGTCATGTTTAAGAAACTCCGTAAATATTTTTGAGTTGTTTTACTTCTCTCTGATTATTTAGCAAGTGCTTTTTCTACTGATTCTATAATTGCCTCAGTCGTAATGCCAAAATGTTTATATAAATCACCTGCCGGAGCCGATGCACCGAAACTGTTCATTCCGATGAATATACCTTTAAGGCCGAGAAGTCTGTCCCAAGGTTGGCGAATTCCTGCTTCTACTGCAACTTTCACACTATCATTGCACGCGATACTACCGATATAGTCACCATCTTGTTCTAAGAAAAGATCAAGACAAGGGACTGACACCAAACGAACTGCTTTTCCTTGTGCGGAGAAATGTTCATAGGCTTCGTGTGCGATTTCAACTTCTGATCCTGATGCATATAAAGTGATTTCAGGCTTATCACCTGTTTCTTTCAAAATATAAGCACCTTTTTCTGTGTAATTCTCTTCACGGTTATCACACAAAGTCGGCAGCCCCTGACGCGTAAGCGCCATAACAGAGGGTGCTGATTTGTTGTTAATCGCAAGCTGCCAGCTTTCTGCCGTCTCGATACCGTCACACGGACGATAAACATAGCAATTCGGAATCGCGCGAAGTGCAGCCAGATGTTCAACGGGCTGGTGTGTCGGGCCATCTTCACCAAGACCGATGGAATCATGCGTCATCACATGAACAACGCGTTGTTCCATCAAAGCACCAAGTCTGATCGCAGGGCGCGAATAGTCCGCAAACTGCAAGAACGTTCCGGCGTAAGGAAGCAACCCACCATGCAGAGCAATACCATTCATTGCCGCCGCCATCGCATGTTCACGCACACCGTAATTAATATAGTTACCACCGTAATTATCGCTATCGACAACTTTAGAAGCCGCAACTTTTGTATTATTAGACCCTGTCAGGTCAGCCGAGCCACCGATCAAAAGCCATAGACGTTCAACAAGTTTTTCCAGACACATACCGGAAGTTTGGCGTGTTGCTTTCTTTGGCTTTTCTTCTGCAAAGCTTGCTTTTAAATCTGCAATAACAGGGGCAATCGCACCGGAATAATCACCTGCATGTGCCTTACCAAAACAGTCTTTCATGTCATGTGAGGCGAGACGAGCGCTCCAGTCTTTTTGCTCTTGTGAACCTTTTTCGCCGACTGCACGCCAATTTGACAATACATCATCAGGAATCACAAAAGGAGCATGCGGCCATCCAAGATTTTCACGTGCTCCCTTAATTTCGTCTTCCCCTAATGGTGCGCCATGTGAAGAAGAGCTTCCTTCTTTTGTTGGTGCGCCAAAACCAATCTTTGTCTTACAGCAAATAAGGCTTGGTGTATCTGTTGTTTTCGCCTTGGCAATTGCGGCTTCGATCTCATCAAAATTATGACCGTCTACTGTTTGCACATCCCAGCCATATGCCTCAAAGCGAAGAGGGGTGTTATCAATGAACGTAAGGTCCGTCTTACCGTCAATAGAAATGCCGTTATCATCATAAAGCATAATTATTTTTGAAAGTTTCTGATGCCCTGCAAGTGAACAGGCTTCATGTGATATCCCCTCCATCATGTCACCATCACCGGCCATGATATATGTGTAGTGATCAACGATGCTGTCATCATAACGCGCATTCAAAATACGTTCTGCCAATGCCATACCGACTGCCGTGGCAATCCCCTGGCCAAGGGGGCCTGTGGTTGTTTCAATACCTGCATCATGCTCCACCTCAGGATGTCCTGCAGTGATGGCACCTAACTGTCTGAAGTTCTTAATTTGCTCCAGCGTCATTTTCTCATAACCGCATAGATAATTAAGCGAATAAAGCAACATTGACCCATGACCGCCTGACAGAACGAAACGATCACGATCTTCCCAATCAGGGTTTGCCGCATCAAACTTTAGAAACTTTGTGTAAAGCACGGTCGCAACATCCGCCATGCCCATAGGCATACCGGGGTGACCGGAGTTTGCTTTTTGAACAGCATCCATCGACAATGCGCGAATTGCATTGGACATATCTTTAAGCTGTTCAGGTGAAAATGATGCATTTGATTGCGAAGAGGGTGTGGCAGCAGGTGCATTCGTCATTCTTATAAAACCTATAAAACGTGTATGTATGAATTGGGAAACAACATGCATTGGTAAGGGCTGTAGGTCAAGCCCTGAACGAAAATGCTGTGGTTTAATTTACAATATAGATGGTATTGCCTTGACCAAAAGCGATGTGAATTTGATAATAACCATCATATATAACGCAATCGTCTGGGCGCGTTCTCTCTGTTTAAGTAAAAATCAGTAAAGGTTCTCTCTACTATGTCATCGATCAGATTTGCTTTGGAAAAATTGGATAAAGCCGTAGGAAAGCTTGATTCATCTGTTACTAATGTTGAAAGCGCACTTCAGGATTATGTCCCTTTGGATGAGGTTGAAAAACAATTAAAAGAAGCCCAATCACAGGCACAGATCAGAGACGAGAACGGAAACGTCATAGATGTAGACTTTGTTGCAAAACGTCTGGATAAGGCGATTGAAACAGTCGAAGATATTTTAAACGGCGAAGGATAGAGGTGTAATCATGGCAGAAGTCACACTTAAAATTAATAATCGCGGTTACGGCCTTAGCTGTGAAGATGGTGAAGAACAGCGCGTTTTAGATCTTGCCGCATACGTAGACAGCCGATTACAAGACATCGCAAAAGCAGGCGCAGCAACGAATGAATCGCATCTTTTGGTTCTTACATCTTTGGTTCTGGCGGATGAGCTATATGAATTACGCGATGAGGTTCATGCCATGCAGCAACAGCTTCAACAAGCGCAAGCCGGACTGCCTGTACAGCAATATAACGGACCATCTGCAGAAGAAGAGGAAATGATTGTTAACGCGATTGATCACCTCGCGCATAAGATTGAACGTATTGCCGGCCGTATCCAAGGTGAAGAAGCCGCCTAATTCTTAAAATTTACTACACATTAAACCAAAGCATGTTATAACCCATACCGTGCTGCGCAGTGCGTGAATGCGGCTTTATCTCGGTGGTCGATGCTTCTTTGCATAGGGAGCTGTCCCTGTTTTTGTCCAATCGGTTCGCCCGGGGGGCTTAGATATTAACGGCACCCACCTGATATTCAGGACCTGCGAAGATACTATACGCACACGGCTGACGCGGCACACTTTTACGTAAGAAGAGCATCTATGTCAGAAGACCTGATAAGCCAGAAAACAGCATTAAGAGCCGAGGCAAAGCGTGCACGCGGTTTACTGTCGCTATCTGCGCGTGAGCAAGACGCCCTTTGTCAGTTTTTTCACGACAATATCCCTTTAAAAGAGAATGCTATCATCGGGAGCTATTGGCCAACAGGCCGTGAGCTTGATACCAGTGTTTTAATGCATAGCCTTATTGAAAAAGGGCATAATGTTGCCTTACCCGTTATTGAAGAAGGCTCACGTCTATTGAAATTCTCGCAGTGGCAAGAAGACATAGAGCTTGAAATCGGGCCATACGGAATTCACCAACCCAAAGAATCAGATGATACAAAATGGGTAGAGCCTGATGTTTTTTTGGTTCCTTTATTGGCGTTTGATCGTAAAGGGTATCGTCTTGGCTATGGCGGTGGATATTACGATACAACGCTCAGCGCGATGAAAGAAAAAAAGGATATAGTGGCGGTTGGTCTTGCCTATGCGCAACAAGCCTGTCTATTTAATTTGC
>Ga0256829_1003812_pt1 | contig 10197 bp, 6 predicted proteins | sample 131447metaG_FD_185979 | JGI IMG/M metagenome (GOLD analysis project Ga0256829, IMG submission 185979) | Hydrothermal vent microbial communities from Lau Basin, Pacific Ocean - 131-447 | ecosystem: Environmental > Aquatic > Marine > Hydrothermal vents | place: Pacific Ocean: Lau Basin | collected...
ATCATATTCCCAACATTAGCTACCCCGAAGACTTGCCTATCAGCCAAAAGCGTGCGGATATTGCCAAAGCCATTGCAGCACATCAGGTCACCATTATCGCAGGAGAAACAGGCTCAGGAAAAACCACACAAATCCCCAAGATATGTTTGGAGCTTGGTCGCGGTATTGAAGGTAGTATTGGGCATACCCAACCGCGCAGAATTGCTGCAAGAAGTGTGGCGACTCGCATTGCAGAGGAATTAAAATCACCCTTGGGAAAAGATGTGGGTTATAAAATCCGTTTTTCCGACCACACCCAACCCAACACTTATATCAAGCTGATGACCGATGGTATTTTACTGGCTGAAATTCAACATGACCCCCGTCTTTTGAAATATGACACCATCATTATTGATGAGGCTCATGAGCGCAGTTTAAATATTGATTTCTTGCTGGGTTATATCAAAAATATCCTGCCCAAACGCCCTGATTTAAAAGTGATTATCACATCAGCCACCATCAATACCGAGCGCTTTTCTAAATTCTTTCATGATGCACCTGTGATTGAAGTGTCTGGGCGCAGTTATCCTGTGGATATTGAATATCTGCCACTATCCGATGAAGACGATGATAAGTCGCTTGAAAATGCCATTATTCGTGCTGTTGATGAAGCCGCAGAATATGAACCTTTGGGCGACATCCTGATTTTTCTACCTGGTGAGCGTGAAATCAGGGATATAAGCCATGCCCTGAACCAACATGCTATGCGCAATACCGAAGTTTTGCCTTTGTTCTCACGCCTTTCTCCTGCCGAGCAGGATAAGATATTTAAGGGGCATAAAGGGCGGCGTATTGTTCTGGCAACCAATGTTGCAGAAACATCTTTAACTGTGCCAGGGATTCGTTTTGTCATTGATTCAGGGCTTGCTCGTATCAGTCGATATAGCCCCAAGTCTAAAGTACAACAGCTCCCCATCGAACCCATTTCCCAAGCTTCTGCCAATCAACGTGCTGGGCGCTGTGGGCGTGTGGCGGCGGGTATTTGCTTTAGGCTTTACAGTGAAGAAAATTTCAACAGTCGTCCTAAACATACCGACCCTGAAATTTTAAGAACCAATCTCGCCAATGTGATTTTACAAATGGTTAACTTAGGGCTGGGTGACATTCATAAGTTTGATTTTATGCAACCACCTGAAAAGCGTAGCATACAAGATGGGTATAAGCTGCTTGAAGAGTTACAGGCGATTGATAAAAACATGGTTGTCACCGAACAAGGTAAACAGCTTACCCGCCTACCTGTGGATCCCCGATTCGGACGCATGATTTTGCAGGCAGACAAAGAACGAAGCCTGCATGAAGTGTTGATTATTGTGGCTGCCTTATCCGTGCAAGACCCCAAAATAAGACCTGCTGATAAACAACAAAAAGCAGACGATAAACACCGTATTTTCACGGATAAAACATCCGACTTTTTATCATGGCTTAAGCTTTGGCAATGGTATCAAGAGCAGAGTAAACATTTGAGCAAATCGCAGCTTAGAAAAACCTGTACTACCCATTTCTTATCCTATTTGAGAATGCGTGAATGGGTGGATTTGCACGGACAACTATTGGGCATAGTACGTGAGCTAAAACTCACTCCCAACCAAGAAGAAGCCAAGCCTGATGACATTCATAAAGCCATGCTTGCAGGCTTGCTTAGTCATACCATTAAAAAGCGGGAAGAAGCCAAAAAGGGTGAAGCTCCATTTATCGGTGCGCGGGGTTTGCAAGTCCACTTATTCCCCGGCTCTCCTGTGAGCAAAAAACCACCACGCTGGTTGATGGCAGGTTCATTGGTTGAAACATCGCGTTTATTTGCACGAAACCTTGCACCCATCAAACCCGAATGGTTAGAAGCCTTAGCCCCCCACCTGCTCAAACACACCTACAGTGAGCCCCATTGGTCGAAGAAACGGGCGCAAGTTTGTGCTTATGAAACCGTGACCTTGTATGGCTTACCCATCATCAGCCGCCGTGTTGTGCATTTTGGTGCGATTGACCCTATAGTATCTCGTGAACTTTTTATTCGTCATGCTTTGGTACATCATGAATTTCACAGCTTTGGCAAATGGTTTAAACACAACACAAAACTACTGGCAGAGATAGAAAACATGGAAGCCATGCATCGCCGCCGTGATTTGATGCGTGATGAACAAACCCGCTTTGATTTCTTTGATGCGCTTATTCCTGAACATGTGTATAGCGGCAAATTATTTGAGCAATGGCGCAAGAAAGCTGAAAAAGACAATCCAACACTTCTCTATTTAAGCAAAGAAATTTTACTCGATGATTCAACACACACTGTTGATAAACAGCAGTTTCCCACCCACTTGGAAACCAATGGCTTAAAGCTCAAACTACAATACCACTTCGACCCCAGCCATCATGCCGATGGTATCACTGTGCAAGTGCCAATCATGGCACTAGGGCAACTCAAAGCTGAGCCATTTGAATGGTTGGTACAGGGCATGTTAGAAGAAAAAATCACAGCACTTATCAAAGCTTTGCCCAAATCGCTGCGTAAAAACTTTGTGCCTGCGCCTCAGTTTGCCGCAGCTTGTGTCAGCAATCTCACTTTTGCGCAAGGTTCACTGCTGCTTGCCTTATCGCGTGAGTTGCAACGCATGACTGGCATTTATATCCCCACCCAAGATTGGCAAGTCGATAAACTACCCGCTCATTTACGCATGAAGTTTGAAATCCGTGATGCCCATAACAAAGTCATCGCCACAGGGCATCAACTGGGTTTATTGCAAAAGCAATACGCCCACCTTGCTCGTGTGGATACAACGCAGCAAAAACACACAGCCATTAAACTACAACAAAATATCACCCGATGGGACTTTGGCGAGCTGGCTGAAGTGGTCACCAGTCAAAAACAAGGCATGCAGATTGCCCAGTTCCCCGCTTTGGTAGATAAACAAAACAGTGTTTCTATCAACCTTTTGGAAAGCGAAGCTGCTGCGCTCAAAGCGACACGGCAAGGTGTAAAACGACTGCTTATGCTGAGTTTACACCAGCAAGTCGATATGCTGCGCAAAAACATGCCCAAACAAAAAGAATTGGCTTTGTATTATGTTAGCCTAGGCAAAGCTGAAGATTTGCGTGAATCCATCATCAGCCAAACATTTGAGCAGGTATTTTTGCAAGACTTAGAAGCATTGCCCCGTAATGCCAAAGATTTTCAAATGCTCTTGGATCAAGGCAGAGCCAAAGTGGTCAAACAAGGGGCAATCATTGCCGAACAAGTATGTAAAACCTTACAAAATTATGCTGAATTACAAGGCAAGCTGGTTAATGTTAAAGCTGCAGCCCTAACCCCTGTGGTGCAAGATATACAACAACAAATGCAGCACATCATATACCCTGATTTTGTGCAACACACCCCAAGCCAATGGTTGCCACACCTACCACGCTTTATACAAGCCGTTGTATTACGCTTGGAAAAAGCGGGGCAACACTTAGCACAAGATTCCGCTAACACCAAAGTATTACAACAATTCTGGTTGCAATACCAACAACGAAAAGAGCAATGTGAAAAACATCATGAAGACACCACGCAACTCATAGAATTTCGCTGGTTGTTAGAAGAGCTTCGCGTTGCATTGTTTGCCCAAAGCCTGAAAACATCCATACCTATATCCATCAAACGCATAGAAAAGCATTGGTCATCCATTCTGTCACAATAAATGGTGCGATATATCACTAGAAGTTTCTTGTTGCTATAGTATGTTTGCTCGCCCCCCATTGTGCAGGTTTAGGAGTTTTGTGTTCCCCATGAAAAAAGTCAGTTTAATCATATTGCTTGGCATAACTACATCTTTGGCAGCTTTCGCAGTCGTTAAACAATGGGAAGAAGATAAGCGTCAGGCAGAGTATAACCATCGTGCAAATGCCCATAATGCTTCCATTATAGCTGGCTTTGACAGCCTAAAAAAACAACTCGAAGATATACGTTACCTTCTCGAATACGATATGATTGATGAGAAAAAGAATCCCCAATCTCCACGTGAACTTTTGGATATGTTCACCCCGGCTTTAACCCATGAACCTGCACTTGTAGATATAGATTGGGCAGCACTAGACCCTTATACAGGTCAAGCCCACATCATTTATAGCCTTAAACATCAAACCAATATTGAAAAAAGCCCCGTTCTTCTGAATAAACAACCTCTCACAGCAAGAATCACACAAGAAGATTCAGATCGTTATATATTGGAGCTCACCAGCCCCATCAGCAACACCATCAACACCATCAATCAACCTACAATTAAAGGCAAACTCATTGCCGCACTTGTTACCGAGTGGGATTTCAAAACCTTAATCGAACAAGCGTTGAAGAATACGCCTGTGGCTGCACAAGACATCCGTATTATTTGTGTAGAAAACAATAAAAAAACAGAGGTTTATGTTCATGCATCCCGTAGCCGAACCGAAGCCGATAAAGATGTGCACACGTATATAAATTATAATGCCACCTTTACTTTTGCTAATCTAACCATACAAGCAAAGTATGAAGCTGCACCCAAGTTTCTTGAAAACTTCCCTATTGTACTTGCTTGGCAAACCCTATTTATTTTGCTTGCCGCCACCCTTTTACTTGCTTGGTATATTTATAAAAAAGACAAATACACCGAACATGTTGAACAACTTGTCGAAAAACGCACAAAGAAACTTAACAAAAAACGCAAGGAATTGCGCCAAATCATTGAAAATCTCCAAGATATTTATTATCAAATCGACCTTGAAGGCAATGTACATATGATATCACCTTCCATTGGCTCTCTTGGTTATACCCCTGATGAAGTGCAAGGTAAAAATATGCAAAACTTCTGCGTTGATAGTGATGAGTTTAAAAAATTATTACTCGTTTTACATGATAGTGGTGACGGCAAAATACATAACCACCAGATCCGTGTTAAGCACCACAATGGTAGTTTGCGCTGGTTATCCATGAATGCCCAATACCGATATGATGAAAATCAGAAAATTGTGAATATTGAAGGTACATTGCGTGACTTCACAGCAGTTAAAGAACAACAAGAAAAACTTCAACAGTCTGACAAACTTGAGCTTTTAGGGTTGATGGCAGGTAGCATCGCACACAATTTCAACAATATTCTTACTGCAATTTTAGGTCATGCCTCCATAGCCCGCATGTCTTCTCAATGTGATGCGGAGCTGACCCAACATATGGATGCCATTGAAGACTCAAGTGCCAAAGCTGCTGAAATATGTAAACAAATGCTTGCCTATGCAGGACAGGGTAATTATTGCGTACGCTCGCTATATTTAAATCCATGCCTTGATGAAATCAAAGCAATGACCAGCGCTTCTATTCCTGAAAATATTCAGCTTGATTTTTCCTTGGCTGATGACTTAGCTACCATCCGTGCTGACAAATCGCAAATTCAACAATTGACTATCGACTTAATATTAAATGCCGCAGAATCTTATGAACAAGAAGCAGGAACCGTGCACATCACAACGGGTAGCCAAGTCTTAAAAGCACAAGACTTGAAGTCATGCGTCGAATCAGAACAAGCATCACCAGGACCCCATATCTTCCTGCGTATTCAAGATACAGGCTGTGGCATTTCTCAAGACATGCAGAAAAAAATACTTGAGCCTTTTGTAACCAGTAAATTTATGGGTAGAGGGCTAGGCTTAAGTGCAGTACGTGGCATTGTACGCTCTCATCACGGGTCTATTTTATTAGAGTCTGAAGAGGGTAAGGGAACCACCATCACCGTCTTCTTCCCTATTGACAAACAAGAAGCATAAGCAGAACTTCCGCCGCCTTATGAACAACACAAGCGCAATGAAACGAATCACCAAGCTATGGCTCGCCTTGCCATCGGCTGTGGTTTGTTTTGTCTAACGTTTACACTTCGTAATACCTACACAAGCAACCGCAGAAATTCTGCTTCGTTGCTTGTTCATCATTTAAACATCTAACATTCAGATTTTCTCGGTTGCTCTATATCAAAAAGAGGAGCAACACATGAACGTTCAAGAAGTTCATCAACATGAAAAAAGAAATCACTTTATCGGCATCATGCTTGCCACGGGTGCAGCCCTTGGCTTTTCCGTCAAAGCTATTTTTGTCAAACTGGCATACACATATGATGTGGATGCATTAACCATGCTTATGTTCCGCATGATGTTTGCCCTACCCTTCTTTATGTTGATGATTTGGCTTGAAGAGCGCAAAACTTCCGTACGTATAACCAAGCACCAGTTGATTGCCGTCACAGGATTAGGCTTGGTTGGATATTACTGCTCTAGCTTATTAGATTTCATGGGTTTGATGTATATCAGCGCAGGTTTGGAGCGTTTAATCCTATTTATATTCCCCACGATGGTAGTGTTTATGTCTGCGGTTTTTTTTGGCAAACGCATTCAAAAAGAAGCTTATATCGCTTTGGCATTAAGCTATGCAGGTATTACTGCGGCTATGGTGAATGATGTGCAAATATCGGGCGAGCATGTGATGCTTGGTTCTGTGTTGGTATTTATCGCCACCATCACCTACTCCGCTTTTTTGGTGGGTAGCGGCGAACTGATACCACAAATTGGTGCGCGCCGCTTTGCAGCATATGCCATGTTTGTCTCATGTTTGGCTGTGTTTATTCACTTTGGCATTGCAAGAGGTTTTGCTGATTTTTCGCAACCCATGGCTGTGTATGGTTATGGCATGGCGATGGCTGTGTTTTCCACAGTATTGCCTTCATTTATGTTGGCAGCAGCTATTCACAGGATTGGCGCAAGCCAAACATCCATCGTGGGAGGCTTAGGTCCTGTCGCCACCATTGGTTTAGCTGCCGTATTCTTAGCTGAACCGTTAACTTTGATGCAGCTATTGGGTGCAGCATTGGTCATAAGTGGTGTATTTATTTTAGGAAAGAAAAAGGAGAAATTGGTATGAGTCAAATTAAGGTTTATGGCATTAAAGAGCATTTAAACCCAATTAAACAAAAACTATCCGATGTTATTCATGATTGTGTCGTGGAAGCATTAGCGTTCCCACGCGATAAACGTGCGCATCGCTTCTTCCCACTGGATAAAGAAAACATGTTTTATCCAGCTGGGCGGACAGATGCCTACACAATTATCGAAATCACCATGATTGAGGGTCGAAGTAAAGCTACTAAAAAGCGACTTATTCGACTTCTCTTTGATAACATTCAAGATAAGCTTGGCATCACCCACCAAGATATTGAAATATGTATTTATGAAAGCCCTGCTGAAAATTGGGGCTTTCGCGGCAAACATGGGGATGAAATACAATTGAACTATAAAATTGAAGTGTAAGCTTGATAACTTAGCTTCGACTTACGCTGCAATATCATAATATCGTCATACCCACGAAGGTGGGTATCCAGTAACATGGATGCCCGTTTTCACGGGAATGACAAACCAACGAGGATTATCCATGTTAAAAGCAATACTCACACTTACTTGTATATTTGTTGCACCTGTATTTGCAGGTGCAGAGCCCATTCCTATTGGACAATTCTCGACAGGCTCACTTAGTGGCTGGGAAGAAAAAGAGTTTGAGGGGAAAACGCAATATGTATTGGTAAACGATGATGTTCTTGGCAAAACTGTACTCAAAGCAGAAAGTAATCATGGTGCATCAGGGTTATTTCGTGAAATCAAAATAGACTTAAATAAAACGCCCTATTTGAACTGGTCTTGGAAAACATCATCCGCATTCAAAGGTATCAACGAAAATGAAAAAGCGGGTGATGATTTTGTTGCGCGTATTTATGTGGTGGTGGATGGAGGTTTCTTTTTCTGGAAAACAATTGCCTTGAATTATGTGTGGTCATCCTCGCATCAAAAGGGAGATAAGTGGGACAACCCCTTCACCTCCAATGCCACCATGTTTGCCGTGGAATCAGGCAAGGAAAACTTGAACACATGGCAACATTACAAACGCAATATTCGTGAAGATTTAAAACGACTTACAGGCAAAGATGAGCAGTACATCGATGCCATTGCCATCATGACTGACACGGATAATACTGGTTTATCTGCGACCACCTATTTCGGTGACATCTTTTTTAGTTCGGAATAAGCACCATTAGAGAGGTGCTTTTTACATGTATTTGAGACAAACAGCACCACTATAGTCAGTTATGAATTGCCTACAATTTGTCATCCTCGCGAAGGCGGGGATCCATTGCACATCAGATTTATTCATGGATCCCCGCCTTCGCGGGTATGACGAGTAAAGCGGTTACCCTATACATGAACTGATATATTCAACAAAAACATAGATGAAAGTCAGACCATAACCATGGTTTTGCAGCCGATTGCTTTAAGTCTGACAGACTCCTAAGCTCCCGCCCATGAGTGTTCGTATTGATAAATGGCTTTGGGCTGCCCGCTTCTACAAAATGCGCAGCCTTGCTACCGAGGCCTGCAAAGGCGGACATATTCTTATCAATGGCGTGCGGGCTAAGGCATCCAAGGTAGTCAGCCTCCATGATGAAATCCAAATTCAAAAAGAAAAAGAATCGTTTACTGTCATCGTCACAGGTTTAGCGGAGAAGCGAGGCTCAGCCAAAATCGCCCAAGGTTTATATACGGAAACACCTGAAAGCTTAAGACACCGCGCAGAATGCAATGAACAAAAGAAGTTTCAAACCTATTTTGCACCCTCTCCAGACAAACGCCCTGATAAACGTAATCGACGAAAAATCCAACAATTTAAAGGACGATAACCCAAAATTAAAATACTTTAATAAAATCCCTTGCTTGAGAATAATCACATGTTAAGAATTGCACTTGAAAAAGTAAGGGCATCCTACTTTTTAATTGAATTAAAATATTTCTCAGAGGGGAATTCAATGAAACATATTTCAACTGCACTTGCATTAAGTGCAATGCTTGCAACACCAGCGTTTGCATTCGATCAAGGGCATCACGCAGAAGGGGCACACGGCCATAAAGCTGTCGCTGATAAAGTGATTGCAGCACAACGTGAAGAGCTAGCCAAAAATACAGAAGGAAAAGGTTTTGGACCACAATCACCACGTGATATTGATCATGCAGCGGGTAATAATAAACGTATCTTTAGCACCGCACCTGCATATACGCGCATGAACCTTTGCAACATCCATTTCCATAAAAATGCAGAGCATAAAGGTGGTGAGTTCACTATTTACGCTGGCAACGGTAATGGCGAAGGTTACCAAAGTGGTTACCGTGCAGATATTTCGCACTACAGCCACGCTGAGTTAAAACCAACACGGCATGACATTTGCCCAAGTTCACACTCTCACTTGGTACCAGGTGACACTATTGAAGTGCATTATGTACACACCACTGCACAAGTAAAACCTGGCCCAACTTTAGGCTCTTGTTTAAATGATGCGATTGGTAATCCTCAATTGCGTGTTGAAACACAGGTCTATACAGTGGTTAATGACAAACATGCAGCAGACTTTATGGAACTCACCAAATACAAAAAAATTGGTGCATACTATCAAGCAACGCATATTCCAAATAACACAGGCACACCTATTTCCTATGAAGGCTCAACAACTGGCCCTGGTTACAATGAAAAAGGTTCACCTTTCCAAGTTTCTTGGAGTGTTCGTCCTCAAGTGATGAAAGTAAACATCGAAACTGTTGGCGAATGGTGTAAAGGTAACGATTTTAAAGAAGACCATGCACATGGTGTTCGCAACCTTGTGAAAAACCCTGATTTGTTATCTAAAATTAAGTAATTCACACAAAACATATCAAAGCTGCCTTCGTATGAAGGCAGCTTTTTTTGTGCCTTAAACACATCGGAAACGTCAAAAAACAAACATGTCTTGCCAAATAAATTATCACTGTCATTATTTTGACCATCTGAACACCACTTTGGAGGGGAAAATGAAGCAGTCGGCATATATGTTATTGGTTGATGATGAAGAAGAACTTCGCTCCACCCTCCAAGAAACCCTAGAGCTTTCTAATTACCATGTCATGACCGCTAGTAATGCTACCCGAGCCAAAGATGCAGTAGAAAACGGTAAATTTGATGTTGCCATCCTTGATATTCGTTTGCCCGACGGTAGTGGTTTAGACTTACTCAAATCATTCAAAGAAAGTGACCCCGATATGGGAATTATCCTAATTACGGGTTATTCCGAAGTTGAATCAGCAGTACAAGCCATT
>Ga0256829_1003813_pt1 | contig 10197 bp, 13 predicted proteins | sample 131447metaG_FD_185979 | JGI IMG/M metagenome (GOLD analysis project Ga0256829, IMG submission 185979) | Hydrothermal vent microbial communities from Lau Basin, Pacific Ocean - 131-447 | ecosystem: Environmental > Aquatic > Marine > Hydrothermal vents | place: Pacific Ocean: Lau Basin | collected...
TACGCGGGGGGGCTATCTGTATTGTTTATACATCCTGCCTGTCATTACAGCAGCATGGATAGGACAGTCTGGTCTAAATTCCTCTGTTGTTTTTACTTTGCGAAACTCTGTGGTTCAAAGATCGAACATCAACGGGAGCATGAATGGAATATATCCAGTGCCCGCATTGCCTGCACAAGTATGGAGTTAATGAGCGTATACGTGTGCTTGCAGGCAAACAAATCCAATGCAAGCAATGTCAGCAGCCCTTTAGAATCGCCATTCTCGGGACCCCGGAAAGTTCGCCTGATTCAGCATCTGCGGCAGATAAACCTGTGCGGAATGAACCATTGGACAGCAAACAGAATATTCAGGCGGAACAGCCAGCGCCTGTGCGACTGAAAAAACAGCTGAATACGCAGTTCATTATATTATTGGTATTGCTATTTTCCCTGTTTATCGCATTTATCGGATTGTTTATCTATATCAAGTTTCCACAGTGGCTGGAATCAAAGACGCAGCCGACCGATACAGTTGCTTCCCATCAGTTCATCAAACCGATCCGGATATTTCCTGCTAAGCCGCCGAAACCGGTCAATAATGTGACGCGAAAAGCACAAAAACCCGTCGATACCAACTCAGGTCGCGACAAAACGATGTTGGAGGGGCCGGATCAAGCATCACAGGATTGCCGTGATACCGCTGCCGCTTTCTGGATTCGCATCCATGTCATGAGTACGTCCAGGATAGACACCAAAACTTATATGCAACTATTGGACCAGGGACTCAACCAACCAGCCCAAATCCGTGATCTTTGCCATGATCGTTTTCTGGTTGCCCGGCTGACTGAAGCTGCCACGCAGAGTCAGATACCTCAGTGGATCAGTCATGAAGTTGAATCACTCACCAAGTCCCGGTGATTAAATATTCTTAGTAACTAGAATTTACGGAACTGACCGACTACTTCACCGTAAATATCCAGCGACTGTTCCGGATAAATACATGGATAGTCGGGATTGGCCGGCTCCAGATAGGGGCCGCGGCTGTCGTTGCGCAGGTATTTGATGGTGAAATCACCATCGATAATGGCCACGACAATTTTACCTGCAGCCGGATTCTGCTTACGCTCGACTACCAGAAAATCACCATCATGAATACCTGCGCCAACCATCGAAACGCCGCTAACCGCCACCAGTACTGTGCTGGACGGACGCTCCACCAGATATTCATCAATGGTAATCACATCGCCCAGCGCTTCGGTAGCAGGACTGGCGAATCCGGCCGGTGCCTGTCCTACATGCGGACGGGCGAAAAACATATTAGCCGGCCCCAAACGCCCGCTGGGAGCTTTCTGTAAATAACCGGAAAAAATCATGCGATCGACAAACTTCACCGCTCCCTGCTTGCTGACGCCGACCATTGCCGCGATATCCGCATAGGATGGGATCAGCCGGTGCAAGGCATAATAATCCTGCAACCGGCCCAGATAGATATGATCTTTATTCACCATGGGGCATAGTATGGTAGACGCCCGTACACTATGCAAGCTGGAATTTATCCCGTCATGTCGTGCATGACACGGTATCCAGTGGTTGTCCGACTGAATTCCGGGCCAAGCTCAGAATGACGGAAAAATATTTAACAGCCTCTGTCATAATATCATATCAATCGTGACTGATTGCCCTGCCGCCTCAGCGGTAAAAATTCCCCGGCGCAGCGGCAAAAAATTCCATCGGCAGCAAATATGCTTTATTAATGTGTTATAAGCCATTGATATAAAATAACTCTTTTTAGCCATCCAGTTGGCAGAAGTCTTGCGATAGTAATCTTTGAAAGATAAATCAGGCAGGAGTGGCAGATGAATATTGGTTACTATATTTCAGGCGTTGCAGGGCAGATGTCCCAGAATAAACTGGATAACATTGCTCATAATATGGCCAATACGAACACCGTCGGCTATATGGAAGGCCGCACATCTTTTTCCTCAACGATGTCCGGTACAACAGGCTCTGTAGGCTCGCCCGGCAATACCTCAGCCGCTTACCTTTCCATGGGTGATCAATATATCAGCACTAAGGCCGGCAATATCCGCCAGACCAACGGTAACCTTGATTTTGCCATCCATGGCAACGGTTATTTCCGCGTACGAATGAAGGATGGTATGGAGGCCTTGTCGCGTGCCGGCAATTTCAAGCTGGATGGGAGCGGCAATTTATTGACACAGAGTGACCTGGCCGTACTGGATCAGGGCGGCAACCCGATTCGACTGCCCGTCGGCAAAGTCAGTGCCACCGCGGATGGTTCGTTGTATGTTAACGGTAAACCAATCGCTGATCTGGGTATTGCCTCGATTAAGGATCCGAGAAAAATTCATAAATTGCCTGGCGTCCTGATTCGCACGGAGCAAAATAATATCAGCCCCGCAAACAGTAGTGTCAGCGTTCATAATGGCGAACTGGAGGATTCCAATGTCAATTCCGTATTGGCTATGACCCGTATCGTTAACACCATGCGCAGCTATCAGTCGATGATGAAAGTACTGCAGCAATATAATCAGATCTCCGCCCAGCTAAGTGACCGCGTCGGCTCGGTACAGGGCTTATGAACAATAAATCAATAGATATAAATCACCAGGAGGCGTCATCATGATGCGATCTTTATGGACGGCTGCCACCGGCATGGCCGCGCAAAGCCTGAACGTAGATGTTATTTCAAATAATATCGCCAACGTCAATACCATAGGTTTCAAACGAGGGCGCGCCAATTTTGAGGATCTGATGTATCAGCAACTCAAGGCACCGGGTTCAGCAGCCAGCGCCGCCGGCACGCAACTGCCGACCGGCATTCAGGTGGGACTCGGCGTACGTACCACCAGCGTAAGCAGCATTTTCTCCGAAGGCAGCTTCAAGCAAACAAAAAATCCACTTGATTTGGCGATTCAGGGGCGTGGTTTTTTCCAGGTTCAACTGGCCAACGGCCAAACGGCCTATACTCGCGCCGGGTCGTTCAGTATGGATGCCAACGGTCAGCTAGTTACCCAGAATGGCAACCTGCTGCAGCCTAGTATCACCATTCCGGCCAATACCAAGTCTATTCACATCGCGGCGGACGGCACCATATCCGCAGTCCAGGCGGGGCCGACTCAAACCGTATTGGGACAGATTCAGGTTGCCGACTTTCTGAATCCGGCTGGTCTGACCCATATTGGCTCCAACCTGTATCAGCAAAGTAATGCATCCGGTACGGCCACGGTTGGTAACCCGAATGCCAATGGGCTGGGTTCAATCGGTCAGGGTATGGTTGAGATGTCCAATGTCAGCATGGTCGAGGAAATGGTGAATCTGATTGCCGGTCAACGAGCCTACGAAATGAATTCCAAGGCGATCCAGGCATCCGACCAGATGCTGCAGACTGCTAATAACGTCAAGAGGTAAGTGATGTATAGCCTTTTCTCGCGCCCTCTCCTGTCACTCTCCGTTGTAGCCATGCTGCTGACGCCCGCCCTGGCCATTGGCGCGCCTGATATGGCCATGCGACAGTCGTTGCAGAGCTTCTTTTCGCATGGCGTAGTACTCCATGGCGCAACCGCTGAATTGGTGCGCGTCGAGCGCTGGCCGAATACCAGTGGCCGACTGGACTGGTCTATGCCCGACTTGGTGCATGGTCATCCCGGTCGTTTTTCCCTGATTGCCACACAGGGCGGTCAGCGCTGGTATGTAGCGGTACGCGTACGCTGGATGACCACCGCCATTGTTATGCGCCAAAATGCTTCGGCACGGTCCTTGCTCACACAAGCCATGATGGAAAAAAAACGCACGGATATTGCTGGCCTCAGCGGCGCATGGTGGCAAGATGCCGGAGCACTTGTAGGTATGCGCCTAACTCGACCGATGGCCGAAGGCGATGTCATCCTGAGCGACACTGTCAAAAAACCGCCTCTGATCAAGCGCGGTGATATTGTCACCATCCAGCTTGATGCCGGCGGAGTGCATATCCTCTCACGAGGCCTGGCTATGCGCACTGCCAGACAGGGCGAACGTATTCTGGTTAAAAATTTAAACAGCAATGGCTTGATTCAGGCGACCGCCGTACGTGCTGACCTGGTGCGCGTATCGCTAAACGGAGAACATGGGTGAATATCGGCGCCATTCTGTGCCTGCTGAGCATCGCACCGATTGTACTGGGCGGCTGCATGCCGCGCATCGACAAGAAAGCCGATAACAAACAGAAACAGATTGTCAATCAGGCGCTGGCCACGCCGTTTATCGACAGCTCCCATAGTGGTTCATTATGGGCCGGAGGCGGTGCCGGCTTTTTGTCTGATGCCAAGGCTACGCTCGTCGGCGACCTGGTAACCGTACGGGTATTGGAAAAAGCTTCGGCCACCCGCTCACTGGGCAGCAAACAGAGCAAGTCCTCGGCTCGTAAAGCCGCGCTTAACGCAACGATCAAATATGGTGGCGCGCTGGGTAATGCCGATGTAAATCCATCCGGCGATGTCGGCATGAGCAATTCGAAGACTTTTGACGGTTCCGGCTCAACCAATAACTCCGATACCCTGACGGCCAGCGTTACCTCTGTGGTCACCAGGGTGTATCCCAACGGCAATATGCGCATCGTCGGCAAGCGTCGGTTGGTAATTAATCATGAACCACAGCTGATCACCTTCTCGGGAGTGATTCGCCCCATCGATATCGCCCCGGATAACACCATTCCATCATCCAAAGTGGCGCAAGCGAACATCAGTTATGGCGGCACAGGCTCACTTGCCGATACCGCGCACGAGGGATGGTTATCGCAAACACTGGATGTTATATGGCCGTTCTAAAAAATCAGCGAGCCTTTTCACTCCTCATGCTTGGCATCTGTCTACTGCTAATACCATTGCAGGCCGATGCGGTGCGTATCAAGGATCTGACGAGTGTTGAGGGGGTGCGCGGCAATGCGCTGATCGGATACGGTCTGGTCGTCGGTCTGGATGGGACAGGCGATACAGCCAGGCAGTCCCCGTTTACAGTGAACAGTATCACCGCCATGCTCATACGGCTCGGAGTCAATGTGCGGGCTAACCTCCGCATGATGAAACCGAAGAACATTGCCGCCGTCATGGTTACCGCCACGCTGCCGGCATTCGCTCGTCCCGGCCAACAGTTGGATGTCACCGTATCCAGCATCGGTAACGCCAAAAGTCTGCGTGGAGGTACCCTGCTGGTTACCCCTCTGCTTGGCGGCGACGGCCATCCTTATGCTATGGCGCAAGGTTCACTATTGATCGGCGGTTTTACCGCCTCGGGCAAAGCGGGGAAAGTCACCCAGAATGTCCCCACTGCCGGCCGTATACCCAATGGCGCCCGCGTCGAACGGGTTGCGCCACATGGCCTGTCCATTGATCAGGACAAAATCACATTGGACCTGCGCAGATCCGATTACACCACAGCCAAACACATCCAGGACGCCATCAATGCCCAACTTGGCAAAGGTATGGCGAAGGCGATCAATTCGGGTGCCGTGCAGGTATGGAACCCGGAAAGTAATGCCGTTGAACTGATTGCAAAGCTGGAGCAGATTGATGTTTCTCCTGATCACGCGGCGATTGTCATGGTCGATGAGCGAACCGGTACGATTGTTATGGGCCAGGATGTGCGCATTGACACAGTCGCGGTAGCGCACGGCAATATCAGCGTCAGTATCACCGAAAACCCTCAGGTATCGCAACCCGGTGCCTTTTCCGGCGGCAAGACCACGACGGTGAACCGCACCAGAATCAACGTGAAACAAGGCAAGGCCAAGTTGGTTGTATTGCACAAACAGGTGTCATTATCGAAGCTGGTTACGGCACTGAATGCAGTTGGCGCCACGCCGAGCGACCTGATTGCCGTTTTACAGGCTATCAAGGCAGCCGGCGCCCTGCATGCCGAGTTGAGGACTATGTAATGCACGATCTGGTCGGGACCGTCATTCATGGCATTCTGGAGCGTGAGCAGCTGCAACAATCGCGTAGCCATCATCAGACAAATATGCGACCACCGCTATCGCAGGTGCTCGCTCATGGCGAACTGCGGGCCGTTGGCAAGCAGACTGCTTCGCCTGTTGATAACAGAGACCCTGAACTGTGGCGTGCCAGTAAACAGTTCGAGGCTATCTTTTTACAACAGATGATGAGCGAAATGCGCAGCACAGTCAGCAAGTCCGATTTCATACCGCATGGCTATGCCGAGGATGTGCAGGCTTCGATGATGGATGCAGCCATGGCTCAGGCCAGTATCAATCGCGCGAGCATGGGTATTGCCAATACCGTGTATCGGCAACTTGAAGCCGGTAACCGGGCTCAAGCAATTCCGAATCCTACCGATAAGCTGAATATGGCCAGTGATTTGACAATGACTGCAACAATGGAGGCAAATAAAGATGCGCATTAATAACTCCGGCGCGGCAAGCGGCATTCATAAGACCAGCGGTGCAGGCAAAAGCAAAGGCAAACAGGCATCGGCAAGCAAAGCGCATGACTCGGTTCAGGTGAGCGATTCAGCCGGCCTACGCGAAAAGGCCCAAATCATGCTCGCTGATATGTCGCCCGTCCGCATGGATCAGATTGAGGAAATTCGCGATGCGCTGGAAAAAGGCACATATGCACATGATAGCCGTAAGGTCGCCACCCGGATTGTCGCCAATGCCATGGCGGAGCACCCATGGTCATAACAAAGCTATCTCCTCATACGTTGTCCGAACTGCACGAACTGCTTACCCGCATGGATACCTGCGCGCGCGAGCTTGAAGCGGTAGCCAGCGATGAATATGAGGCCATCAGAATGCTGGATGACGAACGTATCATGGGTCTGACGGATCGGCGTATCATGGTGTGCCAGTGTCTGGTCAGGCTGGAGGAGGATGGCAAGGCGCTGCGCGCCCGAGCCCACGTACCCGGTGAGATGTCAATGGAAGTGCTAATCAACCTGTTGGCAGGCAAACAGGCAGCTGAATTACAGGCCCTGCGTCGTAATCTGTATGAACGCATGATCCACATCGACAGACAAAGTCAGGAAAACAGCCTGCGCCTGCGTGCTGCCTATCATGTATTATCAAGTATCCTGCAGCGCTTGGGCCTAGTTCAGAAGGAACAGACCTATGGCAGGACGGCCCCACGATGATCCTCGACAGCCTGAATATCGCTGCTTCCGGCCTGAATACGCAACAGAGTGCGATCAATGTCGTGGCAAATAATATCGCCAACGCCAATACGCCCGGCTACTCTCGTCAGGTTGCTGATATTGCAACCCTGTCGTCGCAACAGGTGGGCAATCTCAATCTGGGGAATGGGGTCACTGTAGGCGGCGTAAAACGTATAGTCGACCCGATGATCAATAAGGCCGTAGCTAACAACGGAGCCCAACAAGGCTACTGGAATACCCTGAATACAGGTCTTAATAGTGTTGGCGGCGTGTTTGGCAGCCTGCAGAGCACGGGCCTTTCATCAGCCCTGAATAACTTTTTTCTGTCCTGGCAACAACTGTCCAATAACCCGCAGGATAATGCGCAAAAAGCCAATGTGCGCGCCAAGAGCCAAACACTGATTTCCAATCTGGCCGATATGAATAAGCAACTGGTTGCAGCCCAGAATAGCGCCAATAGCCAGATAGACAGTCAAATACAACAGGTCAATCAGCTACTGGATAATATTGCTTCACTAAGCAAACAGATCAACCAGCAAGGCGCTTCAGGCACCGCCAACACACTTCTGGATAAGCGTGATCAGGCCATTAGCAAGCTGTCTAAACTGATCCCCGTTCAGCAGGTAAGTACCGGGAATGGCGGCATGATGTTGCAAACGGTCAGTGGTGACCTGCTTACTGGGGATGGGGTCGCCCGCCATCTGGCCCGCGGCGCAGCCACTGCCGGTGGCTTTGCCGGACTGGCTATTGCCCAAACCGGACAACCGGTCAACATTGGTACAACCGGCAGTATCGCCGGTTTGATCGATCTGCGTGACAACAAGCTTGGCTCCTATATAAAGCAGGTGAACAGCCTAGCTGAAAATCTGGCTTTTTCAGTCAATCAGATCCATGCCAGCGCCAATTCCGGCACGGCATCTACAGCCCTTACATCCGCGCAGACTTCCAATCCGACACTGGCCCTTAACGACCCGGCCCAGCAGACGCCCTTTGCCGGTCAGATCAAGAGCGGCAGTTTCAAGATCAATGTCTATAATGGCAACAGCACAGCCACCCCGTCCGGTGGCACGGTCATTAATATTACAGCCGGAGTCACTACGATGGCGAATATAGTGACCAGCCTGAATGCCGTCTCCGGCATTAGCGCCAGTCTCGATGCCGGCAACCACTTGAACATCACAGCTGCCGCTGGCAGCAGCTTTACCTTGTCCGGTGATAGTAGTAATGTGCTGGCGGCCTATGAAATGAACAGCTTTTTCACCGGTTCCGGCGCCTCCACGCTAAAGCTGTCTGCAGCCATACAGAATAATCCGTCGGCCATAAATACGGGCGGCGTTGACTCGCTCACCTCGGCCATATCATCAGGTGATAACAGTGCTGCTCTTGGCATCATGAAACTGCAGAATCAAGCCTTGTCATTCGGTGGCGGCACCGGTGCCAGTCTGAATGACCGAACCACAACACTGACTGCCCAATATGGGAACGATGTCGCCACATCGCTTCAGCAACAGCAATACAGCACAGCTGAAGGCGCTGCGCTCACCGCGCAGCAAAAGTCGATTTCAGGCGTTAGTACTGACCAGGCACTGGTCTCGATGCTCAAGTTTCAGCAAGCCTATAATGCATCGGCGAAGGTTATTACGACAACGAATACGATGATGGCTTCATTAATGGGGCTGATCCGATGAGGGTGACAACAGCGCAGCTGTACAGCACCCTGCTAAACGGGGTCAGTCAACAGCAGGACATCCTGAATCAGGGTAATGCCCAGATATCCTCCGGTACCCGGTATCAGACACCGGCACAGGCAGGTGGCCTGAACTACAAGGTTTCGCTGAATATTCGGCAAACCCAATCCGAGCTGAAGGGCGACCTGGGATCCATCGCTACGGCGGCATCACGCCTCTCCAGCAGCATGAGCTCGCTGAATGATATAGGCAACGTCATGACAAGAGCCCAGGCACTGGCCGTGCAGATGGGAACGGCCAGTACAAATGCGACGCAGCGGCAGAGTGCGGCGCAGCAACTCACACAACTGCTTAACCAGGTCACCAGCGATGCCAATAAAAAGTGGCAGGGGCAGTCGCTATTTGCCGGTACGGCAGTAGACAAACCTGCTTTCGTGACCGATGCGTCGGGTAAGATTGTTTATAATGGTAACGCCCAGGATCGCACCGTCGCTATCAGTGATGGTCAGCAAGTGATTAGTAATGTCCGCGGTGACAATCCGGCCTTCACCGCCGCATTCTCCGCACTGGAAGGGTTCAAGATCGCACTGCAAAACAACGACGTAACCGGCGTGCGCAATGCGATCGGCGCACTGACCAACGCCGGCAACGGCATCATCAGCCTTACCAGTGATGTCGGCGCCCGGCTAAACAGCGCAACCCTGAACAAAACAGCCATCCAGGACAGACAACTGAATCTGAAGAAACAACTGAACACACAGGAAGCTGTAGATATCCCGTCCGTCGTGGTTCGTATGCAACAGTCCCGTATCGCTCTGCAGGCTGCATATAAAGAGATTTCCCAGCTTCAATCTCTTAGCCTGACCAATTTCCTGAAATAAGCCAATGCTTGTATTACGCAGGAAAATCGGCCAAGTCATTCGCATCAATGACGATATTCGCATTGTTATTCAGGATGTGCAAAATGAACATATCGTGCGTATCGGCATTGAAGCGCCGCTCAATATACCGGTTCACAGGATAGAGATATACAACTTGATTCAGCAGGAAAATAAGGCAGCGGCCAGTACCAATGTGCTGCAATGGTTGAAAGGAGTGTCCCATGCACGGAGCGACGATGAAGAAAGCTGAATACATTGCTGAGGCTATGCTAAACACCGATAAAGGCATTTACTTTCCGCAGGGTATCGCAGGTTTCAGTCAGGCTCGTAAGTTCGGTCTGATCTACGAGGGCACCGGCGATATAGTTTGCCTGCAATCGGTTGATTACCCCGAGGCCGCATTCCTGTTGACGCCGTGGCATGAACCCCGGCTGGGCTCGGAACCCGAGCTGAATCGCGAGCAGCTTCAATGCATGCAAG
>Ga0256829_1003814_pt1 | contig 10196 bp, 9 predicted proteins | sample 131447metaG_FD_185979 | JGI IMG/M metagenome (GOLD analysis project Ga0256829, IMG submission 185979) | Hydrothermal vent microbial communities from Lau Basin, Pacific Ocean - 131-447 | ecosystem: Environmental > Aquatic > Marine > Hydrothermal vents | place: Pacific Ocean: Lau Basin | collected...
AACTCAAAATGCAGATATAGGATTTGATTATAAATATATCTTAAACATGACAACAACAGTATCTTATATTGATGATAATTTCACATCTGGATCCACTTTTGATTTCAACACAAGTACTATGCTAAATTCAACAAATATAAAAATGTCAACATTAACTATCACCAATAATAATGATTTTAATATAACACTAAGAGCCTACTCTTCCAATATAGGTGCAAGCCAACTCTTAAGGAGGGATTTTTAATGCTTAAGAAAAAAGCATACACTATGATGGAGTTGGTTATAGTTATAGTTGTTATGGGTATAGTTGCCTCTATTGGCGCAGAAATAGTAGTAAAACTATATGATAACTACATAAAAACCAGATCCATAAATAGACTTCAATCTCAAACAGAACTTGTATTGGATCAAATAGCAAAAAGACTATCTTATCGCATTAAAGGCAGTGTTATCGCTAGAGAAACTGGAAATTTCTCCAAGTTTACAGCTCTATCTGATGCCAACTCCTCATATCAGATGATAGAGTGGATAGGAAAAGATAATGATAGTTTCAGAGGCGTGTCAAAACCAGGGTGGAGTGGATTTGTTGATTTGGATAGCAACGATACAAATAGATCCCAAATAAAAACATCAGGAAGTGAGCTAAACACTACAGATAATATAATGAAAACATTAAGCAATAACAGCGTAGCCTTAGATAGTTTAATTCTTCTCAAGGATAGACCTGCTGTCATCTTTAAAGGTAGTAATGACTACAATGTATCTCAATACGGTTGGGGTGGAATCAGAGGATTATATACATATAGAGTCACTTATGCACCTGGTGGCACAAACAATATACTTGAGCTTATAGATGCGAACAGCACTTATCCAAGTACGATTTATGAACAGTATAATCTAGCATGGAGTGCCTATGCTATAGCTCCTAAAGGATCTGCTGATGACTTTAACCTTACCCTATATTATAATTATAGACCCTGGGAGAATGAAAGGTATGACCAAAATGCAAGCACTTCTGTTCTTGTTGAGCATGTAAGCACCTTTCGATTTGTACAAATTGGAAGCACAATAAGGATAAAACTCTGCATACACGATGATAATCGCAGTGGAAATTTTGATTTTGCATTTTGCAAAGAGAGAGTGGTATTCTGATGCGAAAAGGATTTTCTCTCTTGACAGCTATTATTTTTTTGGTAATGATTGCAACTATATCAGCTATAAGTATCTCTTTTTCAACACAAACCGTAAAACAAACAACTGATATCTATCTAAAAAATCAGGCTGAACTCCTTATTAGGAGTGCTACAGAATTTGCTCTTCTTGCTATGAGTGGACATAATTATAGTAATTCTTGCTTAAACGATATCAATATGACATATAGTAATCAGTTTGACATAAATGTTAGCATCATGTATATAGGCAAAGGGCTTCCGTCAGGCTGTCAGACGCTTGATAACAATATCTCTACTGCTGACTCAAACAGAACAGTTATTATCGATACTTTTGTCTCCACAAAAGCAGATATCACAACAGAACCGATAAGACTCCACAGGAGAACCATACAAAAACCATAAATTTTCCTTTGTATTTAAGCTTCCTTTTGTTATACTTTTTTAATGGGTTTACAGCCCTAAACTTCCCTTTTTACAAGGGACAAAAGGAGATAAGATGAATTTAAGTATAGTAGGAAAACAGCTAGAGTTGACTGATGCTATCAAGAATCATATTCAAGGAGCTGCGGATTCACTCAAGAAGTATAATTTAGATATCATTTCCGTTAGATGTGTAATTTCAGCTGATGAAAAAAATGGCAAAAAAGGTTTTGGGGTGGAGTTTGCTATAAATTTAGCACACATGAATACGGTAGTCATCAAACAAAAAGACAAAGATGTATATGCTGCAGTTGATTTAGCGATTGAGAGAGCAAAAAAAGTTTTAAGAAGGCACCATGATAAAGTCACAAGCTTTAAGAAGAAAACCATCTCAATAGATGAAGGAGTGGATTTTGCGGATGATGAAATAGTGCCTATGAGACTAGAAAGCTATAAACCTATAGAGATAGATGAGGCACTTGAGGAGTTAAAAGAGAGCGACAAACAGTTCATCATCTTTCATGATAAAGAGGATAAACTCAGGATTCTCTATAAAAGAGCTGATGCAAAATTTGGTTTATACTAAACTATAACATAAAGGAGCCTATGCTCCTTTATGTTTCTCATCCACCATTCTATCTAGAAGTTCAAAAACTTTCACACTCTCTTCTTCCATTTTCTTCATCTTATTAAGATAAAAATCTGCATTCTTGTTATTGAGTCCGTTCTCCTCTATCTCTGACATACAAGGGATTACTGCATCATGCACACCGTTATGAGGCTCTTTTAACATCTTATAGGCATTTGTAAAACCAAACAACTCTTTTCCCTTAACATCATACCATTTACCAAGCCTGCAATTATGCCCATCCACAAGCAAACCTGGATCTTGTTTTGCATCCAGTATGGCTTTATATGCCTTTGTTTTGTAAATGACATGATCAATCTTAATCAGGGTTGCAAAACTTTTATCTTCAGCAAATAGTACTGCACCTGATGACTCATTTGCGTCATGATTAAATTCACGCATAGAATCACGAAAACCCTCTATAACTTCTGAAGAAGTTGAAGCGATTTCACTTATTGCATTTGTATTATTTTGGATATCTTGGGTCTCTTGCTGAAGAGTTTGGACTGTTATAGCTATCTCAGAAGTTGCCTTTTGTGTGCGCTCAGCCAATTTTCTTACCTCATCAGCCACGACTGCAAAACCTCTTCCGTGTTCTCCTGCACGGGCAGCTTCTATGGCAGCATTAAGAGCAAGTAGATTTGTCTGGTCTGCTATATCTTTTATAAGATTGACTATCGAGGTTATCTCTTCTGTTCTGGAACTTAGTGAATTTATAGACTCAGTTACACTTAAAATCAACTCTACCAAAGAGTTTAGTTTTTTAGATACTTCATCAGTGGCGCTCATACTCTCATTTGATTTTGAAGCTGTCTTTTCTGTTAGTTTGACTATCTTTTCCATAAACTCAATCACTTTGAGCATATCAGTTTGTAAAATCTTAAATGAAGCCCCTATCCCTCCATTTAATTTTCCAAATTTGTAGCTTAAAGTTGTCTTTAAATTCTCTTTACCTGCATCTAAAATACCGTCAACACCTTTGGATATCTGTTGACTTGATGCATGAAAAAGTCCTTTTAAGCCTGCTGGGTACATTTTTCTATAATCTTTACCTCTACTAGCAAATTCTACTGCAGTATTAGCATCTCTCATATATGCTTCAAGCTGATCAAGCAAATCATTGACTCCCCATGCAGTTTCTGCGAGTGGATCTGTCATATCTATGTGTATGACTCTTTCTTCCAAGTCTCCCTCTGCTGCTTTTGCAACAACTCTATTTATTTTTTGTGCTAAATCTGATTTTTTATTTTTTGAGCCAAACATAATATTATCCTTGTAGTGAGGCTATCAGCTCATCATAGCTAACGCCTTTTTCTTTTAACAAATCATTCAAAAACTTACCTGAAGCTTCCATGCCACCACTCTTTTCTAATTCAAGCATCTTAGCATACAAATCCCCACAAACTTTTATGCCCTCTTCGCTTGGTTTTCTTCTTACTGAATAGTAACCGACTATATTGCCATTTTTATCTAAGGATGCTGTAACATTTGCATAAACCCAGTAGTACCCACCATCTTTTGAGAGATTTTTCACAAAGGCAAAGATTTCCTCTTTGTTTTTTATCCTGTCCCATAAAAGCTTAAAGACGATGCGTGGCATATCAGGATGTCTTATGATGTTATGAGGTGCCCCTATGAGCTCCTCTTCACTATACTTTGCAAGCTGCATAAATATCTGATTGCAATATGTGATTTTTCCTTTTAGATCTGTTTTTGAAACGATGAAGTCATTTGGCTTCAAATCATATCTATCATTTGTAGGTTGTGGTCTTTTCATCGCAACTCCCCTTTTATAATTTTTGGTTAATTATATCTAAAAAACTCTTTGGCTTGTTTTAAAACTTCTTTGTCACTACTCACATCAAACCACTCAAAGTTTTTTCCACTTTGAAATACGCCTTTTAGCATATCTCCCCCCTCTCTATAGTGCAAATCAAGCTCTGCAATCTCAAATCCACTTGAAGTTTTACAAAAATCTTCAAGCCTTTTGCTAGTTTGTAAATTTGTATATAAAAAACAGTACCCCTTTAGCCCATTTCTGCTCACTCGCCCTCTTAGTTGATGCAGACTTGCAAGCCCCAATCGCTCAGGTGCGACTATCACGATAGTGCTCAATCTTGGAAGAGAAATTCCTACCTCTATGACAGTGGTTGAAACCAAAATATCTCCTTTTTGGCTAAACTCTTCCAACACTTTCTCTTTGTTTTTATCTTTGCCAAAAGTTACATAAACTCTTTCAAATCTATCTTCCCAAAAGCTTCGTCCCTCCTCTATAGACTGATACTCTATCACTTCACTCTCCTCTACTAGTGGATAGACGATGATAGTCTGATGCCCCTCTTCTGTCTGCTTTTTTATGTGATTAATCAACATAGAAAATTGTGATTTTTTGATGATTTTAGTCTCTATATCTTTTTTAAAGGGCAACTCTTTGATATAAGAAAAATCAACCAGCGAAGAGTGCATCATGCTAAGAGTTCTAGGGATTGGAGTAGCTGAGAATTGTAAAAAATGAGCTCTTTTATCCCCTTTTTTTGCTAAATCAGATATCTTAGCCCTCTGCTTCGTTCCAAACCTATGTTGCTCATCAACCATGACAAGATCAAACTCTGGCAAATCCCTAAAAAGCAGAGCCTGCGTGCCTATGATAAAATCATACTGAGTCAAATCATCATCTTTTTTACTGCTTTGAACAACAAAACCAACTCTTACATGTGGAGGTAAAAATCTCTTTGCTTCCTCATATATCTGCTTTGCCAAAACTGTGGTCGGCACCATCAAAACTGCTTTTTTGGGCACACTCATCATAACTGCACAGAGTATCACTATCGTCTTTCCACAACCAACATCGCCCATGACAAGTCTTCTAGCGGCAAACTCTCCTTTTAAGTCCTCTTGTATCTCTCTTATAGATTTTTCTTGGTCGCTTGTCAATTTAAAAGGCAAACTTTTGATAAAGTCTTCTATGCTATTATCTAGTCTGTTTTTAGCGATGTACTTTATCTTTTTTTTACTCAATGCCAAAAGATATGAGTAAATCTCGCAAAACTTTAGAGTCCTCAGTATATCCTCACTCTGATCCACTCCTGCGAAATTTTGTAGAAAAGATGGTGTCGGAAAGTGAAGTAGAAGCAGATTTTCTATATCATTATCATTCAAATTCTCTTCTTTTAGGTTTTGCCTATTTAGATACTTTTTTACCAAATTTTGCATAGTAGCATTTGGGATTGTCGTCTTGTACCTAGTTTTGATAACATTTATCTCTTTTAGTATCCTTGGCTGTTGGAGTTGAATATACCCCAAATTCCAGATGATTTTCCCCTTTACATATAGAGTAATTCCAGCTTTAAAGACTTTTGAGTGGTATGGGCTTGGTCTGAAAATTATAGCATTGATTTTCTCATTCCAAGTGATACAAAAAAGTTTTATAGTTAATGCTTTGGGGGTTCTATGGGTGCTTAAAACCTCAACTTCTATAGTGTTTTGCTGGTTTATCTGTGGGGTTTTTGATATAAAATTATTTTCATAAGATGAGGGAGTTAGCAGTGCTAATTCTATAAAACTGCTAACTCCTAATTTTTTAAAATACTTTGTGTCACTATTCACTTTGTCACTATTGAAAAGCTTAATTTTGTGATTTCACTATGTTTTTCTATAAAAGTATTCAAATCTTTTAGGCTCAATTTTTCGATTTTTTTCAAAACCTCTTTTGAGTGTCCTAATTTATAGCCATTGTAATACTCGAAAAAGGCACGATTTAATCTTTGTGAGAGAGTTTCATTTCTAAGTGGCTCACTACCTAATAAAAATTTCTTTGCCTGCTCCAACTCATCTGCGGTTGCTCCATTTTTAACAAACTTATCAATCACCTCTTTTACCAACTTTTCAGCTTCAAGTAAATTGTCTGTTTTGGTCTGCAAATACCCCGTAAACGAAGAGTAAGATTTGCTGATACCATTTCTTGAATAGATAGAGTAAGCCAAGCCTTTTTTAACTCTCACCTCCTCCATCAACCTGCTTCCAAAACCACTTTCACCTAGTATAAAGCTGGCAACTTTGGATTTATAGCTATCTTTTGCGCCACTTTTTACATATAGTGGCGAGCCAAAATATATATAAGCTTGCTGTGTATCTTTTTTAACTATCTTCTCTTTTTCATCACCACTTACTTCAAACTCTTTTAACTCTCTTCTTTTGCCAACTTTTAACTCTTCTAGTAGTGGGGTTATCATTTTTTTAAATTCATCCTCTTTTATATCACCGCCAACTACTATTATAAGATTGCTCAAATCCAAATGATTATCATAAAAATCTTTCACATCGCCCAAAGTGAGAGATTTTATACTCTTCTCATCTCCTGAAAATGGCTGCTCTATCGGAGTACCTTTGTATATCAATTTTTTCAGATTCACATTTGCTATATAGTCAAAATCACTTTTTTTGCTAGAGAGATAGCCCAGAGTTTGGCTCTTAACTTTTTCAAAACTCTGTGTTGTAAAGTTTGGGTCAACCAAAAGTTGTCTTAACATAGACAATCCAAAAGAGAATTGCTCTTTTAGACAAGAGAGTTCAAACACAAAAGTCTCTGTCCCAGAGTTTGCACTAAGATTTATAGCTCTTTGGTCAAGCTCACTTGAAAAACCGATTGAGCCTAGTTTTTTACTGCCCTCATTTAGCATACTAGCTGTAAATCTAGCAAGTCCTGCATGTTTCCCATCTTCTATGCTGCCACTTCTACGCACAATCAACTGTAGCGATGTGATAGGCAGATGCGAATCTTTCTCATAAATCACAGGCACTTGTACGCCTTTTACCTCAATACTACTCAAACTCTGACTCATCAAAACTCCCTCTAAAAATAATAAAACTATCACTATATATCTAAACATATTAAAACCTTTTAAAACCTTTCTAGTATATTATAAGCCGTGTCTCTTTTGGCTGGAAACTCTCCTGTGTCTCTTATGAGATTTATCATCTCAGCTTGATTCATTTTGTTTTGTGCTCCTGCGGCTGAGACTACATTTTCTTCCATCATCGTGCTTCCTAAATCATTTGCACCAAAAAGCAGAGCCAACTGTCCAACATAACTGCCTTGTGTCACCCAAGAGCTTTGTATATTTTTAAAATTATCAAGATAGAGTCTGCTCACTGCTAAGAGTCTTAAGTATCTATTTGATGACTGTTTTTTCATCTGCGGGTACTCTTGCAAAAGCTTTGTATTGGCTGATTGAAAACTCCACATTATATAAGCTCTAAAACCTCCTGTTTCGTCTTGAAGGTCTCTTATATGTTCCCAATGCTCTACTATATCCTCATCTCTCTCAACAGTTCCAAACATCATGGTAGCAGTCGATTTTATGCCCACCTTATGGGCTTGTCTGTGAACATCGATCCAATCTTTGGTATCTAGTTTTTTTGGTGCGATTATATCTCTTACTTTATCACTAAGTATCTCAGCTCCAGCTCCAGGGATGGAGAACAACCCTTTATCTTTCAGCCTTTTTAAAACTTCAGTATAAGAAATTTTGGAAATTTTGGCGATATAGTCTATCTCTATGGCAGAAAAACCATGTATCGTGATAGTCGGATAGTTTTTGCTTATCCACTCCACCAAATCTTCATACCACTCGATTTTAAGCTTTGGATGGACTCCACCTTGAAATAGTATCTGAGTACCACCAATCTCGATAAGCTCGTCTATCTTCTTCCCTATCTCTTCAAAACTAAGCACATACGCATCATCTGCGTTTACATGTCTATAAAAAGCACAAAATTTACAATCAACCCAACAGACATTTGTATAATTTATATTTCTATCCACGATAAATGTGGTGACTTTTTTGGGATGAAGCTCTCTTTTTCTTTGCGTAGCCAATCTTCCAAGCTCATTTAAATCTGCATTTTTTATCAAATCCAACGCCTCGGCGTTACTCATTCTTGACATATATATTCCTAAAATAAAATAATTTTACTATTATACAAAAAGTTGATTAAACAAAAGGAAAATAGCGAGGGTTTTACAAGATTCTTTCGTAGGGCTCAGAGCAACGGGAGGATTTGTCCCCTAAGAAAGAATCTTGCAAAGCCCTTATAGCTGACCTTATAATCCTGGTGCTTTCCACATTGAATTTGTGATGCCTTTATCTACTAACTTTAACTGCTCTTTGTATGCCTCTTGCCACTTCTGTTTTACCTTTTCGTATAGTTTTGTATTGTCCAAATTTGGCTCATATGTTTTATTCCAAACTACCAACTCTTTTGCGGCATTTTTTATATCTTTATAGACGCCAGCTCCAGCTCCCGCACTCATGGCAGCTCCAAGAGCAGTAGCCTCTGTGACTTTTGGAATTTTTATACGACATCCTGTAACATCACTTAGGATTTGACACCAAAGCTCACCCTTGCTTGCTCCACCTGCGAAGACTATCTCTTCTATTTTTACACCTGTAAATTTCTTTATTTTCTCAAGATTTATCGCTGCTATTATGCAAGCATTCTCTTGCAAACTTCTAAACATAGAGGCTTTATTGCAAACAAGTGGGTCAATAGAGAGATTTAAAAAACTAGGGCTTGCATGATACCATTTACCATACTTCATACTATCTGAAAATATAGGGATGATACCATTTGAGCCGACAGGCACTTTTCTGGCTTTTTGCTCTAAAATCTCATAAACATCTATGTTTTTCTCTTTAGCCTCTATCTTTTCCAAATCACAAAAAGCATCTCTAAACCATCTCATGACAAGTCCACTAAAAAAGGTGATACCCTCTGCTTGGGACTGCCCTTTTATCACATGTGGATTCACTCTTACTGAGATGTCTTTTGGAGGAATTGTATCTGAGGGTATGTTGACAACCTGCTGCCAAAAAGAGCCTCCCAAAATCGCGACATCTCCAAGATTGACCACTCCTAGCCCTGCACAACCCAACTGAACATCTCCGCCACCCATCACAACTTTTGTATTTTGCGAGAGATTACACTGCTTTGAAGCCTCCTTTGATACATGTCCCAAAACTTCACCAGGCTCCAAAACAGGCGGAAAAATATCCTCTTTTATACCTACTTTTTTTGCCATATCAGGTAGCCAATCTCTGTCTTTTAAAGAGAATATACCAGTAGTTCCACCATTACTAGGCTCAGAACACATCACTCCACAAAGACGAGCCAAAACCCAATCCCCTATCATGGATATCTTTGCCATCTTTTCATAGATATCTTTTGCCTCTTTTTTAAGCCACAAGATTCTAGGGAGTGCACTTAGAGCAAATGTTTGACCAGACTTTAGATAAAACTCCTCTTCAATACCTTTGAAATTTTCTTTTAAGTATCTCACCTCTTTACTAGCTCTAGCATCTACATTGGCAACGCCCCAAAGCTCTTTGCCATATTTGTCATATACAACAATTCCCTCTCTCATGCTAGTAGCACTTAGAGCCAAAATATCATTTTTATCAATACCAGCTATCTTTATAGCCTCTTTGATACACTCACGAACCAAAATCCAGTTTTTATCAAAATCAAAACTCATGCTCTCTGGAACACCCTCCTCTTCTAAGTGTGTCCACTCTCTGCTTGCCATAGAGATTTGATTGGCTTTTGTATCAAAAATTACTGCTCTAACACTTCCTGTTCCTGCATCTATCGCCATTAGGTATTTCATCTATATATCTCCTTTTCAAGAAGCAAAGCTCCTTGAAAATTCCTCTCACTAAAGCTTCGCCTTTGGCGAGAGAAATTTTCATTTTAGTTTTGCCTGTTCAAGTTCCCAATACTCCATATCGAAGCTATCTTTTTCACTTATGCTTTGGTAGCCACCGAGTTTATCTGCTCTTAAAACTGCTAGTATAGTGTGCCTAATGATATCATTTATGATATTTGCCTCTTTTTCATCTTTGCCAAATGTTACTACTCCAAAGTTTTTTATAACAGCATAATTTGGTGCAGGATTTAAACAAATTTCATCTTTTTTA
>Ga0256829_1003815_pt1 | contig 10194 bp, 9 predicted proteins | sample 131447metaG_FD_185979 | JGI IMG/M metagenome (GOLD analysis project Ga0256829, IMG submission 185979) | Hydrothermal vent microbial communities from Lau Basin, Pacific Ocean - 131-447 | ecosystem: Environmental > Aquatic > Marine > Hydrothermal vents | place: Pacific Ocean: Lau Basin | collected...
TCAGAGTCAGGGACAGATTTGGGCCATGACCATTCCCAAACAGGACATGGCTACCGTTCTCAGCTCTGAGCAAGCTAAACAGTTAGTGGATTGTGGTGCGTTGACGCTGGAAGAGGATAACAGTGTTGATGTTCAATTGATTGCAGTCGGCGCTTATCAACTACAGGTTTGCCAAGAAGTTGCTCAACGTCTCAGAGAAAAAAACATTGGCTGCCGTCTTACCTATTTGCTTGAGCCTGGCCGTTTTCGCAGTCCCCGCGATGAGCATGAAGAACGATTCGTTAGCACGTCAGTTCAGCAGGCGGAGCTGTTTGATGATGCAATTGGTTTGCGTATTTTTGTGTCCCATTTACGTCCTGAAGTCCTGTTGGGTGTATGTCGACCACTGGACTTGGGCCGTGATCGCTGTCTGGCATTTGGGTATCGAAATCGTGGCGGCACATTAGATACGCAGGGGTTACTGAAAGCCAATGGCTGCAATGCAGAATCAATCGTCGAGGCGATCACGTCTCGCATGACCTAAGGAGAATACAGTATGAATGAGCAGGCCAACCAGCCAATACCGGACATTCCGGTGACGCCTCGACAGATCGTTATCGGGATTATTGTTGCACTCGTACTGTACCTGGGATACAGCAGCTACTATACGGTGTCTGCAGAATCCGTGGGTGTCGTACAGCGCTTTGGCCATTACCACTATGTGGTGGAGCCAGGATTGCATTTTAAAATTCCTTTCGGTGTTGACCAGGTAATCCAGGTACCGATCAAGCGCCAATTAAAGGAAGAGTTCGGTTTTGGTACGCCCGGAGCGACCTTCACAAAACAAATGACTGACCCGAGAGAGTGGGAACTGGAAACTACGATTGTTACCGGGGATTTGAACACCGCTTTGGTGGAATGGGTTATCCAGTTTCGCATCGAAAATGCCTTTGATTTTCTGTTTAAAGTGCGCGATCCCGGCGATGCATTGCGCGATATATCCGAATCGGTGATGAGGGAGGTGATTGGTGATCGAACGGTGGATGAAGTGTTAACCATTGGTCGTCAAGATATTGAGGCGAGTGCACAGGCCAAGATGCAGGAGGTCGTCAATCTCTACGAAATGGGGCTGCGCATTGACCAGGTGCAGCTTAAAAATGTCAATCCGCCAAAACCGGTGCAGGCATCCTTTGATGAAGTGAACGAGGCTCAACAAGAACGCGAGCGTATGATCAATGTAGCCAGGGGTGAATACAACAAGGCGGTTCCCCAGGCAAGGGGCACCGCAGAGCGGTCGATCCAGGCGGCTCAGGGGTATGCCGTGCAGCGCGTGAACCAGGCCGAAGGCGATGCGGCCAAGTTTAACGCCCTATTAGCGGAATACGTCAAGGCGCCGGAAGTGACTCGCCGGAGGCTCTATCTGGAAACCATGCAGGAGGTTCTGCCTGCGGTAAAAAATAAAATCGTGCTCGATGACAGGGCTGCTTCGGTGCTGCCTCTGCTGCAACTCAATACTATGCAAGGAGGCGCACAATGAACCGTATAGCCTATATCGCGTTGGCGATCTTTTTTCCACTGCTGATTGTTGCCTACGAGGCGTTCTACTCCGTCAACGAAACCGAGCAGGTCATCATTACCCAGTTTGGTAAGCCGGTGGGCGATATCATTAACGAAGCAGGTCTTAAACTTAAGATACCGTTTATCCAGAAAGTCAATCGTATCGAAAAGCGCATTTTGCTCTGGGATGGCTCGGCCAACGATATGCCGACAAAGGACAAGCTTTACATCACTGTCGATACTTTTGGCCGTTGGCGGATAAAAGATCCACTTCAGTATTTTCTGCGTCTGCGCGATGAGCGCAGTGCTCAGTCACGACTGGAAGATATTCTTGGCAGCGAGACCCGCAACGCAGTGGCCAAGCATGAATTGATTGAAATTGTTCGCACCACCAAAGGTAGAAAACCCGCTGTTGATCCGCTGTTAACGAAAGCAGAAGTGGGAAAATTACTACCGATCCAACGAGGAAGGCGGCAAATTGAAGAGGACATATTTTCAGCAGCGGCGGTAAAGCTTGCCGAGTTTGGTATTGAGTTGCTCGATATCCGTTTCAAACGCATCAATTACAACGAAAGCGTCCGCCAAAAAATCTATGCCCGTATGATCAGTGAACGCCAACAGATCGCAGAACGTTTTCGTTCCGAGGGAGCCGGTGAAGCTGCCAAGATAATCGGTAACAAGGAGAAGGATTTGCAACGTATCGAGTCCGAAGCCTATCGTGAAATTCAGTCCATTCAGGGTGTGGCGGATGCCAAGGCCACTGAAATCTATTCGGCTGCCTACAATCAGTCGAAATCGGCGCGTGAACTCTATGATCTGGTGAAAACTTTGGATACCTATAAACAGGTTATCGATCCATCAACCACCTTAGTGTTGACCACCGAGAGTGAGGTCTACCAGCTCATGAATGGTGTTAACCCATCGCAGAGAAAATAATGTCCATGAGCAAGTTAGCATTCACCATACATTGTCCTGTTTGTCATATGACAAAAATCAATCGATCCCTGTTATTCAATTATCAGGGCGTCGATCACTATTTTTGCTCTTCTCAGTGTCTGGATCGATTTAAAGCGCATCCACATTTGTTTGTTGGCGATCCTAAACACGGGTTGTCGCCAAAGCAAAAGGGGCAGAAGGCGTTAAAAAAGCGTCGCATTGGTTTCTCCGAGCCCATTGATGAAGAGCTAAAGGCCGTAATGGAACAATCCCTGCTGTCACTGATGGGAATAGAATCCCTGCTATTTGAAGAGACCTTTCTCTATGTCACTTATGATCTCTTGCAAGTATCCCTTGAAGAGATTGAAGCGGCCATTGATCAATCACCGGGCAAGCTAAAATCCGGCGTAGCGGACCGGATCAAGCGGGGCTTTATTCATTACAGTGAGGAGTGCGAGCTCGACAACCTGGCGCACCTCACAAGCGACCACGGTCATCACTGATGGGCAAAAATATGGACAAAAAAAAGCAATTGAACGTCATCTATTTGGTGGTCGCCCTATGGGGGATCGTGATGTTTCAAAGCTTCTGGGGGCATACCGCCAGCCAGGTGGAACTCAGCTACAGTGAGTTCGAGCGATACCTGGAACAGGGCTGGCTGAAGGATCTCGTCGTTGATCAGCAGACGATCCGTGGCAGTTTTAAGGAGCCAATCGAAGGCAAAGATCACTTTGTTACGCCCAGGGTCGATATTGATCTGGCAGAAAAACTGTCCCCCTATAAGGTGGATTACAAAGGGGTAATTTCAGGTGGACCGCTGGCTACGTTGATTGGCTGGGTTGCACCGGCACTGGTATTTTTTCTCGTGTGGTTTTTGATGTTTCGCAAGTTCGCTGACAAACAGGGAATGGGCGGGATGATGAATTTAGGCAAAAGCAAAGCCAAAGTGTTAGTTGAAAAAGACACAGGCGTTAACTTTGAGGATGTCGCTGGTGTTGACGAAGCCAAGGAAGAGTTGGTTGAAGTGGTTAGTTTTTTGAAAGAACCAAAGCGCTACAGTCGTCTCGGTGCGCATATTCCCAAAGGTGTGTTGCTGGTGGGCCCACCGGGTACCGGAAAAACGCTGATTGCCCGAGCAGTTGCCGGTGAAGCAGGCGTGCCATTTTTTTCAATTAGTGGCTCCGAATTTATTGAGATGTTTGTCGGCGTAGGTGCCGCACGCGTCCGCGACTTGTTTGAACAGGCAAAAAGCCATGCACCGGCGATTATATTTATTGATGAGTTGGATGCCCTCGGGCGCGTTCGCGGTGTCGGCCCCATGTCTGGTGGACACGACGAGCGCGAACAAACCCTTAACCAGTTGTTGACAGAGTTGGATGGCTTCAATCCGTCGGAGGGCGTGATTATTCTTGCCGCCACCAATCGCCCCGAGATCCTTGATCCGGCGCTGTTGCGAGCCGGTCGCTTTGATCGCCAGGTTTTAGTTGATCGCCCGGATAAAATCGGTCGGGAGCAGATACTGCGGGTGCACATGAAGAAGGTCCAAGCGGATAAAACCGTGAGTGTTGAAGCCGTGGCATCGCTCACAACAGGATTCACCGGCGCTGATTTGGCAAACCTGGTTAACGAGTCAGCATTGCTTGCCACCCGGCGCGGTGCCGAAAGCGTTTCCATGGAAGATTTTGTTAACGCGATTGAACGCATCATCGCTGGCCTGGAAAAGAAAAATCGACTGATCAATCCCCACGAAAAAGCCATTGTCGCTCATCACGAAATGGGCCATGCCCTGGTCGGTATGGCACTCAGCCCGGAGCAGCCGATTCAGAAAGTGTCCATTATTCCCCGAGGAATCGGTGCATTGGGGTACACCATTCAACGCCCCTCCGAAGATCGCTACTTAATGAGTAAAAAGGATTTGCAGAACCGGATTGCCGTGTTGCTGGCAGGGAGGGCTGCTGAGCAATTGATATTCGGCGAAGTGACTACCGGTGCAGCCGATGACCTGGTCAAAGCCACCGACATTGCCAGAGCCATGGTGACCCAATATGGCATGTCGGACGACATCGGTATGTTGTCCATTGACGCCCCAAAGTCCCAGTTTCTTGATCCTTCGCTCGCTGATTCCAGTTTGCGTTTCGGCCCCGATATGGCGCAACGGGTATCCGCAGCGGTGAGCACCTTGTTGGATGAGGCCTTCCAGTTGGCTACCGATGTACTGGCTCTCAATCAATCTATCCTGGAGGATACCGCCAAACAGTTGCTCGCGGAGGAAACTCTGGATGATCAATGTTTGGCCACCATCAGGGAAACCATCGCCGTTTCCGATCAAATCCAACAGGCTGCCTTTTCGGCATACTCCTCTGAGGAGGGGTATTGATGCCGAGACGTATCAATGGAGTCCTGCTGGTCTACCTTTTCATTGGGTTGTTGGCCGCTTTCTGGCTGGGCTCGCGCTGGCAGGACTGGTTGAGTCACCGCGAATTGGATTACCGCCCGATAGTACCACGCAGTGAGTTGGGCGCTGAAGAACAAAATACGATAGAAGTGTTTCTACGAGCCAGAGGTTCGGTGGTGTTTATCACCACATTATCCCAAGTGGTTAATCCCTGGAATCGCAGTGTATTCGAAGCGCCGGCGGGTACAGGTTCTGGATTTTTCTGGGATGCAAAAGGCCATATCGTCACTAATTATCACGTTATTCAACGGGCCAGTGCTGCTCAAATCCGACTGACTGACGATCGAACTTACAGCGCCTCACTGGTGGGCGCCAGTCCTGAACACGATCTGGCGGTGCTACGGGTTCAGTCTTCACTGGATGCTCCAGCGCCTATCCCGTTGGGTAGCAGTGGGGACTTACGGGTAGGGCAAAAGGTATACGCTATCGGCAACCCGTTTGGTCTCGACTATACCCTGACCACCGGGATCATTTCTGCATTGGATCGCAGTCTGAGCGAAGAGACAGGACAAACCATTCGCGATCTGATTCAGACCGATGCCGCGATCAACCCTGGCAATTCCGGTGGTCCTCTTCTGGACAGTGCTGGCAGGCTTATCGGTATTAACACAGCAATATACTCACCTTCTGGAGCCAGTGCCGGAATTGGCTTTGCTGTACCGGTGGATACCATCGCAAGGGTGGTGCCGCGACTTATACGAGACGGTAGCTATCGTTTGCCGGATCTGGGTCTCACTACCGATCAGCGTGTGAATAAGTGGTTTGCCAGCCGGTTTGAGCGGCAGGGCGTCGCCGTACTGAGTGTGAGCCCGGATTCTCCGGCAGCGTTGTTTGGTTTGATACCCGCGAGAATTGATAGTAATCAGTCTTTCATTCTGGGTGATGTTCTTCTGGCCATTGACGAGACGCCAGTAAAGAGTCTGATGGATATTGGCCATGCGCTGGAATCTCATGGAAAAGCGCAAACCCTGACGATTTTTCGCAGGGGCGAGATTGTGGAGCTGAGCCGATGAAAGGCATGACACGGATCGTCATTGTGGGTGGCGGCGCGGGCGGATTGGAATTGGCGACGCGGTTGGGCCGGAAGTTTCGCAAACAGCGGGCTGTCTCCGTTTTATTGATTGATAAGCATCCGTTTCATGTCTGGAAGCCCCTGTTTCACGAAGTGGCCTCTGGTTCGTTGGACGTAGACATGGACGGAGTGGACTACCGGGCGCACGCGGCCAACCATGGGTTCGAGTTTCAATTGGGTGCCTTGTCCGGTCTGGACCGAGAAAACAGACAAATCCGGCTCGAAGCGTTAATGGCTGATGACGGTGACATTGTGGTTCCACCACGGACTATTGATTATGACATTCTGGTCTTGGCCATAGGTTCGGCCAGTAACGATTTCTCTGTGCCCGGTGTGCATGAACATTGTTTTACGCTCGATAGCGTCACAGAGGCCAATCATTTCCATCAGCGACTACTTAATCACTTCCTGAAGATGAAGGCCTCTGGCAGTGAAGGACCCCTGAATGTCGTCGTTGTAGGAGGTGGAGCTACGGGTGTAGAGCTTGCGGCGGAGCTGTATAAGATCACCGATTATCTACCGGTCTATGGGTTTTCGACCATTCAACGCCGTTCGCTGGCGGTCCATTTAATTGAAGCCTCTGACCGGATACTCAATGGGCTTCCTTGGCACATCTCACAGAAAGCCTCCCTCATTTTATCTGGCCTTGGAGCAAACATCCTGACCAATGCTTCGGTCGAATCCGTTGATCGTGATGGTGTCAGTTTGAAGGGCGACAAGAAAATAGCGGCCGATGTAGTGGTTTGGTGCGCCGGAGTCAAATGTCAGGAGACGCTGAAAAATATCGGAGGTCTTACCACCAATCCAATCAATCAAATTGTGGTTGATAAGACATTACGTTCTGCTGATGACACGTCGATCTACGCGTTGGGCGATTGCGCCTCGCTAACCCTGGATGATGGCAGCCGAGTGCCGCCCCGCGCTCAATCCGCACATCAAATGGCGAGCTGTGTTTGTCAAAATATCATCAATCAACTGGCGGGATCACCTTGTGAGTCTTTTACCTATCGTGATCACGGCTCGCTAGTGTCATTCGCGGAGTACAGCACGGTGGGCGTATTGGCCGGTTTAATGGGTAAAAAGGTGTTTGTTGAGGGGGGGATTGCAAAATACCTCTACATTTCACTCTATCGATTGCATCAAATTGCCTTGCACGGTTACCTGAGAACGGCCTTATTGGCGTTGGTTGGACGTATTAATCGGCGCTTACGCCCGGCGTTAAAGCTCCATTGATCGCTACAACAATGAGGGTATGGAATCGATGAGTGAGTACCAGACACAGCTAGCCCACCTGATGTTGTTTGCGCAAAGCATCGGTATTGGCTTTTTAATCGGTCTGGAACGGGAACGTCACCACAACACCATTGCCGGGGTGCGCACATTTACGCTTATCGCGCTGGCAGGCGCTCTGGCAGGATACATTGGTGTCTTAAATCAGGATGCGGGACTGGCCATCGCCATTGGGGTTGTAGTGGGTGTCGGGCTCATTGTGGCGCAGTTCCGGTCGACGTCTGAAGAACCGGATACCACGACGGTTATGGCCGGTGTGATTGCGTTCGGGCTGGGTTATGCCTTGTGGCTCGGTCATCCACAACTTCCGGCGGCGCTGGCAATAGCTATTACGGCCATATTGTATTTTCGGGATCAATTGCGGCAAATGCCCGCGCAATTGACCGATAAGGATATCCGTTCGTTTTTCCAGTTTGCGGCAGCGGCTTTTATTCTATTGCCAGTCTTGCCCGATACCTTCTATGGGCCCTATGAAGTGATCAATCCCTATCAGGTGGGTTGGTTGGTGGTGCTAATTAGTGGTCTCAGTTTAGCGGGTTATGTTGCACTGCGTTGTCTGGATGGCAAAGCGGGTCTTTTGGTGATTGGCCTGTTTGGAGGGTTGGTTTCCACGACGGCAACAACCCTCGTTTACGCCCGTCACAGCAAAACGAATCCGGGATTTTCGAGCGCAGCCGGGATCATTATTCTGCTATCCCATATTGTTTTGTTCATCCGCATCGGTATTTTGGTGACGGTGGTGGAAGTCTCCATGTTACAGCCCATGTTGCTTTGGCTGTTGGGTGGTGGCTTGGTAGGTGCCGCTTACGTTACGTGGGCCTATCGCCGCGCAACACGTAAACAAAATACGCTGCCTGAACTGGACGTTAGAAATCCTGCGGAATTGAAAACGGCACTGGGCTTCGCTATCGCCTTTGCGCTGATTTTGCTGCTGGCAACTTGGATGAACGATCAATTTTCCGATGCAGGCGTGTATCTGGTGGCATTTATTTCAGGCCTCACGGACCTGGACGCTATCACTATTTCTAATTTGAAGCTGGTCTCCACGCAAACGCTTATACCGCCGGTGGCGGTCAATGCCGTGATTATTGCGTTTGTCGCTAATCTGATTTTTAAATTTGCCATTGTATTGACCGCTGGCGCTCAAGCATTGCGGCGGCCCGTGGCAGTCGGCTTTGCCACATTTTTATTGGGTATCGCACTGGGCATCAGTGCGGACATTTTTTTATAAACCAACGATTACTGAACAAGGAACGAGCCATGAGTACATTGTCAGTCTCACGAAAGATGATTCCCCATTTCTACATAAAATCATTATTTGTGCTTTTGCTAACGCTGCCCTGGTTGAGCGGCTGCGGAATCAACAACATTCCCACCTACGACGAGCAGGCGAAAGCCGCCTGGGCGCAAGTGGAAAATCAGTATCAACGACGTGCAGACCTGGTGCCCAATCTGGTGGCTACGGTTAAAGGTTATGCGGCCCACGAAAAAGAAACGCTTACCGCCGTCACGGAAGCACGCGCGAAAGTCGGTTCCATTCAGGTGGGAAAAGAGCTGCTCGATAATCCCCAGTTGCTGCAGCAGTACCAGGCGGCGCAAAGTGAATTGGGCTCAGCGTTGCAGCGCTTGATGGTGGTGGTGGAAAGGTACCCCGATTTAAAAGCCAATCAAAATTTTCTGGCGCTGCAATCGCAACTGGAAGGTACGGAAAACCGAATCAGTGTGGCCCGGCGTGACTTTATTCAAGCGGTGAATCAATACAACCGGGAAATCCGTACTTTCCCCGGCAGAATATGGCACTCGATTCTCTATAGCGATATGCAGTTGCGAGAAACCTATCAGGCCACCAGTGACAATGCCGAAAAGGCACCCACGGTGGATTTTGATGAGTAGCGTCCGCAAAGCGAGCATTGCCCTGTTAATGCTCTGCCTGATTTTACCCGTACTGGCAGCGACCACATTTCCAGCGTTGACGGGGCGTGTGGTAGACCAGGCAGGGTTGCTCAATTCAAAGACAACAGCCCAGCTTGAACAACAGTTACAGGCTCATGAGGCCGCTACCGGTAATCAGGTCGTGGTGGTGACGCTGAAGGATCTCCAGGAGCTCACTATCGAGGATTACGGTTATCAGTTGGGCCGCGCCTGGGGTATCGGTCAGAAGAATAAAAACAACGGCGTGTTGTTGATCGTGGTACCGAGCCTCCGCAAGGTGCGCATTGAGGTGGGGTATGGTCTGGAAGGCGTCCTTACTGATGCCATATCCAGCAATATCATTCAAATGGTGATTCTGCCTGCGTTTCGTAGCGGGAATTTCGATCAGGGCGTACTCCAGGGTAGCGAGGCCATTATACAGGCACTGGGTGGGCAGTACCGTTTTCGGTCGCCACCACAGGGAGAGAAAGAGCTGCCACCCTGGTGGGTGATTTTCTTTATCCCGTTGATATTTTTCCGGCGCTTTGGCATGGGCGGTTTTTACGGCCACCACGGTGGGCATTATGGCGGTTCACGACGTGGCGGCTTTGGTGGTGGCGGTGGCGGTTTCGGCGGCGGTGGTGCTTCAGGAGGTTGGTGATGCAGTTTTCGACAGAATTACAACAACAGATCGGCGCGGCAATCGGCGATATCGAAAGGTTAACGGATGCCGAAGTGGTGTGTGTACTGGCGCCACGCAGCGATGATTATCACTACATTCCCGCTTTGTGGGCGGCATTGCTTGCCTTGCTGTCCCCTTTACTTCTGGCGTTGACGCCTTGGTGGGGCCATAGCAATAAGCTATCGCTGTTGCAGTTAGTCATCTTCGTCGTTGCCTGGTTGGCCTTTCGTTGGCGGCCGCTGTTCCAGTGCATCATTCCCAAATCTGTACGTTACTGGCGTGCCGCTAATATGGCCCGGCGACAGTTTCTGG
>Ga0256829_1003816_pt1 | contig 10192 bp, 4 predicted proteins | sample 131447metaG_FD_185979 | JGI IMG/M metagenome (GOLD analysis project Ga0256829, IMG submission 185979) | Hydrothermal vent microbial communities from Lau Basin, Pacific Ocean - 131-447 | ecosystem: Environmental > Aquatic > Marine > Hydrothermal vents | place: Pacific Ocean: Lau Basin | collected...
CCATTGGTGGATTGCTGGCCAAAGCACTTATAATGACCAACAACGATTATTATTTTAATGAATCGAAACTTTGCCTGTTTTGCAGCGGGGCAGCATTTAACCGGCTACAGGCTTCTTCAAAATTTATTATCGACAGCCGCGGCAGCCTGGCACTTTATTCCTATCTTATTGAACATCTTGAATACCACATAAAAACCAACCCGAGACTGGCACATTACCTCAGCCCCGAACACCCGGAAGGATACAGTTTAAAAAGCCTGTTGAATTATAACAAAATGAGAGAATACAGGGAAGAGAAGTTTAACGGCCTCAGCAAGCGAATGCATGCTTTTGCATTAAAAAATGATGTTGTCTATCCCTATTATGAAATAGAAAATACACTGAAAGGGGTATCACATAAGATTCCTGTCAAGGTAAATGTCCTCGACTTTCCATTCCCGTACAAACATGAAGATCCTTTTCCGGCTAATAAAAAGTACCGGCAGGAAATCACCACACATTTTAACAAAACATTTTCCGCTATGGGGCACTTCCTGAAAGACGATTAAAATAATCGAGACCTATGTCTGATTCTCCAGGCAGTCACCAATAAAAAAACCATTCCTGACAGGGAACGGCTTTTTTATATAAAAACGAAAATATTCTTTTCACTATGCTTTTTTAGCCACTACTTTGCTCACCAGTTCGGCAGCTTCCTGCAAACGAATAGCCGAAAGTACTTTCAAACCGGATTTATCGATCAGGGCTTTGCCTTCTTCAGCGTTGGTACCCTGCAAGCGCACAATAATCGGCACTTTGATCTCGCCAATGCTTTTATATGCATCCACAATACCCTGTGCCACACGGTCGCAACGGACAATACCACCAAAAATATTCACCAGAATGGCTTCTACGTTAGGGTCTTTCAAAATAATACGGAAAGCGGCTTCCACCCTTTTGGCATCAGCCGAACCACCCACATCAAGAAAGTTGGCAGGATCACCGCCCGACATTTTGATCATGTCCATGGTAGCCATGGCCAGGCCGGCACCGTTTACCATACAACCCACATTACCATCCAGTTTTACAAAATTCAGGTCGTAGCTGCCGGCTTCCACTTCTGCCGGATCTTCTTCCTGAATATCGCGCATGTGAGCAATGTCTTTATGACGATAAAGGGCATTGTTGTCTACTACAACTTTTGAGTCGGCAGCATAAACTTTTCCATCAGCTGCTTTTATCACAGGGTTAATCTCGAAAAGGCTGGCATCAATACTTTCGTAAGCTTTGTAAAGTGCCGAAACAAATTTCACCATCTCTTTAAAAGCCACGCCGCTCAGTCCAAAGTTAAAAGCGATCCTGCGTGCCTGAAAACCCTGTAAACCCACTTTCGGGTCAATTTGTTCGGTAAAAATCTGGTCAGGTGTTTCGGCAGCCACCGCCTCAATGTTCATACCGCCCCGCGGCGAATACATCACCATGTTATGGCCTTCGGCACGGTTTAAAAGAATACTCATGTAATATTCTTCTACTTTTTCAGGGCCCGGATAATAGATGTTTTGTTCAATAAGCACCCGCCTCACCAGTTTTCCTTCTTTTTTGGTCTGCGGCGTCACCAAATGCATACCTATAATTTGGTCTGCATACTTTTTAACTTCATCCAGGCTTTTGGCTATTTTTACCCCACCGGCCTTACCGCGGCCTCCGGCATGCACCTGTGCTTTAACAGCCCATTTGTCAGAACCGGTTTGTTTTTGAATTTCTTTGGCAGCCTTCACGGCTTCTTCGGGGGAATTGGCTACAATGCCTACGGGGACAGATACCCCGTAACCTTTTAAAATAGATTTCCCTTGATATTCGTGTAAGTTCATACGATTTAACTTTTATACTATCATTAATGAAGGCCAAAAGTAGGATTTTATTTTTTTTGTTTCCGAAAAACGCACTTAAAATATCCTAAACGGGTACATATTTAGAACCATTTTTAAATAGAACTGTCAATTTTTTATTTTTATTTCCGGCCTGGAAATTACAGAATGTTGCCATATCCGGCAGCCCACACTTTCGCAGGCCACTTTCAGGCAAAGTTTCCGACCTGAAAAATCCGCTCATGACTGCGCCCGTACCATCACGGCTATCATATCTTCTTAACTTTGTACCGAAAACAAACCGGACAAATGGGATACAAATACCTTTCACTAAAATTACCTCCTGGTTTCACTCCGGAACAGCTCCGTCATAAAATAGGTAAGGCGCTACGAATCAACACTTTCTCATTTCAGATCATACGCCAGGGCCTGGATGCACGCAAAAAAGGTTTCATTCATTGGGAAATACGCCTGATGGTACAATCACCCGAAATAAAAGGTGATCCGCCTGACAGGCCTGAAATCCTGAAGATCCCCCATACGAACACTAAAAAACGGGCAGTTGTAGTCGGGAGCGGGCCAGCCGGATTTTTTGCAGCTTTGGTTTTACAAAAAGGAGGTGTGAGGACAACGCTTATCGAAAGGGGAACAGAAGTTTCCAAAAGAAGCAGCGAAATTGAAATTTTTGAGAAAACAGGGCAGTTTTTCTCCCGTAGCAATTATGCTTTTGGCGAAGGAGGTGCAGGTACTTTTTCTGATGGAAAACTCACTTCCCGGAGCAAGGGGATTTCGTTGGAAAGACAATTTATCCTGAAAAGTTATGTAGAGGCGGGAGGTCCCGAAGAAATTCAGTACCTGTCTTATCCCCACCTGGGCACGGACAAGTTGAGGGTTATTGTCAAAAACTTGCGCAAAAGTTTTCTGGACCTTGGCGGCAATATACTTTTCGAAACACAAATGACAGACATAAAAGCAAAAAACGGAACCGTTTTCTCCATCGAAACGGACAAGGGCAGGTTAGAAGCAGATTATTTCATTCTTGCTATAGGGCATTCCGCTTTTGATACTTTCAGGATGCTTATAAAAAGAGGTATTCGATTCCACATCAAAAATTTTGCGCTGGGATGCCGTATGGAACATCCCCAGGAGCTCATCAACAGGGCCCAATGGGGAGTAAACAGGCTGCCGGGAGTCAAAGCTGCCGAATACCACCTGACTTCCCCGGGAACAGGCGGTCATCCGGTTTACAGCTTTTGTATGTGTCCGGGCGGCAAGGTGGTACCGGCCACCGCTTACAAAAACACAAACATTGTCAATGGCATGAGCCGCTATCAGCGCGATGGCAGATTTGCCAACGCTGCCTGTGTGGCCGGAGTTAACCTGGGCAGCATGCTCCATTATGAGGTTTCTGCTTTGGAATCCCTCGACTGGCTTGAAAAACTGGAACAATCCTTTTACAATCTAATGAAAGGATATCAGGCTCCGTTTTGCACTATTCAAAGCTTTTTACACCAAAAAATGATGCCCGGCAATACCCAAACCAGCTATCCTATGGGTATTGTGGAAGCCCCGTTATGGGAAATGCTGCCACAGGAAATCAGCCGGGCCATGCGCAAGGGATTGCAGGATTTCAGTAAAAAGATCAAAGGTTTCGAAACAGGTAACCTGCTGGGGCTGGAAAGTAAAACCTCTGCTCCCGTTCAGGCTGACCGTGAAAAAAACGGTTTATGCACCGGGTTCCAAAACCTTTACCTGGTAGGCGAAGGCAGCGGTTATTCGGGAGGTATCGTTTCCAGCGCCGCAGATGGCATAAAAGCTGCTATGGATATTCTTTTATAAAAAAACAATCTGGAAACCCGGTTGTAAACCACTTAAATTAAACCCAAAATAAATTATAAAATAATACATCTTTTCCTTTGGCATTTTCAAATATTGAAATACATTTGCCGCTGTAATTCTTCAGGGCAGGGTGAAATTCCCGACCGGCGGTTAAAGCCCGCGACTCCCGATGTGTAATCGGGACTGATTCCGTGAAAACCGGAAGCCGACAGTACAGTCTGGATGGGAGAAGAATTTGATGCATTAGTATGTCAGGCCGGAACAGGAATTATTTATTGCCTGTGATTGGTTTGGTAAGTCAGATTAATGAAATATCTCCTTTCATGCCTGCCCTGTAGAAAACAGGGTTTTTTTATGCAATATTTAAACATGTAATTAAACAATGAAAGGAAAATTTATTTTATTGATCATCAGCACTTTTATTTCCTTTTCGGTTTTTTCACAAAACCTGGTCAAAGGAAAAGTAATTGATGCAACAACCAGGAAACCTGTTGCGGCAGTTCATATTGTGTTGAACAATGAGAAAAATGGAGTTATTACCAACAGCAAAGGGGAATTCAGCTTTCGATACCCAAAAACCAAAGGTAGTTTTTTTGTTGAAAGCATGGGGTATATGCCACAACAAATTTCTTTCAGGACTAAAGGCCAAACCACGGTGCTCCCTCCTATTGTTTTACAACCGAAAACCTATTTACTCAACGAGATCAACATCACAGCCGGACTGGTTACGGGCAAAAATGCTCCGGTGAACGTTTCCACTATCAGCGCAAGGACCATAAAAAGCCGCCTTGGTGACAGGCCATTGCCCATGATACTCAATACAATCCCTTCAGTGTACAGTGTTCGCAACGGAGGTGGCAGTGGCGATGCTACCCTGAGTATCCGCGGTTTTAAACAAGACAATGTGGCACTGTTACTCAACGGGATTCCTATCAATGGTGAAGAGAACGGTTTGATATACTGGAGCAACTGGCTGGGGCTGAGCGATGCAGCAGTTGATATCCAGGTACAGAAAGGGCCCGGGTTTTCTAACATTTCCACCAATGCAGTGGGTGGCAGCATAAACATCATCACCCGGACGGACAACCGGCCAAAAGGAGGAACCCTTGATTTCAGGATAACCGATTACGGAAACCAGAAAACAACCCTGAGCCTCCATAGCGGCAAACTGGACAATGGCTGGAATTTAGCTTTCCTGGGTTCTTATTACAGTGGAAAAGGTTATGTAGATGCAACTTTCGTTAAAGGGTTCTCCTACTTTTTCAGCGCCAACAAGCAGTTCAATGCAAAAAATCATTTGAACATCACATTGCTTGGCTCACCACAACATCACGGGCAGCGGACACAACGGCTCTCGGAAAAAGAAGAACAACGCTACGGAAACAAATACAACAAAGACTGGGGCGGTTTGAATGGCAGAATGCTCAATGCTTCTGAAAATTTCTATCATAAACCTTTTCTGAGTATCAACCACGATTTAAAAATCAGTGAAAAAAGCAAACTTTCCAACAGCATTTTTGTAAGTTATGGTTATGGTGGCGGAAAATGGTCTGAAAGCTTTCAATATGCCCCCTCTGTTTTCACTTACCTCAACACATCGGGACAAATCGACTGGCAGAAAATTTACGATCAAAATGCTGCCAATACCCGAAAATACGTACTTGCCAATGGCGATACTGTTAGCGGATACTCGATGAATGTCCTGACCAATTTTCTTGCCAGCCATATCGAAACGGGGTTTAAAAGCACCTTTGAACACCGGTTCAATCCACACCTTAAATTCATTACAGGTATTTATTATAGTTATCTGAATTCTTTTCTCAGGGAAAAAATCACGAACCTGCTGGGTGGAAAATATTACATTGAAGACTATGCATGGTCGCTCAGCGGGGTAGCGGGCAGAAACCAAATCAAACATGTGGGAGACATTATTAAGGTTAACAACAACACCATTATTCATGGAATAACTGCTTATGCCAAAGTGACATATACACAAAAACATTGGTTTACATACTTCGCTGTTAATGGTAATAATCATTGGTACAGGCGTATCGACCGGTTCAACTACATTTCCCATATAAAAAGCCCCGTGGTAGGCCGTGCAGGCTATGATGTTCGCGGAGGGGTCAGTTATTTCCCCAATCCGCAACACAAATTTTACCTGAATGCAGCTTATATTTCGCGTATACCTTATTTCAAATACGTTTTCGGAAATTTCAACAACACACCTGTCAGTAACCTGGAAAATGAGCGTATCAAAACGGTTGAATTTGGCTATCGTTATACCCGTCCCGGTTTTAAAGCGGCCATCGGGGCTTTTTACACCTTTTGGGGAAATGTTTCCATGCTCAGCAACGAATATGTCCAACTCTCAAACAACAAACAGTCGCGGGCTATGGTCCACGGGCTCAACAGCATTCATAAAGGCATTGAGGCGCAGTTGGAATACCGTATCAATAATCGATTTAAAATTGGCGCTACTGCCAGCTTTGGTGATTACCGTTGGCAAAACGATGTTTCGGCCACATTGATCAACGATAACAATGTAGTCACTGACACGGTCAATGTGTATGCCCGCAATTTATATGTTGGCGGCACAGCACAGCAACAACTGGGGGCTTTTACCGATTTCAGCCTGTTCCGGTTCATGCATTTTCATTTGGAATGGGCCTGGTATAACAAACTTTTCGCCGACTTTGACCCCATCAACCGGAACAACCCCGACAACCGCCGCCAACCATATTCCTTTCCTTCGTATAATGTACTCAACGGGTATGTTTCCATTCCTTTTCAGATTTCAACATTACCCGCCACGATACAATTAAACGGATATAATCTTTTAAACAACATACACATTGTTACGGGAAAAGATGGAAACGGCAATAATCTGGAAACCTTCAGGGGATTTTGGTCGTTTGGGATTAACTTTAATTTAACCTTCAGAGTCTATTTTTAAAGCACTAAAGGTCAAGTATTAGTAAATTTTATTAACATTTTTTAAAGTTTTTTCAACAAAAAATAAAATGATAAAAGATTGTTTCACTTTACATTACGTTCAAAAGTAAAGTCAAATCAATATTACAGGATATTTTTTAATAAAAATTTAATAAAAACGAACCGAATAATTATATATTTTCGCCCTGTAATAAAGGAATTAAATTTTAATTTAAATTTTTGTTTTATGAGACGTACAAATTTACTTTTGACGCTGGTGGTTAGTTTACTCTTTGCAGGGTCGACCATAGCCCAAGGCGTTGTAAAGGGCATCGTATATGATGCCAGCACCCATGAGACCCTTGTCGGGGCCACCGTGGTTGTAGAAGGAACTACTGCAGGAATTACCAGCAATCTGGATGGTAGTTTTACCCTGATTGCCCCTGCCGGTAATCAAAAAATTAAAATCAGTTATGTGGGTTATCAGTCCAAAGTTATTAATCTCAAGATTAAAAACGGGGCTACCTACAATGTTGGCAAAATCAACCTGAAAAATAATGCCATTGGTTTGCAGGAAGTCAATGTACTGGCATCCGTGGCTATTAACAGGAAAACGCCTGTAGCTGTTTCCACTATTAGTGCCAAAAGCATTCAGGAACAGCTGGGAACAAGGGACTTACCTTCTGTTTTGGTAAACACCCCTAATGTTTACGTTACACCAACCGGCGGTGGTTATGGTGATTCAAGAATTAATGTTCGTGGTTTTGACCAAAGAAATGTAGCCGTTTTGATCAACGGTATTCCGGTGAACGATATGGAAAACGGCTGGGTTTACTGGTCAAACTGGGCAGGTCTTGGTGATGCTGTCCGTACTATTCAGATCCAGCGTGGTATTGGTGCTTCCAAACTGGCTATCAACTCTGTGGGTGGTACCATCAACATTATCACCAAAACTACTGACATGAAAAAAGGTGGATCAATTTATATGTCTACCACTGATTACGGCGTTCAGAAAGAAATGCTGACACTCTCTACCGGAAGATTGAAAACCGGAACAGCCGTTACTTTCGTTGGATCACATACTGCCGGAAAAGGATACATTCCCGGTACGTGGGTAAAAGCATGGTCCTACTTCCTTTCTGTTTCACAGGAACTCAACAAAAACAACCAATTGGTCTTCACCCTGATCGGTGCTCCCCAGGAACATGGCCAAAGAAATGGTTACTACATGCTGACAACCCAAATGTATAACAAATACGGCCCAAAATATAATGAAAACTGGGGCTGGCTTGGCGGCGAACTGCTCAACGAACGGGTTAATTATTACCATAAACCCCAAATGGCTTTGAACTGGTACTGGAAAATCAATCAAAAAGGCAATTTGGCTACTTCTTTGTACTATTCCTTTGGAAGAGGCGGCGGATCAGGTCCTTTGGGATACAATACCAGCGGCCACTATTACAAATATGAACCACCCAAGACCGCTTATGGCCAGTATGACTGGAATGCCATGATCAATTACAATGCAAATAACATCGACGTTAACAATGCACGTATGGTCGGAGCTTATACCGTTTACCATGGCGACACCACTTTCGAATCCCGTTCACAACACATTATTCGTAATTCAGTTAACAACCATAAATGGTATGGCTTGTTGTCAACATTGAATTACAATTTTAGTGACATGCTAAAACTGACTGCCGGACTTGACATGCGTCATTACAAAGGCGAACATTACAGGGAAGTGAGAAACCTTTTAGGTGGAGATTACTGGTATGACCCCGTATTTGGTAAAAGAGGAGTTGGCCAAAAGATTAATTACTGGGATGATGGTATTGTTTCCTATGCCGGACTTTTTGCCCAGCTGCAATATACAAAAGGCATCTTCACCGCATTTGCTGCCGGTACCTTTTCCAACACATGGGATACCCGTGTTGATTATTACGATTATACCCCGGGTGTAGGCCAGCGCAGTAAAACACTTTCCAATGTGGGTTATGACTTAAAAGCAGGCGCCAACTTTAATGTTTCCGAAAGAAGTAACTTTTTTGTAAACGGCGGATATTATTCCCGTGTTCCTTTCTTCCGTTTTATGTTCCTGAATTACCTGAATACTGTGAATACCAACCTGAAAAACGAAAGGATTTCAGCACTTGGTGCCGGTTATAATTACAGGGGCCCCAAATTTACAGCCAGCATAGATGGCTATTATACCGTTTGGTCAGACATTTCCCTGTTGGCAAGTTTCCGTGCAACTACGGGTGCTACTGTCAACGCTTTTATGTCAAGCCTGAAAGAAGTACATACCGGTATTGAAATCCAAGGTGATTGGAGAGCTACCCGTTGGATGAACCTTGGTGGCATGATCAACCTTGGCAACTGGAAATATGCAAACGATGCTTCTGCCAGATTGTATGACTCCCAAACACATCAGGAAGTTGGTGAAGGAACCATTTATACAAAAAACCTGAAAATTGGTGATCAACCCCAGACTTCTTATGGTTTACACGGTACATTCCATCTCACTAAAAACCTTACCTTGGGAGCTCACTATTTGTACTATGCTAACCTGTATGCCCAATTTACACCTGAAACCCGTAAAAACCCCAACGACAGGGCACAGGCATACAAATTACCTAATTACGGTATGTTAAATATGCGTCTTGGATGGGCTTTCAAAATTGCCGGTTTGAATTCATATTTTAACTGGAACGTGTATAATGTTACCAATAACATTAAACTGATTGAAGCACAAGATAAATATGATTACGCAACCGGAACCCATGTTTTCCGCAAAGGATTCTGGTCATGGGGACGCAACATGAACTTCTCTTTGAAAATTAGTTTCTAAGAGCATTTTGTTCTCATTAAATTAAAAAAGAGGCTGCCTGTAAAAGGCAGCCTCTTTTTTAATTCTATTATTCTTTGTCCGAAACCGTTTAGGACATCGAAGTTGTTTAAAGTTAACTCATTATTACTAAGTACTATATAAATCAACTGAGCAAATTCTTATTCATTTTTACCTATTCGATTATTCTATTGCAATAACATGAATCCTAACTCGCCTGCGGCGAGATGGAATTCGGGTAATTAATGTAATTCGTTGATAAAAACCAACAAATTACACTAATTTAACGAATTATGGTTTTCCTTCATGCCAAAGGCATAAAGGAAAACCGTTTAACAAATATTTTTTTAAAACAAAAATAACAATTGAATTTTAGATGTAATTTATTCTTTTAGAGTATCTTATCAGGAACAAAACACCCTGAACTTTAAACAACTTCATCCTATACTTTAGACAAAATCATGAAGGAATTTTTTCAGCAGGGGCACAACAAAGTACCCATAGAAAAGTTCAGCTCAATTTCCGGGGTTTTATTCCTTTAAAAATTTCAAAGTTTCCCCATCTGCTCTTCTGCATAAAGTACATGAGCGAAGTTTTCAGCACACCCAATCCGTAAACGGCACTGCGGCGCAGGTTAATAGATGAAGCCTCCTCAAAATATTTGGTCGGACAAGTGATTTCAGCGATTTCCCATCCGGCATAAAAGATTTGGGCCAGCATT
>Ga0256829_1003817_pt1 | contig 10189 bp, 8 predicted proteins | sample 131447metaG_FD_185979 | JGI IMG/M metagenome (GOLD analysis project Ga0256829, IMG submission 185979) | Hydrothermal vent microbial communities from Lau Basin, Pacific Ocean - 131-447 | ecosystem: Environmental > Aquatic > Marine > Hydrothermal vents | place: Pacific Ocean: Lau Basin | collected...
TGTATCTTTATTGACTTTTCTTTCTTTATTAAGACATTCTTGACAAATACTATGTTTTCATCTAAATCAAGCAGGATTATTATTAAAGAATTGCCATAACTTAAATTGTCAACATTTATTACAAATTCTCCCATCATAGTTCCATTTATTTTTATCAATAATTCTTCACATTTTTTTTTATTTTAAAATAATTTTTAAATATCAATTTTATCTTGTTTTGATTTAATTTTATTTTCATACATCCTTTTGTCAGCTCTATGTATTAATTCTCATATTGAATTAACTTTATCTGATTTAGCATATCAATAAGCAGTATGTATTCATATTTTTTTCTTTTTTCATTGTTTAACTATTTCAATTGAACTATTTTCTAACCATTTTCATAATTTCTGCAATTTCTTTTTAATTATTTCTTCATCTTCTAAAGAAATAATATTAAATTCATCTCAATGTATTCTTGCAATATATGTTTTATCTCACTCTCAAAAAAGTAATTTAAGTATTCTTGCAAATTCTTTTATTAGTTTATCTCAAACTTGATGTCCATAATTATCATTTACTTTTTTAAAATTATTTAAATCAAAATAAATTAGAATAAATTGTTTTTGTTCTAGCCATAAAATATCTAAAAGATTATTAACAAATTCCTCATTCCATAATCAAGTTAGTTTATCTTTTGTAGTTTTATCATAAAAACTTTTTAATAAACTTATTGATTTATTTATTTCTTGTTTTGATAAAGTTATACATTGTTTTTGTTTATTATTTAAGGTTTTTATTTCTTTTAATTTTGATAAAACTTCATTTTTTAATTTTTTAAATTTTTCATCTTCCTCTAATCAACATTTTGTTTTAAAAATATTGACAATATGTGATATTAAATTGTCTTGTGATTGTATAATATTTATAATATTATTTTCAGTCTTTTCTGTTATTCTTTCAACTTTTAACACTCTATCTTTTAGACTTCTAATCCAATCAATTCAAGTATTAACTTCTTGTTTAATTTTTCTTTCCATTTCCCTTTTTTATATTATCTAATAAATCAAAATCCTTAAGTTGAATAAAGATTTGTAGTTCAAAACCTTGATTTGAAAATTTTAATGTATTTCCTTCCTTGTAAAAATCAAATTCTTGTTTCCCAAAATTTTTAAACCTATAAGTTTTATTTTTCTCCTTATCATAAACTTCAATATTTATTTTTCAAAAAGTTTTAATAAGAAACTCTAATAAATGATAATTAAATCCCCAAGCTCCAATTTTTCTAAAATAATGTTTAGAATACTTCCTAGTTGTATAGAAAGTATTATCTTTGTGAGAATAGTATCAAACTTCCCTTTTTTCTTTATTCTTTTTTAATCTAACAAAGAAATTAAAGTTTTTATGGTATAGAACATCCCCTGTATGTTCATCTCTTTTTATAACATCTCAAGTTATATTTTCTTTTATAGTTGCATTTTCTATTTTTGTCTTATTTTCTACTTCTTTTTCAATATCAATTCATTTTTCTTTTGCAACTTTTTTACTCCATTCTAAAAATTTATCAAACTCTTTAGGTGGTCATTTTGTTTCAAGTATCATTTTTTCTTAATTAATATTAAAATTTTTAAATAAATCTTCTTCAAATTCTTTAACTAAATCTTTTTTAGTTTTAAAACAATTAAAACAATTTTTATAGTTTTCTTTAAACTGTTCTTCATCCAACTTATGTGCTTTTATATATTGCTTTTTATTTGTTATAAGCATATATGAAAGTCATTTTATTTCTTTTTTAGTTTTTGAATTTATTAAATAAACTCAAATATACTTGGTTCCATTTGTCCAAGTTATATTTATTCTGATATTTTCTTTTTCAACCGAAAATACTGGATAAACTGAGTTTATAGCTTCTTTAAACATTTTTAGAATTTCTTGTTTTGTCATTTGTTTTATGGTTTATATAACTAAATTCCTATATGAATTTATAATCTTATTATATTCAACTATTCTTTCTCACTCTCAAACAGTAGAAAGATAATATTGAATATTGTCGATATTTGTCTCATATAATAATATTAATTTTTTAATAAAATCAATATCATTTATTTTTTCTGCTGTTTCAATTCATAAGATAATAATTTCAGGAACTATTATTTTATCTTCAAAACATAGTTTTTTAACTATCTTAATATTTTTTTCAAAATCTCAAAGAAAAAGATTTATAATCAATTTAATTCTTGCATATTCAGGATTAAGTTGATTATATTTCTTTTTTTCTATTTTTATAGCTCTTTCAATAAGATTTTGAGCTTCTAATAATGTTTCAAAATTCATTACATTATTTTCTAAACTACTTTCTTCTAACAAAACGACTGCTTTGAAATAATAAAAGAAAGCATTAGTTCAATGATAAAATGTTTTATTACTTTTAATAAGAAAATCTAAAATTTTATGAACTTTTTTATATTTTCAAGTATTCATAAAAATATCAATTAAACCCATATAAGCTTCTAAATTATAAGGGTTAGTTGATAAATATAAATTAGCAAGATTTTCTGCTTCTTTCTCTTTTCATTTCTTCTTTAATAAATTTGTAATTTCATCATAAATTTCTCAAATCATTATAATATTTATTTTATTTAATAAAAAGATTTATATAACTTTATTATAACTATATTTTTATTGTTGTCAATACTTTATTTATTATAATGAACTTTTTAACTTCTTTTCTAATAATCTTATTTCTGATTGTCATCTAATTATATTTTTTGCAACTTTTTTTATTTCTTTTAATAGTTGTTTAATTTTATTTTCATACTGTTTCTTATTCTGTTTAATTGACTGTTTAATTTTCTTATTTGCTTGATAAAAACTATTTATTTCTTTATTTATTTTATTATCAATTTCTATGATTTTATTTTTAGTATAAGGACTTTTAAATTTATATAATCATACTAAAAACTTAAAATAAGTAGTATAAAAGAAAAGTAGTTTTTTAGAAATATACATAAAATCAGTTTTATCAATATTTTTTAGAAGATTATCTATTCTTTCAAGTTTATTATAAAGTAGTTTTAATTTTTCATTTAATTCTTTTATCTTAAAATTATTTTTATTTATTTCAGTTAAGATATTATCAATTTTTTCAAATATTTTAATATTTTTAGGTTGTTTATATATTTTTCTTAGATTAACAAGTATTTTTTCTATTTCTTCTGTTTCTTTAATATAAGAATTATATTGCTCTTGTATATCTTCTATTTCTGGATTATAAATTGCAAGTATTTCTTTTTGTTTTTGTTTTATTTGTTCTTGTCTTTTCTTTTTCTCTTTTTCAATAATTTGTTTTATATTATCATAAATTATGAAAAATTTATCTAATATAGTAGTTATTTTATAAACTTCTTTTCATATATTATATTTTACAATTTTATCAATATTTTTTGGTAATTCAATTTCACTATTATTATCAGAATATAATATTTTTATTTTATTAGTATTTAGAATATAATTATAATACAAATAAGTATCATCGTAATCAACTTTTACTGTAGATTTATAAACTTTTTTAATAATCTGTTTAAAGTTATTAAAATTATAAATATATCAAAGTTTAAATGACCATATACTAATATAATCTTTTTTAAATAGTTTTTCAGACAAAAAAGATAAAGTTGAAAATATAATTTTTAAAAATAATTTGCTAATAAAATTAAAAATACTAACTATACCAACATAAAATATAACTATTATCATTGGTGGTGGAATTTTAAATAACCAAAGTATTAACATAAAAGCAATAGTAATTATAAATAGTAATGAAGACTTACTAAATATAGCTATTGTTCATACTATCAAAAATAAAAATACTATAAAAATTATTATAATATTTTTAAAATCCATACTTTCCCTGAATGTATCAGGATTTAATTTGTTTGTAGAATATCATAAAAGACTATCTACTATTAAAACTTTTATTTTTTTATTTTTATATATAATTCCTATTTCATTTTTATCCTTATTTAAAATAATATTTTCAATATTTTTTCTTTTTGTAGTTTCTATTATTTTTTTAGCAAAAAATAAGTAGTTTTGTTCTATTTTATTCATTTTATATTTTGAAAAATATTAAATATTTTTATTATATTATATTTTAAAAAATTATCAACACTAAAATAAAAATAATATACTCATAATAAGTATATTATTTTTGTAGTTTTAAAGATTTTAATATTATTTTTTATTAATTTCAAATTGAATTTTAACTTGTTTATATTCTAAATTAAATTTAAGATATATATTTCAAAAGTATATAAATCAAATAAAAATAATGATAGTTATTAAACAAAAGAATTTTAACTATAACTTAAGTAGTTTATATCTTTGTCTAAATAAAATTATTTTTCAAATAAACTTAAATAATTTTTTAATTGTTTTCATTCTGTTATTTTTTTAATTATATAAATAAATGTATTATTTATTATATAATTTTTTTTATAATTTAATTACTTTTTTATATTTTTTTTGAAAATAAAAAATATACTATACAAGTAAGTTTATTATTTATCAATACTTACTTATATAGTATGGAAGTATAAAAGAATTTATTTAATAATTAGTCAATTTAAAACTTCTTTTGCTTTTTCTAGCTGATTATCAATTAATTTAGCCTTATAAAGTTTGGAGTCAAACTCAATCTTTACATCAGGTCTTAATCAATTTCAAGGGTTAAGTCCATTTGATAAATTTCTTCAACTTGGTGTATACCATTTTCAAATAGTATACTTCAAATCAATATTATCATTAATCTCTTGAATTGTTTGGATAGTTCATTTTCAAAATGTTTTTGTTCCTACTAATTTTGTAGTCCAAATATTATTTTCTTTTATTCCTGCTGTTATGATTTCAGCAGCAGAAGCAGTGTTTCAATTTACAAGAATAACAGTAGGGAATCAATTTAATTTTCAATTTTTTTCTGCTTGAAAACTTTGATTTTGTAGTTTTCAATTTTCATTTAATTCTTTTATTTTTAAGACAGTTTGTCCTTTTTTAGCCCATAATTTATTAATTCTTATAGCTTCAGTCATATAACCTCCACCATTATCTCTTAAATCTAAAATAATTCATCTACAACCTACAGCTTTAAATCAAGCTAGAATAGGTTTAATCTGAGAATATATCTCATTTGAGATATTATTAATTCTAAGATAACCAAACTGATTACCTTTAAAATTAATAATTTTACTTTCATATTGTTTTAATTTTATTTTTTTTCTTTCAGAAATAATTTCTGAAATTTTTCAGTTTCTTTTTATAGTAAGTTTAACTTTTGTTCAAATAGGTCATTTAATTAATTTAGTAGCTTCATAAATATCTGCTACTTTTTTTCAATTAACCTTTAAAATATAATCTCATTTTAAAAGTCAATTGTCTGTATTATAAATATCAGTAATCAAAATTCATCTATCAGTATTTGATATACTAACTCAAATACCAACAAATGATTTAGTTGAAGCCAAGTCATTCTTTAAATCTTTTTCGGCTAACATATTTCAAGTTGAACTTGAAATATGTTTATAAAGTAGAAATGTGAAAGGGTCATTTTTACATTCTAACTTTACTTTTTCTCAAGTTCAAATAAATTTACAATCTTTTGTTTTTGTTAAAGATTGTTTATTTAAAACTTCAGAAATTTTTTCTTTTGGAGAAGTTGTAATTCAATTACAACCTCATAAAGAAACTACTGCAACCATTAAACTTAACAATAACATACTTTTTTTCATTTTTATTTTTATTTAGAATTTAAAATATTTTTATTTTTTAAGTATTTATATTATACATTTATTTTTTAATTTGTCAAGAAAAAAATAAACTTTTTTTACTTTTTTATTAAAAAACTTATAATTACATACTAATCACATTAGTTTTTGATAGTCTTTAACTGCATTTTAGACAAATATTTAAAATAATTTTCATTTATTTTTTATTTTAGAATTATATACTATACAAGTAAGTTATTATAAAAACTATACTTACTTGTATAGTATATAATCTTAAATTCTTTATCTTGATTTATTTTTAAAATATTTATTATATTTAATTGAAGATAGTTTTAATAAAATTCTAATATTAAAATAATGAAAAAAATAATTTTTGATGTAATAAATAATAAACTTGATAAATGAAAAGAAGTTGAGTTAAAGTGAGATAGTTTATCTATTGAGAAAATTAATACTAATCCTTTACAATATCTAAGTAAAGATTATTTTATTGATAACTTTTGAGAAGATATTTTATCTTATAAACAACTTTTTTTATTTTTAAAGAAATGATATTTATTAAGATTAAATAATTTTTATTTTCAAAAACAACTTGCTAAAACTAAATTAAAAGTAAATTATAATAAAAATGTAAAGAAAGCTGAAATAATGTATAATGAAAGTTTAAAAAAACTAAATATTACTTATAATAATAAAATAAATATTGCTAAATTAAAGTTTAATGAAAAACTACAAAAATTTGTAAATGATTGAATACAAAGAAGACAACCTAAAACACAACAAGAGATAATCACTAAGAGACAAGAACTTATGATAGAATATCAAGAAAAGTTTAAAGATGCACAAGAATATTTACAGGAAAAAAAACAAGATTATTTACAAAGAATAAAAGAAAAAAAACAGGATTATTTACAAAGATACAATGAAAAATTACAAGAAATAAATCAAGAAATAGAAAATCCAAGTTTTTTAGAAGATATTGAAACACAATTAGAAAATCAAGATGATATTTCAAATTTATTAAATATAAATTTTGGTAAGTTTATAGATAATTTTGAACAAGAAGAAGATAAACAATGAGAAGAACAGGATACAAGAACAATATTTAAAAAGATAGTATTTCAATTATTATTTTTATATTATTTAATAAGTAAAAATAATTTTAATTCAGATTTAGAAAAAAAGTTTATTACATATATAACAGATATAGCAAGTAAATATATAACTAATTGAGATAAACAAAAACTTAAAGAAATTATAGAAAAAGTATTCAAACCTTTTAATTTAAAAAAACAAATAAATTTTGATAATCTTAATAAACTTTTTTATAATATTGTAAATTATAATTTCCAACAAGTAAATAATACTAGATTTATACAATTTGCATTAACTAATATAAAAGAAAATCTTACAAGCTATTATCAAGAAGATAGTAAAATTGAAAAATATATTGATAGAGTAAATATAGTAAAAGTTGTATGATTTATAAGTTTAATTATATATTGGACTTGATTTTATTGAAGTGAATGAGATGAAATAGAAAATTTTAAGGATAGAATAGCTTTTATTGTAGATTTAATAATAATAAGAAATAATAAACTTTTTATTAAAACCCTTGATGATGAGTATAAGTATAAGAAGTTTACACAAGATGACTATAAAATTTTAAAAAACTTTTTACAACAAATTTATTTACTTACAATATTTACATACTTAATAACTGATAGTAAAGGTAAAGAATTAGTTATTGGTAAAGATGAAAAACTAAATATAATAGTTTGAGAATGAGAAGAAGGGAAAATTTTAAATTTACTTTCTTTTCTTGCTAAATTTGATGCAAATAAAATTATAGATAAAAAATCTATTGTAAATATCACTTGAAGTATAAGTAAAAAAATGTTAGAGTGAGAAAGAATAATAATAGTATATAATAAAGTATTTGTTGATTTTACTTATATTTTTTATTTTATCAATATTTTAACAGACCTTTTAAGAAGTTTTGACTATGCAAGTGCTGAATATCTAGTTTTACAAAAAACTATAATTTTTGAAGTTGAATGATATAAACAAAGAGTATTTGCACTCAAATTTGATGATAATCAAATAAATACAATATACAAGATAACTGATAAAAAAATAGATTATATCTTTAAAAATGCTAAAACTTATTTATGACTTAACACTAATAATACTGAAAAAGTTTATATAAATTATTTTAAACAATGGATAAAGTTTAAAAATATAAGGTTTGACCCTAAAACTTATGAGTATAATATAAAAGTAAGTTTTGAAAAAATATTAAAATATAGAAACTTTAATAAAAAAGTTAGTGATGCCTATACAAAAGCATTTTTTGAGATATTAAGAGGATTTTCGTATTTCAATTGAATTTTAACTGCTATTGAAACTCCTGTTTATTATAAAACTCATAATCACTTATTTCCTATTATATTTTTAGATAATATAGAAAATAAACAATTTGATGAAAATATTTTAATATGAATTAGTAAAAAAATCTTATATCATAAAGTTTGAGTTCATACACCTTTTATTTTAATTTTTAATAAATATATACATAAGAGTAAAACATTTAATTTACAAGTTTATTTCTTTAATTTTGATGTAAGTATAAAAGTTTGAAAAAATAATTTACATTTAAAACCAATAGATTTTACTATTTTAGAAAAATATATTTTATGAAAAAAAATAGTTCAATTAGATAATGAAACAAATGAATTAAAACAGTATAACATAAGTTCAAATTTTGATAAGATGTTTCAAAGCTTTCTATATGATAATGACTACAATGTTATACCAGAGAAAAAAGCAAAAAAAACAGTGATTAGTAAAAGATTAGATATATGAAGCAAAGAAGATAGAGAAACAAAATGAACTTGAAGACTTGACTATATAAAATTAGATTATTATTTGTATGCTTATGATATTTTGGCAAGATATGATGATTTTAAAGATAAGACAATAAAATATTTTGATAGTTTATTACAATCTTTCTTTCTTAAAATTCCTTATATAATGGATTTTAATATATTTAAACTTGTCTATAAATGAGTATTTCCAAAAGCAAGATTATATAGTTTTAGTTTAAATGAACTTACTGAAATTTTGAAAAGTTGATGAAAATATGAACTTTTACCACTTGAAATAAAAAAACAGATAGAACAATATTTAAGTTTATTAAAAATTGATGAAATTTGACAAAACTTTTTTGAGTGAATTATTAATCCTTATTTATTTAGATTAGATTTAGAAACAAGACCACTTGTAGAATTATCAGAAGAAGAATTTTATAAAGCAATTTATAGAATGTTAAAACTTTTATGAGTTGATAACTATATAACTTTACAATATGATACTTATATAAATGTATTTATGGCACTTTATAGACAAGTTTATTGAGATGAAGATAGTGAAGAAGAAATTAAAGATGAAGAAATTATGAAAATTATAGTTGCTACATATATAAAATTATATAGTATAAAATATTTATTATTTACAAATGTTTTGCAAAAATGGTATATAATAGATAAACTTGTAAAAGTATAGTATACAAGTAAGTTATTAAAAAAACTATACTTACTTGTATAGTAAGTATAGTTTTTATATAATTTTTATTTCTAAATTATTTTTTTATTATTTTCTTTGATTTTCTTATTTTTTTCTTTGATTTTCTTATTTTTTTATTTAATTTATATTTTAAGAATCTTAACCACATTAGTGGTTTAAAAACTTTTTTATTTGAATTAAACATAATTTTATCTTGAGTTCTTTCAATCTCAAAATAAATATCCAGTATTGAATTTTCATCAATACTTTCTAAGAATTTCTTTTTTTCTTCTGTCTCCCCTTTTGGAGAGTTTGAGAAATTAGAAATTCTTATTTCTTTGTATTCTATCAATACTCAAGGAGTACTGGTAAAGTTATAAGAAACATCAGTATTAATAAAACTTCTTTTACCAATACCACAAATTCTTATAGCTTTAGCTTTAAGAATTTTATTATACACTTCGTCTGTTGGAAGGAAGTGTAATCAATTTATAGAAAGCAAATTATAATATTCGCCTTCTCATTTTGAAGAATATTTAAATCAATTAAAGAAGAAGCCTAAATATCATTTAGCTTCTTCAATTGTTAAATCAGTAGAATAATTAAATACTTTCATTTTTATTTTTTTTTATAATTTAAAATATTTTTTATTTTTTAAGTATTTATATTATACATTTATTTTTTGATTTGTCAAGAAAAAAATAAACTTTTTTTACTTTTTCATTAAAAATATATAATTACATTAGTTTTTAATAGTTTTTAACTACATTTTAGATAAATATTTAAAATCATTTTTATTTTAAATCACATAAATTTTTATTTATTTTTTATTTTAGAACTACATACCATACAAGTAAGTTATCTTA
>Ga0256829_1003818_pt1 | contig 10186 bp, 11 predicted proteins | sample 131447metaG_FD_185979 | JGI IMG/M metagenome (GOLD analysis project Ga0256829, IMG submission 185979) | Hydrothermal vent microbial communities from Lau Basin, Pacific Ocean - 131-447 | ecosystem: Environmental > Aquatic > Marine > Hydrothermal vents | place: Pacific Ocean: Lau Basin | collected...
GGCAATTTTTGCAGTTGACTCGTCTGAATTCATCACCAACTGAACGCTGGAATCTCTAAATTCTCTCGTGTATTTACTATTTTTCATCTTGCTTTTATCCTTACTCATACTGATATTTTATCTCAGAATTACTAAATATTCTAAGTATGAATTAGTGTAGCCACATCAGTCAAGGTCAATAAAAAGAATAGCAAGTATATTTTCATTTCTTTTAGCCATGAAAAGTGCATGTGATAGATATTCCTCGAAGTTTACACGATTATAAAGACCGGTTAATGGATCATGGTAAGCGAGATAATTCGCTTTGGCTTGTGAGCTTTCTATCTCACGCAGGTCAGTTTGAATGGCGGAAAAATTGACAATGTTGCCAGATGTATCTGTGATTTGTTTAATCGTTGTCCAGACAGGAATATTTTCACCATCTTTTGTTTTATTAATGATTTTTCCTCGCCAAAACCCTTTCTCTGTTATTTGATTCCACATATTTTTGTAAAAGTTTTTATCCTGAAGCCCAGAATGTAAAAGGTTCAGATTTCTCCCCTGTATATCTTCTATGACATAACCGTAAATGTTTGTAAAGGCACTGTTGACAGATATAACTTTTCCATTAGAATCGGCGATTATGATGGCCTCTTCTGTATTTTCAAAAATACTTGCAGCTTGGGCGAGTTTCATGTTCTGTTCAACATACTCTGTAATGTCAAGTTTAATTGCAAGATAACTGATGAGATTTTTGTTTAAAAATACAGGAACAATGGATGCTTTTTCATAGTAAAGCGAGTCATCTTTGCGCTTGTTAATAAACTCACCTTCCCATTTTTCACCTTTGTCAAGTTTGATGTTGAGATCTTTATAAAAATCATCATCTTGTTTCCCTGATTTTAAGATATTTGGATTTTGGCCAATTGCCTCTTCTTTTGTGTATCCTGTTGCCTTCTCAAAGCCTTCATTCACAAATGTAATATTTCTTTGCGGGTCGGTAATAACAATTGTATTGTCACTGTGCTCTACCGCATACTTAAAAGCATAGAGCTCTTTTTCATTTTTTAAGGAGCGCAGATGCGTGATGATGAGGAAAAAGAGAACAATAATGGTTGAGATAAAAAAGAGCAGAGCAATGAATTTTTGAATAAAAAGATTTTGCTTATAGATTCTATCTAGTATTGTTTGAAGCGTATTTATTGAGCTATCAAGTTTCGAGTTGTGCATATTTAAAGCACTGTTTTTGAGTGCAGAGAGTGTCTCAAGCATAATGGTTGATTGTTTGTAAAAATTTCAATGAAGGGTTGGTTTATCTTAAGAGAGAGTTTTTTTACCTCTTGAAGCTTGTTTTCAACATAAGCTTTGTCGATGTAGTCACTTGTTGTAAAGCGTAAAATATAAAAAAGGGCTTCATTGATAAGACTTTTTGCTTTGGGTGGTATTTGCTTCTCTTGGGCAATAGTTCTTTGCAGGTCAAACAAAAAGTGTGAACCACTGATAAGCGAAGAGTTGAGAGATTTGAAGTACTCAATATTATCCGTTTTTTTTATAAAATTCTTCTTTACTCTTTCTAGTTGTTTTTGCATCTCTTGGTTAGTTGGATACTGGGCAAGGAGATTTTTTTGTAAAATTGCAAGATTCTTTTTAAATTGTAAAGTAGCGTAATTTATTTTATCGTAGTTACTAAAACTGTTCATCGTGATGGAAAAATCGTTGAGCTGCTTGTCTATGAGTTCGAGTGAGACAACATAATCATGGTTGGAATTATAGTTTTGGATGCTCTTTTCTACTTTATAGAGATAGTAAAAAAGTGATACAATTAAGACCATAAAGAGTGTTAGAAGAGTGCTTAAAAGGTCAAATTTATATGAATTTTTCATTTATGGCTCAATATCTTTTGGAAGTTCACCATTTAAAGATTTTAAAAAGGCAACTATTTTATCTACCTCTTGAGGTGTGATTTTACGTCCTAGCTGATACTTTGCCATCGTTAAAACAGCGACTCGAAGACTCTTTGTTCGACCATCGTGAAAGTAAGGGGCAGTGCGTGCAACATTACGCAGGGAGGGTACTTTAAAATAGTGTTTATCCCGTTCTCTGTGTGTAACATTATAACGACCTAAGTCCGAAGTGTTCGAATCTGCAAAGATGCCAAATTTGTTGTACATATTACCGCCCACATTAATACCGTGATGACAGGCGATACACCCTTTTGACTTGAAAAGCTCATATCCCTCTTTTTGCTCTTTTGTTATCGCATTTTTGTCACCTCTGAGATAGAGGTCAAAAGGGGCATTTGGCGTGATGAGTGTTTTTTCATATTCGGCAATCGCATCAGCAATGTTGTTTTTTGTAATACCATCTTTATAAATAGTATCAAATTTTGCTTTGTAGGGAGTTTTGTTCAGAGTTTCAACAAGATTTTTGAAGTTGTTTCCCATCTCTACGGGATTTTCTACAGGCCCCATCGCCTGCTCTTTAAGATTTGCCGCATGTCCGTCCCAAAATTGACGAAAGTTAAAGAGAGCATTATAGACCGTCGGTGCATTAATTGTCCCTTTCTGTCCCTTTATACCAAAAGAAAAACGGAGATTATCATCACCACCTTCATGGAGTAAATGGCAGCTTGCACAGCTGATGGTATTGTCCTTTGAGAGTAGAGTGTCAAAAAAAAGCTCTTTTCCCAAGGCTGCTTTTTTCTCATTGACTTCCATCTCCTGAGGTATTGGCTGGATAGGCTCTGATGCCATGAGAACAGCGTGTAGTGATAAAAATAAAAGTAGTAAAGGTAGTCGTAATTTCATTATAATGTAGTATACAGAAAATATGATAATTTGTGCATAAAAAAATATTTTTTTATGCTGATTCTCTACGAAAAGTTCAGGCTACAAAGGAGCTTTTCGTTCTCTGCCACTGCACAAAATGGCGGGCGGTCTCTTTGTCAAACATCATATGTTTGAAAAAACACTCTAAAGCCTCCTGCGTGAGGGATTTTGTTTGAAAAAGGTGTGAAAGAAATTCAATTTCATTGGTATATTTATTGTAAAAAACGAACTCTAGTGCATCCTGCATTTGAAAAGTTACAGCACCACCGTTGTTAAGCGAAGAGGTCACAGTTTTGTATAAATCCAGAGAAGAATCTTTGAGTAATAATTGTATGTTCTTGAGAGTCTGCATAATCTTTCCTAAAGTAAATTAAAAAAGAGTATAGAAGAAAAATAGTGTTAAACATGAAAATATGACATTGTGTCAAATTTACTCTATTGCTAAAAACTCTTTTACCTCTTTAGCATTGCCCTCAAAAACTATTTCTATAGGAGTTTTTTGTATTTGATAATCATACATTGGGTCATAGTAGTCTCTGAGTAAAATCTCTATGAACTCTTTGAAATCATCCAGATTTGCATCTTTTTTGTAGCGGCCTAGAGCATCATTAAAAAGCAGTTCCAAGGTATGGTGACGTTCACTTCCAAGTCTTTTTCGAATCTTTTTGAGGCTCAAAAGTGTTCTCTGTGCCCACTTGTCAACTCCCTCATCACCGTAATGCTCTGTGTACTCTTTTATGGCACTTACAACATACTCATAGTGCGTTATTGCCACTCTTTCCTCCATTGGTGTATGTAAAATAATGAGCTTTCCTTGCATAAAGTTCTCATAAATCTCTTTGGGAATGTAGCACTGCCCGATGTTGTGGCTTTCATGCTCTATGATGATTGTTTTATGCCCTGCATGTTTTTTTTGTATGAGCTCATAGGCGAGGTCATTCTCAAAACCTATTTGACTGTTTTGATGCTGTGAAAAAGCTCCAAAAGAAGAGCCCCTGTGATGAGCGAGTCCTTCAAGGTCTACAGCATTTTTTATATCTTGAAGCAGAACTGTTTTCCCAGAACCTGTACGCCCACCGATGATGAGGGTGTTAAACTCCTGCGAAGCACAAATAGATTCCTGCATCAGATAGTTCCGAAAGGCTTTGTAGCCACCTTTGATACGAACGATGTCACGTTGCGCCTCTTTGAGCCATTGTTGAGCGATTCCCGAACGCTGACCGCCTCGAAAACAGTACAAAATTGCGGAAGGATTTGTTGCAAGGTACTCCAGCCACTTTTGTGTGCGTAGCTCTTTTCCTTGCTCTTGTATCAGCTCTCGTGCCAGTTCAACTGCTGCTTCATTGCCTCTGTTTTTGTACTCAATGCCCACTAGCCGACGTTCTTCATCTTCGAGTATAGGAATGTTCACACTGTTTTTAAAAGCACCCTTTTCAAACTCAATGGGAGCACGCACATCTAAAAGGGGTGTTTCGTTTAAGACAATAGAGAGAAAATCATCGCTCAGAAGAGACACTATATAACCTCTACATAATAGTCTGATTTTGTTGTAGTTTTTCCGATAGGCTCAAGTGAAAGACCGGCATTTTTTGTCACTTCTAAGAACTCTGCAACACTCTCAGGTTTCACGACACATAAAAGTCCGCCGGAAGTTTGCGGATCGCAGAGGATGTCTCTTTGTTTGTCACTGAGAGGGGCTATTTTGTCTCCGTAAGAGTCGTAGTTACGCAGCGTCCCGCCCGGTGTACATCCCATTTTGAGGTACTCCTCTACATTAGGAAGCAGCGGCAGTTTGTCAAATTCGATAACAGCACTAATATCGCTGCCTTCACAGATCTCACGCAGATGTCCAAGCACACCAAAACCGGTAACATCTGTCAGGGCTGTCACTCCTTTAATGAGTGCTATTTGTTGACCGATTTTGTTCAGCTCACACATTGCATCGATGGCATTTTGCATATCTTCATCGCTTATTTTTCCCTGTTTCTGTGCAGTTGTAAGGATACCGATGCCTACTGGCTTTGTTAAAAAGAGCTGGCATCCTGCTTCTGCTTCGTCATTACGTTTGATATTTTCATTGTCGATGATGCCGGTTACTGCCAGCCCAAAGATAGGCTCAGGAGAGTCGATGCTGTGCCCGCCGGCCAAAGGAATTCCTGCTTCATTACAGACAGCACGTCCACCCTCAATGACCTGCTGTGCTGTTGCACTGTCGAGCTTTTCTATTGGCCAGCCAAAGATGGAAATTGCCATAATCGGCTTGCCACCCATAGCGTAGATGTCACTGATGGCATTTGTCGCGGCTATTTTTCCAAAAGTAAAAGGATCATCGACGATGGGCATAAAAAAGTCAGTCGTACTGATAGCGGAAGTGCCATTACCCAGATCATAGACAGCTGCATCATCTTTCGTGTCATTGCCGACAAGAAGATTGTCATAGCAGACCTTGTTGTCTGTCTGGAGGATGTCATCAAGCAGTTTTGGGGAGATTTTACAGCCGCATCCGGCTCCGTGAGAATATTGTGTAAGTTTTATATTGGACATAATTTATACCTTTGTAGTGTTTTTTATCATATTGTACTACAATAGCGTTATGAATGAGATAACCATACCCAATTTCGCAACACTGCAACTTCAACATATCGTCCTTGATTACAATGGTACAATCGCTCAAGACGGTGTGCTCAAAGAGAGTGTAAAAAAAGCCATCAATGAACTATGCAAAAATTTTACCATACACATTATCACTGCTGATACATTTGGCAGTGTTTCCAAACAGAGTGAAAACTTAAAAATAACTCTCAAGATTCTCTCAAGCAACGACCACACACAGGAAAAAGCAGATTATCTTCAGAGACTCGGAGCGCAGAACTGCGTCGCTATCGGAAACGGAAATAATGATAAAAAAATGCTCCAATCTGCAGCACTCGGTATCGCTGTTACAGGAGAAGAAGGGTGTGCAACACAAACACTTATGGCAAGTGATATAGTATGTAGATGTATAGAAAATGCCTTGGAACTTTTAGAAAAACCTAAACGGATGATAGCGACATTGAGAAAATGATTTGATTGTATTAAAAGTAGTGGACACTCTCTTAATAGCTCAAAAGAGCTAAGCATCAAGCTTACTATTTTATCTTTTGCATCATATGTTTTTTAGTTTTACTGGTGGCAACCGCTTCAAAAGGGTCCTCTGGCCAATAGTGCCTTTTGTATTTACCTCTTACTTCTTTTCTAACCTCGGCATATGAGTTCTCCCAAAAGCTTTTTAAATCGTAAGTTATTTGCATAGGAGTCATTGCAGGTGTTAATAGGTGAACTTGTAAAGCTATAGTATTATTAAGTACTTTCGGTGTTTCATACAGTCCAAAAACTTCTTGTATTTTTACACTCATTGATGGTTTTTCATAGTCGGAGTAATCTATGTATATATTTGAGCCACTTGGAACTTTAACACTTGAAGGTGCCAGAGTGTCTAAAAGCTGTTTCTTCTCCCAAGGTAGATGAGATAATAACATTTTGTAAATGTCTAAAGCCTCTAGCGCCTTTATAGTTGTTACACCTGACAAGTAGGGTTCTAGCCAACTGTCAAGCGTGTTAAGCAGGGTTTCATCACTAAAGTCTACAAACTCTACATGTAGATTTAAAAAATTCACTCTGTGCTTTAGTCTTGTGGCTTTTTTACTCCAAGTCAGAATTTCTAAACCCTCTTTTTTTACTAAGTCTAAAAGCAGTGTTTTAAAGTCTTGCTTGGGTGATGCTTGAACGGGTTTTGAGAAGAGTTGCAGTTGTAAAAAATAACTGTTCTCTCTTATGTCAAACTTTCTAGCCTCTTTGTTGTAGTTTATAGATTCTTTTTTTATAATAAACGAAGAAAAATATTGTTCTATTTCTGTCATTGTTATACTAAGTGCAAGACTTATAACTGAATCTTTCTCATGGGCATGAAGATTTGCTACAACTAAATACTCTTGATTAAATAAAGAGTCCTCTACGTGAAGTATTGCACCTTTTGCATTGCTTAGTATATATTTGTTATCATTGTTTGTTCTGCGTCGTGCTAGTCTGTCAGGATAGGCAAAAAGAAGTAATACACTAAGTATCTCAGAATTAAGTGAACTGTTTTTAATTGCCACCTTTTTAATGCTTTTTAATTTTTTATAAAAAAATTCTGCTCCAGTTATAACCTCTTTAGCTCTATACCTATTTATATATTCGCTATCAAAATCTTTTTCAAAAAGATGTGTAAACCTTGAGAGTATATCGCTATCTCTGCTAGAGTTTTTAAAAATATCTTTTTCACCCAAAAGTGAGGCTAAGAGGCAGGCTTCATATGCAAAGCCTAAATCATTGGCTTTTAAAATCATGTAAGCAAATCTTGGATGAAGTCCTAAACTAAGGGCATCTTTTCCAAAGTGCGTAATTTTAAATGAGTCATCAAGCATGGCAAGCTCTTTTAAAACTTCTTTAGAGTTTTGAATAATATTAGTATTTGGAATGTCTAAAAAATTCAATTCATCAAACTCATCAACTCCCCATAAAGACAGATCTAAAATAAGTGAACTTAAATCTGCTCTGAGTATTTCAGGTTTAGTGGATTGTTGCAATATTTTTGACTCATGCCAAAGTCTGTAACATTTCCCGTTAGAGAGTCTTCCAGCACGACCGGCTCTTTGAATAGCTGCATCTTTTGAAATAAAGGTTAGCTCTAAATGATCCATCGCATTTGCGTAGTTGTATCGTGATTGTTTTTCTAAACCAGAATCTATGACTACCTTTACACCTTCTATGGTCAAAGATGTTTGAGCGATATTTGTGCTTAAGATGATTTTTCTCTTTGAGGATTTAGCAATTGCTCTGTCTTGTTCATTTTTTGATAATGAAGAATATAGCGGTAAGACTAAAATATCTTTAATTGCTAAAGAGCTTGAAAGTGCATTTTGTAAATTCTTTATCTCTTTAAGCCCTGCTAAAAAAACTAAAATATCTCCATCATTCTCTTTTATGGCTTTCAGTGTTGTATTTAGTAGCAAGGTATTTAAAGATCTTGCATCAGGTTGTTTTGTCTTAATATCCAAGTATATATTTTGAACTTCGTACATTTTACCTTTTGAAGTAATAACAGGAACTTTTCCTAATAAAGAGGAAATTTCTTCAGAATTAAGCGTAGCAGACATGATTAAAATTTTTAAATCATCACGCAGAACTTCTTGAACTTGTAGAGATAGTGCAAGTGATAAGTCAGTATGAATACTTCGCTCATGAAATTCATCAAAAATAATCATGGCTACATCATCTAAAGTTTGATTGTTTTGAAGTTTACGAACTAAAATAGCTTCTGTTACAACTAAGATTTTGGTCTCCTTTGTGTAACAACTATCCATCTTTACTTGATATCCAACACTTTTTCCTAACTCTTCACCTAAAAGTTTTGCCATTTGAGTAGCTACCATACGAGCGGCAACGCGTCTTGGTTCTAACATGATGATTATTTTATTTTCAAGCCAAGCTTCATCCAGTAAAGATATAGGGACAACAGTACTTTTTCCTGCTCCTGGAGGTGCCTGTAAGATAAGTGTTTGATTAACTCTTAGCAAACTTTTAAGATCTTCTAAGACTTCATGTATTGGTAGATTTATCATATGTAGTATTATACATTATCTATGATACAATTCATTCACATAAGGACTATCATGAAAGAAAACCATAAAATAATGAACTACCCAAGTAAAAATAAAAAAACTGAAACTTATAAAGATGGTGATACATTAGTCACAAAGTATTTTTATGATGCTAAAGATGCTTATGTTAGGGAATTAATTTATTTAAAAGATGGTATTAAACAAGTTAAGCATCATACTACAAAAGGTGTTGTGTCAAAAGTAGAACATTTTGTAGAAGATAAAAGACAAGGTCAAGAGACAAAATACTTCATTTCAAAAGCAGATGGCAGTATCAAAAGTACAAAAATCTATGATGCAGGTAAACTGCATGGTGAAAATATAACTTATAATGAAAACGGTGAAATAATTAAACATGAAGTTTACGCTGCTGGAAAGCTTGTATTAAAATATTTACGAAAAGATAGTGAGAGCAATGATATAACAAATGTTCAGATTATTGATACAGACAATGTTATGAACTTACCAACAATAGAATATGAAAAACTACAAACTAATATTGAAAATAATCCAAACAGCTTTGTAGAATGATAGATTTTTTGATTTAAAGATTATTTTTTTAGTAATTACTTTAAGCATAAGTCATATACAATGTGTTAAAGACTAGACGAGTGATAAATTTAAATTAAAGGAAAGATTATGGCAAAAGGTAAAGACAGCCAAAAATCAGTTAAGAAAGCACCGGCAAAAACATTAAAAGAAAAACGTAATGACAAAAAGCTGAAAAAAGATCAAGGCTGATATTTAGATTTTTATTGGAAGAGAACTTCATGGAGTTTACATGAGTTATATAGATACTATGAGTGGGAAATCCACTCATAAAAAGATTATAGACCTGTAACGTTTTCTGCTTGAGGACCTTTATCACCTTCACCAACTTCGTAAGTCACTTTTTGACCTTCGTTTAGTGAAACACGTCCGTGACCTGAGTTGTTAACTTGACGGAAATGTACGAATATATCTTTTCCACCATTTTCTTGCTCAATAAAGCCAAAACCTTTATCTTCGTTAAACCATTTAATTGTACCGTTTACTAATGTTCCCATTGTAATTCCTTTGTGTTTGAATACACCACATTGCTGAGGTGGTTAAAATCTAATATGAAGCTTTTTTATAAGGTGAATTATACTGTATAACTAGAAGTCATCAATGTAAGGCAAACTAAAATATAACTTAAATCATCTTTTATTGATGAAAGTATAGCTAAATAAAATAAATTTTTATACATAAATAAAGTAAACTAGCGTATATAAAAAATATTAATAATAAAATAGGGGATTGTAGATAAGAAATGGTGGACCCTCAGAGATTCGAACTCTGGGGGGGGTATAACCCTCGCCGGTTTTCAAGACAAGGTATAGAAAAGTTTAAGTGCATATAAAACCGATGGAAGCGAGGTTTTACACTATATGACTAAGTTCAAAATGCGACCAATTTCTGCCTCGTAAAGTTGAAAATGGTTGGAAAGTTATTGGAAGAGGTTGGGGGCAGTAAAGCTTAATTATTTCTTAGTATTTTGCTCTATTAGTCCAATAATTTGGATTTCTATGATGGTGTGCTATAGCAATTATTAGAGCCACTTGCAAATTCAAATCTCCACAAGCATCTAGTTTTTCCTCATAGTGATTTTTGAGTTAAAAAAATCTTTACGGGCAATATTTCTAATATTTTATCTCAATTTCTATAAAATCCTCATTT
>Ga0256829_1003819_pt1 | contig 10186 bp, 10 predicted proteins | sample 131447metaG_FD_185979 | JGI IMG/M metagenome (GOLD analysis project Ga0256829, IMG submission 185979) | Hydrothermal vent microbial communities from Lau Basin, Pacific Ocean - 131-447 | ecosystem: Environmental > Aquatic > Marine > Hydrothermal vents | place: Pacific Ocean: Lau Basin | collected...
CATTATAAATATCATGGTATAAATCCACCTTCGCCTGAGCCTGTGACCAGAAAGAACCATAATCCAGCCCCAGCAAAATAACCGCAACAAAATAAGCACCTATAATACCCACTGCACAGAAGATAATACCCAGCATTGGCATAGAAATAACACCGGCCAGAAATCGTGGTGCTATCACCCTTTGCAATGGATTCACTGCCATCATTTCCATACCAGAAAGTTGTTCGGTCGCTTTCATTAAACCGATTTCGGCAGTTAATGCCGAACCGGCACGCCCGGCAAACAATAAGGCCGTGACCACGGGCCCCAGTTCACGCACCAGCGATAGCGCAACCATCACACCTACTGAATCTTCGGCACCAAAATCAACCAGCGCATAATACGATTGCAAAGCCAGCACCATGCCAACAAACAAACCTGCAACCACAACAATAATCAGGGTTTGCACGCCCACAGAATACATCTGTTTAACTAACAGCCCGGGGCGAACCAGCAGGCTGCCACAACTGGCGAATACCTGGAGTAAAAATACATGGCCACGTCCCAGTCGCTGAAAAAATGTAATAATGAAATGACCCAGTTTCTGTAATAATGCAAACATGGTTATTCTAATCCTTTCATTTGATAAAGGTCATCCATTAACGGCGGGGCGGGATAATGGAAAGGTACCGGCCCATCGGGCAGAGCCTCAATAAACTGTCGTGTCCACGCTGACTGGCTTTTACTCATCGCCTCCGGTGTGCCTTTATCTACCACCTTGCCATCTGAAATCAGATAGATGTAATCTGCGATGGACAGGGTTTCGGGCACATCATGCGAAACCACAATACTGCAGACATCCAGTGCACTGTTTAATTCACCAATTAAACGTACCAGCACGCCCATTGATATGGGATCCTGGCCGGTAAAAGGTTCATCATACATAATCATCATCGGATCGAGTGCAATCGCCCTTGCCATCGCCACCCGCCGAGCCATGCCACCGGATAACTCCGCAGGCATCAATTGTGCCGCACCACGCAAGCCGACAGCATTAAGTTTCATTAACACCAGTTCATGAATCATCGGCTCACTCAACCGAGTATGTTCACGCAAAGGATAAGCAACATTTTCAAATACGGTTAAATCGGTTAACAAAGCACCAGACTGAAATAACATACCCATGCGTTTACGTAACTTAAACAGTTCGACGCTACTTAGCTGGTGCACATTGAGGCCATCAACCTCAATCAGACCGGCATCGGGCGTTAATTGGCCGCCAATAAGTTTGAGCAATGTCGTTTTACCCGTACCACTCGGCCCCATAATTGCGGTAATACCCTTACGCGGAATTTCCATGGTTAAACCATCAAAGATTTTATGCTCACCGCGACTGAAGGATAAATCAGTAATGGTGACCAGAATATCGCTGCTAGAATTATTACTCAAGAAGCCAGACCTACGTTTTATTGGAATGATTAAGAATGTCGCGAATTCTAACATCTATGTACCTGTCGGAACACCCATACCCATGCAATCGATGACTTATCCATCATTTTCATAAAATTATTGGCTTAAGCATGGACATAGCGTAACCTTCGCGGGTTAATTTAATTATTTTTAATGTGTTTTTTATGCTGATTGATTCCCTCGCCATTATTAGTGGCTTTATCCTGCTAATCTGGAGTGCCGACCGATTTATCTGCGGTGCTGCGGCAACCGCACGCAACCTTCATGTGCCCCCGCTGATCATTGGTCTGACCGTTGTTGGTTTTGGTACGTCAGCACCAGAAATCATGGTCGCCTTCTTTGCTGCTTATGATGGTAGCCCAGCCATGGCCATTGGTAATGCGATTGGTTCCAATATTACCAATATTACTCTGGTACTTGGTGTGGCGGCATTGATCGCACCGCTAAATGTCCACTCACGTATCATAAAAAAAGAATTACCTATCCTGCTAATGGCCATGCTGGTTGCACTGGCATTGATGCGTGACATGACCCTGAACCGTTTCGATGGTTTTGTCCTGATCAGCCTGTTAGGTTTGCTTATGTGGTGGATGACACGTGAAGCGATTCGCAATAAAAATGAAGACGCCTTCACCGAAGAAATTGTTGAAGAACTACCCGGTCATATGTCAACGAAGGCGGCAACCTTCTGGCTAATTACCGGGCTTTTATTATTAACACTCAGTTCCAAAATTCTGGTATGGGGCGCGGTCAATATTGCCCATGCACTGGGTATCAGTGACCTGATTATTGGTCTTACTATTATCGCCATTGGTACCAGCTTGCCCGAGCTGGCAGCCTCAATTACCGGTGCACTCAGAAATGAACACGATATTGTCATTGGCAACGTGGTAGGCTCAAACCTGTTTAACACTCTGGGAGTATTAGCAATACCCGGCCTGATTGCACCGGCAAAACTGGCACCCGGTATTATGGATCGCGATATCCCGATATTATTTATCCTTACCATTGCCCTTTTTATTATGGCTTATGGTTTTAAAGGCAAAGGGCGGATCAATCGAATTGAAGGCGGCATTTTACTGACTGCCTTTTGCCTTTATCAACTGCTACTCTTTTTTACCGTAATTAAATAACTTTATGACCTTTATAAAAATACCACAATGACCAGTAAAAAATTCAATAAAGAAGATTATCAACATCTGGGCCAACAGGTTATTGAGGCAGAACTGGATGAAATCGCTGCATTAAAAACCAGAATTAACCAGAATTTTGCATCTGCCTGTGACCTTCTGCTCCACTGCAAGGGACGCATTATTGTTACCGGCATGGGAAAATCCGGACATATTGGCGGCAAAATTGCCGCCACCCTGGCCAGCACCGGTTCCCCGGCTTTTTTTGTTCACCCCGGTGAAGCCAGTCATGGTGATTTAGGCATGATCACCCCAAATGATATTGTCCTTGCTCTGTCCAATTCAGGCAACACCGCCGAAATTGCCACCATTATCCCTATTCTGAAACGTTTTGGCATACCCTTGATCAGCATGACCGGCAATGCCAATTCAACCCTGGCAAAGGCCGCCGATATTAACCTTGATGTCAGTATCAGCAAGGAAGCCTGCCCGCATGATCTGGCACCAACCTCCAGTACCACTGTTGCTCTGGTAATGGGCGATGCCCTGGCCGTCACCCTGTTGCAGGCAAAAGGTTTTACTGCAGATGATTTCGCACTCTCCCATCCTGGTGGTAGCCTGGGTAAGCGTTTACTTTTGCACGTTGCTGATATTATGCATACGGCTGAACGTATCCCGAAAGTACCGCGTAATGCTACTGTTTCCCAGACGCTACTGGAAATGAGTGAAAAAGGCCTGGGTATGACCGCGATTACCGATGCCGATAATACCCTGCTGGGCATCTATACCGACGGGGATTTACGTCGTTCACTGGATAATAACATTGATGTTCATCAGACCACTGTCGGTGAAGTCATGACCGCAAACTGTCATACCACGACCGCCGACACACTGGTCGCCAGCGTATTGAAAACCATGGAAGATTCCGGTATCAATGCGATTCTGGTAATTGATAATGAAAATAAACTTATCGGTGCTTTTAATATGCACGATGTATTGCGTGCCGGTATTGTTTAACCGGCTCCAGAGATAAGTTGGCAGATAAAAGATTTACAGGTAAAAGGTTAATATAAACAACTTTTATCGGTTGACCGGACGGCGCAATGGCACAGTAATCATTAGCGTCAATAATTGTGTCATAGACTTTACGGGTTAAACCCTCTGCCACCGGTAGCAATGGCCAGTTTATGGGTGAATTACCCGTAGCTGCCAGGTTCAGGTTTACAGCTATTTTCCCACTGATAAATCCTGTTTTCCCTGCGCTATCGCTCGTTTCACCTGTTCCGGAGCAGTGCCGCCAATATGCTTTCTTGCCGCTACGGAACCTTCCAGGGTTAATACTTCAAATACATCTTCACTGATCCGGTCTGAAAACTGCTGTAGTGTTTGCAGGCTTAACTCACTTAAATCTTTATGTTCAGCGATACCTTTCGCTACCGCTTTACCAACAATTTCATGCGCATCACGAAAGGGCAGGTTTTTACGCACCAGATAGTCTGCCAGATCCGTGGCGGTGGAAAAACCCTGTCTGGCCGCCGCCCGCATAACTTGATGATTACAGTGAATGGCCGGTATCATGTCGGCAAATGCACGCAAACTACCTTGAACAGTGTCGATAGTATCAAACAAGGGTTCCTTGTCTTCCTGATTATCCTTGTTGTAGGCCAGCGGCTGTGACTTCATTAATGTGAGTAAACAGATGAGATGACCATTGACACGCCCGGTTTTGCCACGCACCAGTTCCGGCACATCTGGATTTTTTTTCTGCGGCATAATGGATGAACCGGTACAGAAACGGTCGGGCAATTCAATAAAATTGAATTGTGCTGATGCCCACAACACCAGCTCCTCTGCCATTCGCGACAGATGGGTCATCAGAATCGCCGACGCTGCACAGAATTCTATGGCAAAATCCCGGTCACTGACGGCATCCAGGGAATTTTGTGCCGGGGCGGTAAAACCCAATTCGTCAGCGGTAAAATCCCGGTCGATGGGGTAACTGGTACCTGCCAGCGCGGCAGCACCCAGTGGTGAAATATTCATCCGCACACAACAGTCGGCAAACCGTGAGGCATCGCGCTTTAACATTTCAAACCATGCCATTAAATGATGACCGAAGGTGACTGGCTGGGCAACCTGAAGATGGGTAAAACCCGGCATAATACTATCCGCTTCACGCTCGGCCACCTCCAGCAGGCCACGCTGGAAACGTTTGATTTCTGCCATAATCAAACCGATCTGTTCACGCAGATACAAACGGATGTCGGTGGCAACCTGATCATTGCGCGAACGCCCGGTATGCAGGCGTTTGCCGGCATCGCCAACCAGTTCAGTAAGCCGCGCTTCAATATTCATGTGCACGTCTTCCAGCTCGACTGACCAGTCAAACTCACCGCGTTGAATTTCCCGCTCGATGGTAGCCAGCCCCTGCAGTATGGTTTCGACATCCTGCCTGTCGAGAACGCCAATCTTATGCAGCATACGTGCATGGGCACGGGAACCCTGTATATCCTGTTTATACATACGCTGATCAAAAGAGGCGGAGGCGGTAAAGCGTTTGACAAAAGCGTCGGTCTGCTCACTAAAACGCCCACCCCAGGCAGCATTAACGCCTGCGCCCCTATCTGTTTCGTTATTATTGTTACTCATAATTATTCTTCAACCAGGTTACGCTTCAACTAAAATGAATAACAGTATATCAAACCCCCACAAGCCTGTCCGCTGGCGAGAACAGGACAGATTGCTTATACTTAGCCCTGTTTGTTTAAATCTGAACCGAAAAACACGATGCAGGATATTATTGATAAAGCACGTCATATTGAACTGGTTATTTTTGATATTGATGGCGTAATGACCGATGGTAGTTTATTTTTTGGCGATGATGGCCAGGAATATAAAGCCTTTAACTCTTTTGATGGCCATGGCCTGCGGATGTTGCAGGAGTGCGGGGTTAACGTTGCGGTGATTACCGGGCGCAAATCCAGTGTTGTCGAACATCGCATGACCGATCTTGGGGTGAGCTTGCTGTACCAGGGGTATCGTGATAAAACACCGGCCTTTCAGACATTATTAAAAGAAGTGAATTTAACGCGTGAGCAGATCACCTATGTCGGCGATGATGTGGTTGACCTGCCCATTATGTCACAATTAAATCTGGCTATTGCCGTGCAAAACGCCCACCCTTTTGTCAAACAGCATGCCCACTGGATCACCCCGCGTTGTGGTGGACAGGGTGCGGTGCGTGATGTTTGTGAATTTATCCTCGAAGCTAAAGGCCTGTTAAACGATAAACTCCACACTTATCTGCATCAGCCTACCGACACCAGCCCGATACGTTAACGGTGAAAACACTAATCAGTGGCATCGTTTTCATTATTGCCGCCATTATTGTGTGGTGGTCAATCACCGACCGTAGTGCTTATAATGACCACTTGCAACCGGTGATGAAGCAGCCCTATCTGGAAATATTTATGGATAACTTTAAAATAACCGCCCTGAACTCACTGGGACAGGTCGATTATATACTCAGTGGTAAACGCATTGAACGTTACCATAACTCGGAGAATGCAACCGCTTTTTTGCCCGTATTTAAATTTTTACAGCAGAATAACCAGTGGTTGATTACTGCGAAAACAGCCATTATCAACCAGAAAAATAATACTATCAAACTCAGCAATAATGTCGTGATGCAACAGCAAAATCAGCCACAGGCAATAAAAATTACCAGCCAGACTATGCTTATTAACACGCTGACACAAACAGCTTCAACCAACAGCCCGATAGAATTTCTTAATGGACAGTCAAAAATGCAGTCAACCGGGATGATTTTTTACCACCGTAAAAATGTCTTTGAATTAAACCGGAAGGTACATGGTTTTTATCTCAACACACCATCAAATGATAGACAGACTAATTCAAATAACTTATTAGAATCGCCATGATAAATAAATTACCGTGCAAAAAGTACCCGATTAAAATAATCTTTACTGGTCTCAGCTTTTTCTGCCTGCTTGCTGTAGTGAGTGACAGCTATGCACAAAAAGATCAGCTGGAGCGGGCTGAAAAGATATACATCTCCGCTGATCATGTAAAAATGAATATCAACTCACAAACCAGCATCTATAATGGGCATGTAAAAATTTCTCAGGGAAAACGGATACTTACCGGCAACCATGCAATTTTGATACAAAAAAACAACCGGGTCGAACGCATTAATGTTGACGGCAATCCCGCCGCTTATACCACGGTGACTGAAACCGGCAAACCGATCAGTGCCACCGGTCAGCATATCGTTTACACGGACCACGATCAATTACTGGTATTAACCGGGAATGCAAGATTACGCCAGCCCGAACGTACCGTCAGCAGCCAGAGAATTGTGTATGATACCCGCCAGCATACTGTGGTAGCAGGCCGCAAAATCGCCGATACAAAAAGCAGCCAGTCAGTACCGGAAAAAGAGCGCGTCAATATTACGCTGACACCACAAAAAGAAACACCCTGATGTTTATTTGTCGCCCGTATATCAACTCAGCTCGCTCAAATCAGCCACTTATGTCATTAGACATTTGTTATTAAATAAGCCAGGATATTCCCTTGTCAACACTTAGCGCACACAATCTGGTAAAAAGCTATCGCTCCCGCACCGTGGTCGATACCGTTTCACTCGACGTAAAGAGTGGTGAGGTTGTCGGTCTACTTGGGCCAAATGGTGCCGGCAAAACAACCTGTTTCTACATGATGGTTGGCCTGATTATGGCTGATAAGGGTGAAATTATGCTGGACGACATCAACCTGACCCTCCTACCCATGCATGCCCGAGCTCAACGCGGGCTGGGCTATTTACCTCAGGAAGCATCGGTGTTTCGTAAACTCAGCGTGGAAGACAATATTTTAGCTGTCCTTGAATTAAAAAAAGAACTCAGCAAAAAACAGCGTCAGCAACATCTGGAATCTCTTCTCGATGACCTCCAGATTGGGCATATTCGTACCAGTATTGGTATCAGTCTGTCTGGTGGCGAACGTCGGCGCGTTGAAATTGCCCGTGCCCTTGCTACCCAACCGGCTTTTATCCTGCTGGATGAACCTTTTGCCGGTGTTGACCCCATTTCGGTCATTGAAATACAGAAAATCATCACTCACCTGATCGAGCGCCATATAGGTATTTTGATTACCGACCATAATGTACGTGAAACACTTGGTATATGCCATCGTGCTTATATACTAAATAACGGTAAAATCATCGCACAGGGCCAGCCTGATGAAATTCTTTCTAATAAAGAAGTACAGGATGTATACCTTGGTCGTAATTTTCGACTATAAAGATAAAGAGAAGCTCTGAATACGTCATAAATCGACCTCTTATGGTGACTATTATGATAAACCAATGTATTTCTGGATGATATTTTTTAGTTTAAGATGAAGCACTCACTGCAGTTAAAACTGTCTCAAAATCTTACCATGACACCACAGCTGCAACAGGCTATCCGCCTGTTGCAGCTCTCCACATTTGAATTACAGACAGAAGTTCAGCAGGCTCTGGAAGAAAACCCCATGCTGGAACAGGATGATGAAGCGTATCAAAATACGATTGAAGACAAATCGTCTGGCGAAAACCCGCCTGATCAACAGCAGAACAACCCTGAGGCGAGTAATGAGACCATTACCGCCCAGGATGATCAGCATCTGGATATGGAAAATAACCAGTCATTACCTGATGAACTCAGTGTTGATGCCAGTTGGGAGGATACCTACGATATCAGCCTGCCAGCAAATACAAATAATAACACCGATAATAGCGGTAACGATTTTCTGGAAAACCAGAGCATTGCAGGCAATACCTTACAGGAACACCTGATCTGGCAATTACAGAACTCGCCAGTCAGTGATACCGATATGATCATTGCAACCGCCCTTATTGATGCCATTGATGATGACGGTTATCTAACTGAATCAGTTGAAGAGATTTATCAAAGCCTGCAAGGTGAGCTGGATATTGAAGCTGATGAAGTCGAAGCAGTTTTACATCGAATCCAGCATTTTGACCCGGTTGGGACGGGTGCCCGTAACCTGAGTGAATGCCTGCTTTTACAACTGGATCAGTTTGATGAACACACCGAGTGCCTGAGTGAAGCCCGCATCATTATCAAACAGTACCTGAATTTACTCGGCAGCCATGATTACGCCCGGCTACAGAAGAAACTGCGTTGCAATGAACAACACCTGCACGAACTGATTACTTTTATCCAGACGCTTAACCCAAAACCTGGTGATGCAATCTCGGCGAATAAGGCACAATATATTATCCCTGATATTTATGTCCGTAAAATCAATGGCGTATGGAAGGTCAGCCTAAACCCTGAAGCCACACCAAAATTAAAAATCAACCAGTTATATGAATCACATCTTAAACAAGCCGGTCGGGGTAAAGACACCACTTATCTGCGTAACAGCCTGCAGGAAGCACGCTGGTTTCTAAAAAGTCTGCAAAGTCGTAGCGATACCCTGCAACGAGTTGGTGAAGCCATTGTCAAAAGACAACGACTTTTTCTTGAATACGGTGACGAAGGCATGAAACCGATGGTATTACGTGACATTGCTGAAGAACTGGAGATGCATGAATCAACCATTTCACGCGTCACCACAAACAAATACATGCATACCCCCAGCGGTGTTTACGAGTTCAAATTTTTCTTTTCCAGCCACGTCAGCACCGTTGATGGTGGTGAATGTTCAGCCACAGCCATACGTTCAATGGTAAAAAAACTCATTGAAAATGAAAACCCGAAAAAACCGATGAGTGACAATAAAATCTCATCATTTTTAGTCAAGGAAGGTATTAATGTTGCCCGTCGGACTGTGGCAAAATACAGAGAATCCATGATGATACCGCCCTCTAATGAGCGCAAACGCCTTGCGTGACAGCGAATGATATATAAATGTTATGATCAGAAATGTTAGAATCAATGTTAGAATAAAGCGGTTAATCTGGACACCTACCCATTGCACAATTGCGGAGAAATTATTATGCAAATAAATCTAAGTGGTCACCATGTTGAAATTACTGACGCCTTAAACAACTATGTTAATGAAAAAATGGCAAAGCTGAAAAGGCATTTTGATAAAGTCGTTAATATTAATGTCACGCTTACGGTAGAAGGTCTTCGCCATAAAGCTGAAGCCACCGTACATATAAGCGGCCATGATATTCATGCCCAGGCCATTGATGATAATGAAAACATGTATGCTGCCATTGATGCACTTGTCGATAAACTTGACAGGCAGGTAAAAAAACACAAGGAAAAATTAACCAATCACCTGCATAACAAGCAGGCGGCAGATTATTCAATGGAAGAGATATAACAGCCAGTTAACATCACCAGACAGAGTGAGAAAACACCACTGGTGGTTATTTAAACGTTAACCTTTTGATAAAACAATGATAAATTTATCGACATTACTTAATCCTGATAGCATCATTTGTGATATCGACGTTAACAGTAAAAAACGTGTACTGGAAATACTTGCCGACCTGTTATCATTACATGTAACCATTGAGGAAAAAGCCAACGATGAAACCGCAAAAAATGAAAACAGTGCGCTACATA
>Ga0256829_1003820_pt1 | contig 10180 bp, 12 predicted proteins | sample 131447metaG_FD_185979 | JGI IMG/M metagenome (GOLD analysis project Ga0256829, IMG submission 185979) | Hydrothermal vent microbial communities from Lau Basin, Pacific Ocean - 131-447 | ecosystem: Environmental > Aquatic > Marine > Hydrothermal vents | place: Pacific Ocean: Lau Basin | collected...
GTTAATTTCGCACTTTTAGGTTATAGTGCAGGTATTTATGAGTGGAATATGCTTGATGATTCTGCGTACTACTCTGATGAGTGGAAGACAATGTTAGGTCTTGAAAATGAAGAAGTGGATTCTCATTTATCGACTTGGGCTAATCTTGTTTATCCAGATGAGATAGATGCTATTATGAAAAGTGTGCAAGAAACAGTAAAAGCAAGAAAAAAACACATTGAAACAACACACCGTTTAAAACATAAAAATGGTCAATGGATATGGATTCTTGGACGTGGGTTAATTACTTATGATAAAGAGGGCAATGCCATTAAAATGGTAGGAATTCATACTGATATTACCCAGCAAAAACTCAATGAACTTCAATTCAAACATCAAGCTCAAATGATTGAACAAACGCACGATAGTGTGATTTCAACAGATATAGATGGCACTGTTTTAACATGGAACAGAGGTTCTGAGTTACTTTTTGAATATACATCAGATGAGATAATAGGGAAGCATATAACAATTTTACAAAAAGAGTATGATGCAACACTTATGGAACAATATATTCAATATTTAAAAAAACATCAACAACTCCATAAAGAGATACAACTGAAAACAAAATCACAAAAAATTCTTTTTATAGATTTGTCATTGTCACTTTTGAGAGATATGGATGAAAATATTATAGGTTTGATTGGGTATGCACAAGATATTACACAGAGAAAAAAAACTGAAAAACAATTAGAAGATTCAAATTATAATTTTCAGCAGTATATTAATGCAATCAATGCAATAGATATAGCACTCTTTGTTGTGAACGAAGATTACAGTGTCCGTTATATGAATAATACTATGAAAAAATGGTTTGGGCATGATACGGCTCTTCCTTGCTATAAGATTATTGCAAATCTTGATACCCCTTGTCCCTACTGTAAGTTACATGATGTTATAGATAAAGGTAAAAAAGTATTTTATGAACCAGTACGAGCAGATGATAAAACATTAGAAATTGTGGGTACTCCTATTAAAAATGCTGATGGTTCAATCAGTAAGATGGAAATTATCAAAGATGTTACAAATGAGATAAAAGCAAAAAAAATTTTACTGAAAGAAAAAAAATTGTTACAGCATCAAGCAAATCATGATGTACTGACAAATTTACCAAATAGACTCCTTTTTAGTGACCGCATAACAAGGAGTATAGTTAAAGCAAAACGAAACCATACAAAGATAGCACTCTTCTTTTTAGATTTGGATTATTTTAAAGAGATTAATGACTCTTTTGGTCATGATGTAGGCGATAAAGTATTGCAAGCAGTTGCTATGAGAGTACAAAGCATAATACGAGAAGAAGATACTTTTTCTCGTTTAGCAGGTGATGAATTTACCCTCATTTTAGAAGGAGTCGAGTCTATTGAAGATGTGTCATCCCTCGCAAAAAAAATACTTTTGGCACTTTCAAGAGTCTTATATATAAAAGAGCATGAATTATATGTTTCTTCAAGTATAGGAATTGCTTTGTATCCTCAAGATGCACAAGATGATGTATCTCTTCTGAAATATGCAGATGCTGCAATGTATAAAGCAAAAGAAAAAGGACGTAATAATTTTCAATATTATGAACAACGATGATAATTTTATTTGACTTAGATGGGACACTTATAGACTCAACAGAAGCCATTTTGGAGTGTTTTCATCACTCCTTTGATATACATGAATCTCCTCACCCAACAGATGAAGCGATTAAAGCACTCATCGGGTATCCTTTGGATGAAATGTATGCTTCATTAGGGGTAAAAGAGGAAAAAGTATGGGATTTTGTAGCAACATATAAAGAGTGTTATCGAAAAATATCAACACAAAAGACAGTTCTTTTGGAAAAGGCAAGAGAGGCAATCATCTTAGCAAGTTCCTTTGCATCTTTAGGCATTGTAACGACAAAAACGGGAAAGTATTCACAAATACTGATGGAAAATTTTGGTTTGATGGAGTATTTTGATGTGCTTATAGGTCGTGAAGATGTGGATAAACCAAAACCTGATGCCCAACCGATTCTCAAAGCTCTTGAACATTTTGATGCAAAAAGCCAAGAGATTTGGATGGTAGGAGACACACTTTTAGATTTAATTGCTGCTAAAAATGCAGATATTTATGCAATCGGTGTAGAGTGTGGCTATGGTGATGCAAAGGAACTTGCACAATATACAGAGTATATCTACCAAAATAGCTATACTGCGGTCACTTATCTTAAAAGTAGAAAATAATCACACTCAAACTAAGAAAATAGATAGAGTTAAAATATCAAGCTATATTTAAGTCCTACTTGTCTAAAATGCTAGAAATAGAACTATAGAGAAAACAATTAAATAGCTTTCTTAAATAAATTCAAGGAGAATATATGCTAGAGATTAGATGGCATAGTCGTGCTGGACAAGGTGCTGTAACAGGTGCAAAAGGTTTAGCGGATGTAATTTCGACAACAGGTAAGCATGTGCAAGCATTCGCATTTTATGGGTCTGCAAAACGTGGAGCTGCAATGACAGCTTACAATCGTGTTGATGATAAGGTTATTATGAACCATGAAAAGTTTATGGCACCGGATTATGTTCTCGTAATTGACCCTGCATTGCTGTATACTACAGATGTTACTGTAAATCATAAAGAAAATACAATTTACATCATTACAACACATATGAGTACTGAAGAGCTTATTGCTTCTCAACCAAAACTTGAAGGCAAAGAAGTTCATACGGTAGATTGTATTAAAATTGCACAAGAGACTATTGGGAAGCCTATTCCAAATACTCCTATGCTTGGTGCTTTAATGAAAGTTTCTAAGATGTATGAGATGGATTTCTTTAAAGAGAGTATGGTAAGAGTACTCGCAAAATTACCACAAAAAATTATTGATGCAAATATGGTCGCTATCCAACGTGCATACGACGAAGTAAAATAAGGAGCTATTGATGGCAAATACAGGTTGGGATGAATTTGAAATCGGAGCTATGCTTCGTACATTTGATGGTAAGATAGATGATATTGCAGGAACAAAACAAGAAGATCGTGCATATTCTCAAAGTAGTTCGTTTAGTGCAAGTGTTGCTGACTGGAGAATCGAAAAACCAGTTTTTAACAAAGACTTTTGTATAGATTGTCAATTTTGTTGGGTATATTGTCCAGACATGTCAATTATCGCAAGAGATAAAAAGATGATTGGTATAGATATGGATCATTGTAAAGGGTGTGGAATTTGTGTTGAGGTTTGTCCTACAAATCCAAAATCACTTTTAATGTTCCCTGAACAAGCTGATGAAGAAACAGAAATTGCTGGATGGCCAGCGAAAGAAAAGAAGGAAAAATAATGGCATTTGATAAAGTGGAATTAAAAGATATTGAAGTATGGGATGGCAATTATGCTGCTGCACAAGCTTTAAGACAGTGTCAAATTGATGTTGTTGCAGCTTATCCTATTACTCCATCAACTCCAATTGTTGAAGGTTATGGGGCTATGAAAGCAAACAACCTTGTAGAGGGTGAGTTTGTAATGGTTGAGTCAGAACATGCTGCAATGTCTGGCTGTATTGGTGCGGCTGCTGCTGGTGGTCGTGTTGCTACTGCTACATCTAGTCAAGGTTTTGCTTTGATGGTTGAAACACTTTACCAAGCTTCAGGTATGCGTTTACCAATCGTTTTAAACGTTGTAAACCGTGCACTTGCTGCACCACTGAATGTAAATGGTGACCATGCAGATATGTATCTTGGACGTGATAGCGGTTGGATTCAACTTGATGCGTACTCTCCGCAAGAAGCATATGATATGAACTTCATTGCTTTTAAAGTCTCAGAAGATCATGATGTAAGATTACCATGTATGGTTCACCAAGATGGCTTTATGACTTCACATACTGCTCAGGGTGTACATACGATGGATGATGATACTGCTTATGGATTTGTTGGTGATTATAAACCAATGAACGATATGCTCGATTTTGAGCATCCAGTAACTCATGGTGTTCAAACGGAAGAAGATTGGCACTTTGAGCATAAAGCGCGTCAACATAATGACCTTATGACAAAAGTAATGCCAAAAGTAGAAGCGGCTTTTGCTGAGTTTGAAAAACTTACAGGTCGTAAATATAATCCTGTAGAAAAATACGATATGGATGATGCTGATGTTGCGGTTGTTTGTATGGGTACTTCAGTTGAGACTGCACGTGAAGTAGCAGGCGAGATGAGAGAAAAAGGCGTTAAAGCAGGGGTTGTAGGAATTCGTGTTATTCGTCCTTTCCCATTTTTTGAGATAGGCGAAGCATTAAAAGAGATTAAAGCTATTGCTGCACTTGACCGTTCTTCACCAAATGGTGCTCCTGGAATGCTTTTTAATGAACTTGCAGGTGCTTTGATTAACACAGATGCTAATCCAATGCTTTCAGGTTTTGTATATGGTCTTGGTGGTCGTGACTTAACGAAAAAACATTTAGAAGAGATTTATACACAATTACAAGCAAATGTTGATGCTGGAAAACTTACAACACCACAACAACAATTTATCGGTGTTCGTGGACCGAAATTACAATTTTTATAAGGAGAAAACTATGAGTGAAATGAAAAAAATAAAAAACTTAAAAGAGTTTTCAACATCAGCAGACCGTTTTGAAGGAGCGAACCTTCTTTGCCCAGGTTGTGCGCATTCTATTATTGTTCGTGAAGTATTAAACGCAACGAATGATGATTTAATTCTTTCAGCATCTACAGGATGTTTGGAAGTTTGTACAGCAGTTTATCCATATACTTCGTGGGATGCATCTTGGATTCATATTGGTTTTGAAAATGGTTCAACTGCCGTTGCTGGTGCAGAAGCAATGTATAATGCACTTAAAAATAAAGGTCGCCTCAAGCAACCAGATCGTAATCCTAAATTTGTATCTTTTGCAGGTGATGGTGCTTCTTACGATATCGGTTTTCAGTGGATTTCTGGATGTATGGAACGTGGTCACAATATGATGCATGTCGTTCTTGACAATGAAGTATATGCAAACACAGGTGGACAACGTTCATCATCAACTCCTATTGGTTCAAGCACGACAACAGCACCTGCTGGTAGTGTTTCTTATGGTGAGAAGAAAAATAAAAAAGATATGATTGCGATTATGGCTGCACACCAAATTCCATATGCAGCACAAGTTGCACCAAACAAGTGGAAAGATATGGTGAAAAAAATCCAACATGGTATGGCAGTTGATGGACCAGTATTTATTAATGCTATCTCCCCTTGTACTACTGAGTGGAAATTTGATCCAAAAGATACTATGCATATTACCGATTTAGCAACCGATTCTTTAGTTTTTCCACTCTATGAAATTATTGATAATCATGAACTCAACATTACATATAGACCTAAAAATGTTGTTCCTGTTGAAGAGTATATGGCAGCACAAGGACGATTTAAGCACCTCTTTAAAGATGAGTATAAATACTTAATTAAAGAGTGGCAAGATAGAGTAGATGAAAAATGGGCATACTTACAACGCCGAGAAGAAGCTCGCGTATAGTTGAAGTTCTAGCTTCAGCACAATTTGCACCAAACTCAAACATGGCAGGCTATAGCCTAGCCTTAGTTTGAGTTTGGCACAACTTCCACTAAATCTAAAACTTCTTTTAGATTTTTTTACATCTTTTCTGAAAAATTAATTATGCAAAACTCATAAAAAGAGGAAAATAAATGTCGCAACAAATAGCACCCGTTGCAAGTAAAAATAGAGTGGAAATTCTGGATGTTATACGCGGATTTGCTATCTTTGGAATTATCATCGCAAATATTCAATCTTGGAGTGGATATAAGTTTATCCCTTTTGATGTGCTGCAAACCCTTCCTTTTTATGATTTAAATACAACACTCAAATACTTCTTTATGTTTTTTATAGATACAAAATTTTACACACTTTTTTCTCTCCTCTTTGGCATTGGATTTTATCTTCAGTTTAATAAATATCGTGATAATCAAGACTCTTTTATGCAAACTTATAGAAGACGACTTCTCTTTTTAATTATGTTTGGAGCTATACACTCTTTTTTCTGGTCTGGAGATATATTGCTAATTTATGGTGTTGTTGGCTTTGTCTTTACTCTTTTTAGAAATAAAACACAAAAAACAATTTTTCAGTTGAGCATATTCTTCTATTTTTCATGGTTATCCTATGAGATTATTTTTGCAATCTTTTTTCCAGATTTAGTTCATATTACTGCAACTGCTTATAAAACATATCCTGATATGACGCCTGTTGAGTTGACTTACACATTTCAGCATGGAACTTTTTTGGAAGTACTTCAAGCGAATTGGCATAATCTTTACTACAGATATATCGACTTAATCCCATCAGGGAGACTTACAAAGGTTTTAGCACTCTTTTTACTTGGGTTTTATCTTATGAGTATAGATTACTTTACAAAGTATGCACGCTCTTTGAAACTCTTTTTATTTTTCTTTACTTTTGGAATTTTATTTACATACATTGCTTATAGTATTGGTGGAAGTATGAGTAAGTTTTCTACTAATATGCAAGATGTGAGCTTTAAAGCTATAGATGTTGTTGGACAAATCTTTTTAGCACTTTCCTACATTCATATACTAGCAATCTTAGATGAAAAAATTATTTTTAAAAAGTTCTTTCATCTTTTTGCTTATGTAGGTCGTATGTCATTTACAAACTATCTTATGCATACTCTTTTTGGTTATCTTCTCTTTTATCCATTTTTTGGAGGACTGTTTGGGACTATGGGATTATTGCAGATAAGTATCCTAGCAATAGTCTTATATGCGGTACAAATCTTATTTAGTTTTATATGGCTCAAGTATTTCAAATATGGTCCACTCGAATGGGCATGGAGATGTTTAACAAATAAACAGCTTTATCCTATTATGATTACTAACTAACATTTCTTTTTCAATTTCTCATTACAATTTTTCGCTACAATACTCTTAATTAAATAACTTTAGTCGCCTTAGCGGCGCAAGCGGAGTAAAGGGACTTGTTCCTTTACAGGACTATTAAAATGAAGGGTTTCTTTCATTTTATGAAATAAAATTAAGGAATATATTTATGCCATTACTCGATTCATTTACAGTAGACCACACAATTATGCCAGCACCAGCTGTTCGCAAAGCAAAGGGGATGAAATCACCTTCTGGAGATGCTATTACAGTCTATGACCTGCGTTTTTACAAGCCAAATGAAGATAAAATGGATGGACGTGGAATTCATACCCTTGAACACTTATTCGCAGGATTTATGAGAGAACATCTCAATACAAAAGATGTAGAGATAATTGATCTCTCTCCTATGGGTTGTCGTACTGGTTTTTATATGTCTGTTTTAGGAACTCCAAAAGAGAAAAAAGTTGCCAAAGCTTGGAAAAAATCGATGGAAGATGTTTTAAAAGTGAAAAGTGAAGCGGATATTCCAGAACTCAATATTTATCAGTGTGGAACATTTAAAATGCACTCTCTTAAAAATGCAAAAAAGATAGCAAATGATATCTTGAGTGAAAAAATAGGTATCATGGATAATGAAGCATTGAAGTTAAGTAAGAAAAAACTCAAAGAGATAAACGGCTAATGCTAGTTCTCATTCCGATGGATTCTATAGAGGTAAATGAAGCACATATAACTTCTGTAGCAGATGTAAAAGTATGGGCACAGCTTCGTATAGAAGAGGGTGAACTTGTGGAAGTCTCCCATAATGAAAAATACGATGGTTTTTCAGATTGGAGTGAGGCTGTTGTTGTCAATAGCGATGGTGAAAGTGTCATGGATTTTATTAATATGTCTATGATAATTCTCGTGGCACACACGCAAAGAACGATTGATGACATCGTCGAAGCCTATCTCTTTCGTGAGCTTCATGACCTAGCATACTAGAGATTTGATATGGATTTAAAACAGTTTTTAGAACTTTTTAATCCAAAACCTGGCAATAAGTTTCTGCAAGTAACAACAAAACTAGATGAAACAACACTCGCCTTGGAAAAACTTATACAAACAGTAGAGGGTGAAATGCATGTCGCACTGTATTGTGGCAGAGATAATAACCTTGAAGAGTACTCACAGTTAATTATTCAAAATATAGATAATTTTAAGAAGCCATTTCGTGCAATACCACGAGACTATGACATAGTGATATTTAAAGATATACTCGACCTTCATCATAATCCTAAAGGAATTTTAAAAATTGCTTATGCCACACTTGCAAATAATGCAAATATAATAATAATGCAAAAAAAAGATACATTAGACATCGAAGCAACAAAGTTACTCTTAGAAGAAATGGAGTTTAGAAACCCAAATGAAATAGATATAATGAGTCATTTTGATGTAATAGTTGCAAGAAAATTGCATATGTGGGGCAACGGATTATAATGTTACAACTCATGAAAAAGGATAATTGATGTTATACACAATTATACATGCAATACACATTTATGCAGTATTTATTTACGGTGGCTTTTTATTTGTTGATATTTTGTTTTTATCTAAGATGAAACAAACATTAAATGAAGAAGAACATACAAAAGCTAGAGAAGCGATTATGATGCATGTGAGAAAGGTTGTTCCTTACTCTCTAATGATTGCAGTCCTTGCAGGTCTTTACATGATTTTTCATATATTTGGTGAGATAAGTAGCGATGGATTTTCATATTTTCAAACTATGTTAAGTATCAAAGCATTTCTAGGTTTATGGCTAGGTTTTCGTGGGGTAAATCAAAAGTTCTTTGGTATCAATCCTTGGATTTTTAAAAGCCATATTTTTCCATTTTCTTTAGTTGTAATGATAATTTTACTTTCACAGATTATGTACTTATAGATGTTTGATAACGAATTTCACATAATGACTTTAAGTGAAGATGGCTCCTATACAGCTTACTCCAAAGAGTATGATGAGTATTATCACTCAACGAAAGATGGTGCTTTGCATGAATCTTTAGTTAAACATGTAGCACCTGCGTTTCGCTTAAAAAAGCAAGAGAAAGAGCTAGTGATTTTAGATATTTGCTACGGTCTTGGGTTTAACACTTTAGCTACACTATACTACCACCAAACAAACTCTCTTACCTCTAAGCTGAAAATATATTCACCAGAACTTGATGCCACGCTTGTAAAATCTTTAGTTGATTTTACATATCCAAAAGAGTTTGAGCGTTTGAAGCCTATTATTCAAGCACTCTCAGAAGTAGGCTTGTATGAAGATGAACACTTTTACATAGAAGTTTTTTTAGGGGATGCAAGAGAGTATATACAAAAGTTCAAGAAGCAGTTTGATGTTGTCTATCAAGACGCATTCTCACCTAGTACAAATCCTATGCTTTGGACAAAAGAGTATTTTGAAGATATTAAACGCAGTATGAAAGATAATGGTGTCCTCACAACTTACTCTATCTCTTTAGCAACGAGACTTGCGCTGTTTGAGAACAGTTTTAACATTTATATTAATACTGGAGATGGATATAGAGATGCAACAGTTGCTTCACTTACAAAATTAGATACTTTCAAAGAAGTAGATATGCAACATAAAATCAGGTGTAATCCTGATGCCCAACCTCTGCGAGATTAAAAAAGAGTTTTTGCTAAGGCCTTGACCTTATAACTTCTGCGATGAATGGGACAATACCCATACTTTTTAATCATCTCAATGTGTAGTTTTGTTCCGTAGCCTTTGTGCTTTTCAAACTGATACTCAGGATACTTTTTGGCTTCTTGTAAAATATCTCTATCATGCGTTACTTTAGCAAGGATGGAAGCGGCACTCACCTCTGCAATTTTCCCATCTGCTTTTACCATTGTGACAAGATTTTTTACACCAAATGTAGTGTTGCCATCAAACAAAAAGTTATCTGTTGGCATATTTTCTATGATTTGTATGAGTCCCGATTGTAAACAGTGAGAGATACCATGATTATCTATCTCCTCGGCAGAAAATTTTACAATATGATACTCTGCGTTTTGGATAATCAGCTCATAAAGAGTTTCACGTTTTTTAGCGGTTAATTTTTTAGAATCATTTAAATCTTCTATCTCTTTGTGCAAAATACACCCAGCAATGACCAAATCGCCTGCAAGTGGTCCTCGTCCTGCTTCATCAATTCCACATAGTTTTTGCATTTAATCTCCTAATGCCCAGATGTCAAATGGTAACCT
>Ga0256829_1003821_pt1 | contig 10178 bp, 8 predicted proteins | sample 131447metaG_FD_185979 | JGI IMG/M metagenome (GOLD analysis project Ga0256829, IMG submission 185979) | Hydrothermal vent microbial communities from Lau Basin, Pacific Ocean - 131-447 | ecosystem: Environmental > Aquatic > Marine > Hydrothermal vents | place: Pacific Ocean: Lau Basin | collected...
AGTACTGTTTGCTTTTTTTATCTCTTGGAGCTGGGTTGTTAGGCTTCCAATCATAAAGGATTCATCAGGCAAAAGAGCATTGGTTGAGTTAAATTCCAACTCTGCAACACTCAACTTCTGGAAATACAACAATAAAAAAGCATCTTGGTTTGAGTTTGCAAAAGGGTGGGCTATTACTCTTACAAAAACAGCGTCAGCCTTGCCAGCACTTATTTCGATAAATTTTGTCTTCTCTATTTTGTTAGAGCTAAATGCACGAGTGAGTAAAACCGCTATATCATAGCGTAGATTTTCATCTACATTATCTAGGATATTTAGCGTAACAAACCCACTAGAGAAGTGTAAAAATTGAATATCCCCTTTTTTATATACGATAGAGTAATCTTTATCCACAAGTACACAATCTGGTGCAAAGAAGTCAAAAATCTTTTTTGAAATTCGATTTTCTATATCTAATGGTTGTGCTTTATCTAGTGATATAGAACTATTTTTATCACTATTTTCGAGATGTTTTGAAAAGTAGTGACTTGATATCTTTGGTGGATTTTTTAGTTTCTCTTTTTTATAGATTTTGTGTTCACTGTCAAGTGCCAAGAAGTATTTGATGCCTATCAAAGGCGACTCGGATGAGCCTAAAAACAAAATACCATTGTCTTTTAGTGAATAATGCAAAAGAGAAAATATCCCCTGTTGGTCTTCTGGTTTTATATATATCAAGAAATTTCTACAACTGATGACATCTTGACTTATAAATGGTGGGTCGCTCAATAGATTGTGGTGAGTAAAGACTATCTGCTCTCTTATGGATTTTATGATTTTGTATCCATCGGTAGTCTTTGTAAAATATCTTTTGATTAGATTTTTATCCATTTTTTCCAAAGCACTTTTGGGGTAATATGCCTCTCTTGCAACCTTGATGGCTTCTTCATCGATATCAGTAGCAAAGATACGAACAATAAGGGATTTTTTCAATTTTTTGCAAATTTCGCTGATGAGAATAGCCAGCGAATACGCCTCTTCACCACTAGAGCATGCGATAGACCAAACTCTTAGCTCGTAATCATCTGGTTTCTCTTGCAAAAATGTAACAAGTCTTTCTTCTAGTGCTTGAAATGACTCATTGTCTCTAAAAAATGAGGTAACTCCTATCAGGATATCTTGATGTAAAAGATGTGGCTCTTGATTGTTTGTCTTTATAAACTCTAAGTACTCCTCTTGTGTGTGCTTTCCTGTCAAAAGCATTCTTTTGTTTATACGATGCATAATCGTATCATTTTTGTATTTATCTATATCAAAATTTTCCTCTTTTTTTAAAACTTTTTTAATTGCAGTGAGAACATGTGGTAAAATCATAATTTTAAGATGTTTTTTCTTTAAGACATGTGACGAAAGATACTCAGCAATCTCACCTATAGGCAATACCTCATCAACATAACCAGAATCGATGGCATTTTGAGGCATATTTGGATACTGTGCTTGAAGTGGATTTTGGGCTATAGTGAAGCCGCCATTTTCTTTTATCTTTTGTATGCCCGCTGTCCCATCATTGCCAGTACCCGTTAAGACTATTCCTATACTATTTTTCTTTTTATATGAAGCTAAAGTTTTAAACATGATATCAATAGAAGGAGTAGGGGTATGCGGAGTGAGAGGCGCTTTTTCAAGTGTTAGATGGTAGTTTTTACAAACAAGATTATAAGAAGAAGGGACGGTATATATGCTATTTGGTAAAAACTTGGTATCCATCTCTATCTCAAACACAGGCAAAGTGCTTGTGCGAGATAGAATATCTACAAGAGAGCTTTTTTTAGTGGGGTCGAGATGTTGAGATATGATATATACATAGTTTTTATCATCTGGAAGTTCTTTTACAAGTTCTTCTAAAACCTTCAATCCACCAGCACTTGTGCCAATACCTACATAAATTAAATCTTTCATATAATATCCTTATATCACTATACAAGGATATTATACACTATTTTATGTTTATTATTACTTCGCTACCCTTGCAGTTTAGCAAATTTTAATCTTAGGGAGTTAAGCACAACACTTACAGAGCTAAAACTCATAGCGATTCCCGCATATACAGGTGTTAGCATTATCCCAAATACTGGGTATAGAACGCCTGCTGCTATCGGGATGCCTATAGAGTTGTAGAAAAACGCCCAAAAGAGATTTTGTTTTATGGTGTTCATAGCTCTTTGAGAGAGATTTATACTCTTTAAAACAGAGATAATTTCATTGTTCATGAGAATTATATCTCCTGCATCTTTTGTTATATCGGAGCCAGAATTTAATGCAATTCCGATATCTGCTTGTTTTATAGAAACCGAATCATTGATGCCGTCTCCCACAAAAAGCACTTTTGCATCTTTTTGCAAATCTTTTATGACTTTGTATTTTTCATCTGGTAAAACTCCCGCATAAACCAACTCGATTCCAACTTCACTTGCAATTTTTTTGGCTGTTACTTCATTGTCACCTGTTAGTAAAATCGGCACTATATTTTTGGCCTTTAGGCTTTGTATTAGTTTGACTGCACCATCTTTTAGACTATCTTCCAAAGCTATAACACCAATACAATCTTTACCAACACTTGCAAATACAGCTCCATTTCCCGCATTGATAGTTTTTTCAAAAAATTCCATATACTCTTTTGGTATATCTACTTTATTGTTCTCTAAAAGAGTTATATTTCCTATCAAAATCTGTTCATCACCACTTTTAGCACTTACCCCAAATCCTGGTAATACTTGCATGTCTTCAATCTTTTGTGTGCAAGCATATCCTTTTTCTTTTATATAGTTAGTTATGGCTTTTGAGATAGGGTGTTCGCTATAACTCTCAGTTGAGCCTAAAACTTCTAAATATTGTTCATCAAGCATAACATCTTTGACAGAAATCTCACCTTTTGTTATAGTTCCTGTTTTGTCAAAAACTGCATATTTGATATCTTTGATTATCTCCAAAACTTCAGGATTTTTTATCAAAATTCCTTCCTTGGCACCTTTTCCAACAGCACTAACGATAGCTATAGGAGTTGCTAGTCCCAAAGCACATGGACAAGATATGATAAGAACTGAGATGGAAGCTAGTATCGCACTAAGGGCATCTCCTACAAAAAAGTACCATACAAAAAATGTCAAAATAGAGATAAGTATAACAATCGGTACAAATACATTTGCAACTTTATCTGCAAATCTAGCTATCGGCATACTTTTGCTCTGAGCTTCATTCAAGAGTGCAATTATCTTTGAAAGTGTGGTGTCATTTGCTAATTTTGTTACTTTTACTTTTATCAAGCCAGCAGTGTTTATGGTTCCTGCTACCACTTCATCGTTTATTGTTTTGTATGCAGGAAGTGGTTCTCCTGTTATCATGGATGTATCAATTTCAGCTCCACCTTCTATCACTATGCCATCAGCCGAAACCTTTTCGCCTTGTTTAACAAGAACGATATCTTCTATATTTAGCTCAATTGCTGGTATTTGCGTTATAGTTCCATCTTTCTCAATTCTTTGAGCATTTAGAGGTGCTAAGTTCATCAGATTTTTCAAAAAATCAGTAGCTTTTGCCTTACTTCTCTCTTCTAATAAACGACCTAAGAGGATAAAAGTGATGATAACACTAGCTCCATCAAAATATATAAATCTCAGATGAGCAGGAAACAGGGCAGGGAAGAGCACCACAAAAGCAGAGTAAAAGTACGCCGCACTTGTTCCAAGAGCAACTAACACATTCATGTCAAAGTTTTTATGACTTATCGCCTTGAAAGCAAGCGAATAAAATCTACCACCAGGGTAAAATTGGACGATACTTCCCAATGCGAACATTATATATAGATTGATATTTGCAACTGGAAAAAATAGAAAATAAAAGATACTTATACTCAAAACCAAAGCTGTTATAAAAAGTCTTCTTAACTTATAGTATGCTTTTTTCTTTGCTATTTCAAGTGCTTTTATGTCTTCTTCGACACCATATCCTAATGTTTTGATTTTTTTTATCAATTTATCTTTGTCTATCTTATCTGAATCTATCACGAATTCGCCACTATTTGAAGCGAAACTCACCTTTGAACTCTCTAACCCATCTAATTTGTTTACGACTTTTTGTATGCCATTTGAGCAGTTGACACAAGTCATACCCGAAATATTTAAGTTTATTTTCTCTTTTGCCATTTTTATTCTTCTTTTATCTTTTTGTCTGCTATTGCCAACATTTGCTTAGCATCCTCACTAACAATCCTGTAAAAGGACATCTTTTTATCTTTTTTAAAATCTACTATCTCGTATCTTCTTAAAATCCTAAATTGATGCGATACATGTGATTGAGAGATGCCAAGAAGGTTTGACATCTCTCCAACACATATCTCATAATCTTGCAAGGCAAACAGCATCTTCACCCTAACTGGGTCACTAAGTGCCTTGCAAATTGATGTAATCTTTGCTATCTTATCATCACTTGGCAAAGATTGATTTATGGTGTCGATATAGCTAACCCCCTCACAGCAAGAGCGAGTCAATCTATCTTTATCCACTTTATTACTCTTCAATAACGCTGTATCCGAGCTCATTCATCTCTTCTTTAAATTTTGCTTCAGATGAGTCATCTACTATCTCAACCGTCACTTCTCTTGGTTTAACATCAAGATTAACTTTAATCTCTCCAAAATCATCCTCCAAAGAGCCTTTGATGAGGTTTGCACAGTTTATGCAACTTATATTGTTCGCTTTAAATACTTTTTTCATTTCTTATCCTTTCATATGAAGTTTTTTTCATATGATAATTCTATCATATATAAATTAATAAGTCAAGTTGATTTGGAGTAATAGTCTACTAGCTTTAAACTCTTCAATAGCTATGTGCATAATTATACATCTCATAACACGCATAAATCAAGAGCTAAATAGTAGCACAAGAGTCATTAATTCGTTTTACACTTAATGTACTGCAAGAATGTTTCAATTTTAAATGCGACTAAGTTGCATTTAAAATAAATAATATTATAATTTCAACGAAATAAATGCGACTAAGCAGGAAAGAAAAAAGAAATGAAAAAATTACTCTTATTGTTGCTATTGTTAGTTAGCAGTGTTTATGCAAAAGTTATAATAACAACTACTATTTACCCACTATATGATGTAGTACAAGATGTAGGAGGTGACAATGTTGAACTAAATAATCTTATCCCTTTCGGTACAGAACCACATGCATTTGAGCCTACACCTCAAAATATAGTAACACTATTGAAAAGTGATCTATTTATTATCAGTAGCCCCGTTATGGAACCTTGGGCGGACAAGATAATAAAAGCTAATCATCTAGAAAAAATCACAACCGATATGAGTAAATATGTTAGAATAAAAAAACATAAATCATTTAAAGAAGGTAAGGCTTTTGATCCGCACTATTGGTTGAGTTTTAACAATTATATAAGAATGGTTAAAGAGATAGAAGCTCTTCTTGTTGCCAAAGATGCAATAAACAGCAAAACATATAAAAAGAATGCTAAAAATTATATAGAAAAAATCAAAACTCTACAAGATAAATATGAAACTTTAAAGAGTTGCAAGAATAAAAGAGTTATTGTAAATCATGATGCTTTTGGGTATCTTTCAGATGATTATGGCATAAAACAATATTCGATTTCAGGGATGTCTCCAGATGAACAACCCTCTGCTAAACAAATTGCGCAACTTATTGATATCGTAAAAAAAGAGAATATTCATACGGTATTTTTTGAAGAGTTTGCAAACGATAAGCTCTCTAAAACTATCGCCAAAGAGGCAGGTGCAAAAAGTGAAGAATTGAGTCCAGCTGGAAATATTTCCAAGCAAGCTCATAGAAAAAATGTTAAGTTTTTAGATATAATGCGAAAAAATTTAGTAAAACTAAAAAAGGCTATGGATTGCCAATAAAATTTATGGATTATGTGATAGAAGTTAAAAATCTGAACTATAAAACTTATATAGAAGATATCTCTTTTAATATCAAAAGAGGTGATTATATCGCTATAATTGGTCCTAATGGGGGTGGAAAAAGTACCCTTATTAGACTTGTTCTAGGGCTTATTGTCCCTACAAGCGGCAAAGTAAAACTATTTGGTAAAGATAGAGTTAACTTTAAAAATAACTCTAAAATAGGATATGTCCCCCAAGGTGTCACAAAGAATGACTCTAGCTTTCCAATTACTGTTTATGAAGTTATAAAGCTTGGGTTCGCTTATAAAAGCTCACTATTTAGCTCTACCAGCATAGAAGATAGAGCATATATGGAGTTTATTATAGACAAAGTTGGTTTGACTGATTTGAAGAATAGGCTCATATCTCAACTCTCAGGAGGTCAGCGTCAAAGAGTTATGATAGCTAGAGCTCTTATAAGCAAACCAGATATTTTGATATTAGATGAGCCAAATACAGGTGTTGACACCAATTCGCAAAAAATATTTTACGATTTTTTAAAAGAGTTAAATCAAAAAGACAATATCACAATACTCTTTATTACTCATGATTTAGAGGTGATTGTTGGTGATGTGACTAAAGTGCTTTGCATTAATCGCTCGCTACTCTCTTATGAAGATAAAAATGAGGTATTGCAGTGTAGTACCATGAGTGAATTATATGGAATCGATGCACATGTTATGCATCATAACCACTAAAGAAAATCATGGAAATATTACAATATGACTTTATGATAAGAGCATTTATAGCAGGCGTTTTTATAGCTATATTGGCTTCATCTTTAGGTATGTTTGTGGTGGTTAGACGATACTCTATGCTCTCAGATGCTTTGGCACATATCTCACTTTTAGGTGTTGCTTTTGGATTTTTATTTAGTATTTCTACAACATGGAGTGCGATGGTTACAGCAGTCACCATCTCTTGGCTTATAGAGTATTTACGAAGAAATTACAATATATACTCAGACTCTCTTTTGGCGATATTTTTAACAGGTTCACTCTCTTTGGCGATTATCGTAATATCTCTCTCTCATTCGTTTAATGTATCACTATTTAATTATCTGTTTGGTTCAATCGTAGCAGTAAGCGCTAATGATATTTATGTTATCTCCTCTTTTGGTATTTTAAGTGTGCTGTTGATTACAAACTTTTATCAAAAACTTTTGTTCGTATCTTTTGATGAAGATGTAGCTTTTACAACGGGAATAAACACGAGTTTTTTAAACTACCTTTTAGTGTCTTTAGTGGCTATAACTATAGGATTATCTATTAAAATAGTCGGGGCATTGCTTATCGGAGCATTGATGGTAATTCCCGTTATCTCAGCGATGCAATACGGAAAAAGTTTTTTAAAGACAGCCATTTTAGCTGTTATATTTTCCATCAGTTCTGTTGTTTTAGGCTTAATCATCTCCTTTTATGTATCTATTCCGAGTGGTGCAACTATTGTCGTTATGGCACTTTTAATATTTATATCTAGCTTGTTTAAAAATAAGATTTTTAGATGAAATCAGCCGTGTATTAGCCTCACCAATATTGCAAGTAATCATTTTTTTATCTTTTTTTTAGTATAATACTTGACTTTAAAATAAGGAATGATGCTTTATGCAAACATATGAGTTTTTAAAAAAGTTTTTATTTTTGTTTAGTCCTGAAAATTCACATAGGATTGCTGAATTTACTTTTAAGTTTTTTTCTAATTATATGCAGTTTGTTACATCTATGTTGGCTAGTAATTTTTTTATTACAGATAAAAAACTTGAACAAGAACTTTTGGGTGTAACTTTTTTAAATCCTATTGGACTTGCGGCTGGGTTTGATAAAAATGCTACCATGGTAAAAATGCTTACAGCTTTAGGATTTGGACATATAGAGTTTGGAACGATAACTCCTCTCCCTCAATCTGGCAATGTAAAACCCAGACTATTTCGTTTTATACAAGAACAAAGCCTTCAAAATGCTATGGGATTTAACAACGATGGCATGACCAAGATATCAAATAGGATAAAAAAGATATATCCATTTGCTACTCCTATTGGCGCAAATATAGGAAAAAATAAAATCACTTCGCAAGATAATGCTTTGAGCGATTATAAAGTGCTTATGGAGTCATTTAAGGATTTGAGCGATTATATGGTTATAAACATATCTTCTCCAAATACCCCTGGACTAAGGGATTTGCAAAATGAAAATTTTATAAAAGAGCTTTTTATTTTAGCCAAAAGCATAAGTCAAAAGCCAGTTTTGTTGAAAATTGCACCAGATTTAGAGATTCAAGATGCTTTGGATATTTGTAAGGTCGCTATAGACAACGGAGCTAGTGGGATAATAGCAACAAACACAACGACAGACTATACGCTTTTAAAAGAGGCAAAAGATTTTGGTGGGATTAGCGGCAAAGTGTTAAAGCAAAAGAGTTTTGAATTATTTGAAGAGATAGCAAAAGAGTTCTTTGGTAAAACTATTTTAATCTCAGTTGGCGGGATAGATAGTGTGGAAGAAGCATACAAAAGATTAAAAGCAGGTGCAAGTTTGGTTCAGATATATAGTTCATTTATATTTGGAGGGCCTATGCTGGTTAGAGACATCAATAAAGGCATTATAAATCTTATGCAAGAAGATAATGTTCATCACATAAGTGAAATCATAGGAAAAGACAGAAAATGAGATATTTATATTTAATTTTGATATTAACAGGAGTTTTAATGGCTAATTCATTGCCAAAATATTACACGAAAACACTAGAAAATGGCTTGCAAATAGTTGCAATTCCTATGAAAAATGGAAGTGATGTTATCACGACGGATATAATCTATAAAGTAGGTAGTCGCAATGAAATCATGGGTAAAAGTGGCATAGCTCATATGCTCGAACACATGAATTTTAAATCAACAAAAAACCTAAAAGCTGGTGAATTTGATAGGATAGTGAAAGGATTTGGTGGAGTTAATAATGCTTCTACTGGATTTGATTTTACACATTATTTTATAAAAAGTTCTAGCGAAAATATCGGAAAATCTTTAAAGCTTTTTGCTGAACTTATGGAAAATCTAAAGCTTGGCGATAAAGAGTTTCAGCCTGAGCGAAAAGTTGTGATGGAAGAGCGAAGATGGAGAACTGATAATTCACCTACTGGATATCTTTACTTTAGACTTTTTAATAATGCTTTTACATATCATCCATATCATTGGACTCCTATAGGATTTAAGGATGATATTAAAAACTGGAGTATCAAAGATATAAGAGATTTCCATAAAAAGTATTATAGACCAAACAATGCCATAGTGATAGTCGCAGGTGATATAAAAGCAGATACTGTTTTCAAAGATGCTACAAAGTATTTTGCTCATATTAAAAATTCCAAAGTAAATATCCAAAAAAATCATCAAATAGAACCTGTGCAAGATGGAGCAAAAATAGTAGAAATCAAAAAAGAGAGTGAAGTGGAGATGCTGGCTATTGCTTATAAAATTCCTGCTTTTGATGATCCTGACCAAGTTGCACTTTCGGCTTTGAGCGAGCTTTTAAGCAGCGGTAAGAGCAGCAAGCTTCAAAGCCTGCTTGTGGATAAAAAAAAGATGGTAAATCAAGTTTATGCTTATAATATGGAGGAAAAAGATCCTTCTATCTTTCTGTTTTTAGCCGTTTGTAATCCAGGTGTAAAAGCCGAAGATGTGCAAAGTGAGATTCTTGGTTTAATCAAAAGAGTTAAGGACGGTGATATAAGCGACAAAGAGGTAGAAAAAGTTAAAACGAATACCAAGTCAGACTTTATATTTTCTATGGAAAGTTCATCTTCGCTTGCAAATCTATTTGGCTCGTATTTTGCAAGGGGTGATATAAAACCTTTGGAAGAGTATGAAGATAGAATAAATAAATTAACAAAAGAAGATATAATAAATGTTGCCAAAAAGTATTTGGTAAGTGCACATTCAACAACAGTAATACTAAAAAAGGATTTCAAATGACAAAAAGTTTAAAAGGAGCTATGACAGCTTTGATTACACCTTTTAAAAAAGGTAAATTAGATGAAGAACAATATGCAAAACTCATAAAAAGACAAATCAATAACAATATAGATGTAGTGGTACCAGTAGGAACAACAGGCGAGAGTGCTACTTTAAACCATGAAGAGCATAAAAGATGTATCGAGATTGCAGTCGATACATGTAAAGGCACGAGTGCTAAAGTTATAGCTGGAGCTGGAAGCAACGCT
>Ga0256829_1003822_pt1 | contig 10178 bp, 8 predicted proteins | sample 131447metaG_FD_185979 | JGI IMG/M metagenome (GOLD analysis project Ga0256829, IMG submission 185979) | Hydrothermal vent microbial communities from Lau Basin, Pacific Ocean - 131-447 | ecosystem: Environmental > Aquatic > Marine > Hydrothermal vents | place: Pacific Ocean: Lau Basin | collected...
AACAACCTTGGTAATATTTTCTACTGTATGCACTTTATCACCGGGGTTAATTCGCTCAGGCGAATACCCTAAAAAGAAATCTTTTCCGCATTCAAGGCCACAACATTCCTGCAAGATCGGGCCGCACACATCCTCAGTAACACCCGGGTAAACGGTACTCTCATAAACAACAATGTCACCCTTTTTAAGGAATGCACCGATAGTTCTTGAGGCTGCCTCAACGGCACCTAAATCCGGTTTGTTGTCAGCATCAATCGGTGTTGGCACCGTAACAATATACACATTACTGTTTTTCAGATCGCTTACATCAGCAGTAAATTTACATTGTGTGGTCCGCAAATCTGCTTGTCTGATTTCACGATTGGAGTCCCACCCGTTTTTTAAATCGTTAACGCGTTTCTCTTGAATATCAAAACCGACGGTCGGCATATTTTTGGCTAGCATCAACGCCAAAGGCATGCCTACATACCCCAGACCAATTACTGCTACGTTACAATTTTCAAGCGTATACGCCATGATCATTTTCCTTTGATTATACGGTTGAGATTTAACACCAATAAAAACTGAAAATCTAGAGATGACCGTGTTATTTTTTCTCTATTTCAGCAGCAATATAATCAGCACGCTTTTGCCACGTATATTTGCCTAAAAACTCTTTCTTTGCTTGTCGCGCTACATCACTCGACTTTTCGGGGTTACCCATAATAGTACGAAGTGCCTCCACCCAATCCTTAGAATCATCAGGCACACAAAGAAAGCAATTCTCTTGATCCCGCAAAATTTCATGCAAAACCGGAAGGTCGGAACAAATCATTGGAATGCCGGTGGACATATATTCAAATATTTTTAGTGGCGACATCCATTGAACCGTATTATCTGATTCATTATAGCCCCCGACTTTTCGCTGGTATGGAGCCAACAGCACATCACTATGTTGTAAAAATGCAATTGTTTCATGGTGGGGAACATAACCGTAGAAATGAATATTCTTCAGATCAGATAACGCCCCTTTCCAAAAATCAATATCCTCTTTTTTCCCGCCAACAATGTGAAATTGCACATTATCCAATTCCTTTGCCATCTCTGCGATAATATCAATACCGCGCCCTTGATATAGGTGGCCTATATACCCTGCATGAAATTTTCCCTGCCCCGTGACAAAGGGCGCAGGCTGTTGATCAGAGGGGAATTCATCTGCCCCGTCATGCGCCGAAATAATACGATCGTAAGGGATAGAAAAACGCTCCGCCAAATGTTCCTTAAGTGCATCTGATATCACAACCAAAGAATTAAAATGACGACTTCGTATAAGAGATTTAAATACTGCTTTGGCGACACCGCCCTGCCCATCCAAAGAACTATGCTTTTCAAAAACCGTTTGCATTCCAAAAAGCGTGGCCATCCATGCACTCATCAAACATCTGGAATACACAATTTCTGCACCGTTTTTCTTGGCTTTTTTTACCGCCTGAAACGCATATTTGATTAACCCCAAGCGCCCTTCTTTTTTTTCTATCGGAAAGACATCAAATGATTCCGTCACCCCGTAATGCTGATGCAAATTTTGAATACCCTCAATATCCTGTCCTGCGCCATCAGGGCAATACAGCTTCACCGTGTGATGCTTGGAAAATGCCTGACACATTTTCATTACATGAACGGCATTTGCCGCACGCGAAGGGATAGGCCATCCTGCAATATATGCGATATTCATTTTAAAATTCTTTGCTTCACAAAACGCTTAACACATTGTAACCAGGACGCCCCCAGATACCATGCAATCTCTTCCAAATGCTGATATTGCGGCATTTTACCTGCCCATTTCTCAGGGTTTTTAGTACCAACAGCAATCACATAAACACCAGCATTCTTATGATCATTTGCGGCCTCATAAATTACCTTCATGCCATTTTCTTCATATAAACGACGAAGGCATGTGGGCGTAAAACGCCAAAAATCTTCGATATTTTCATGTTCATGTTGTGTCTGGGCAAACGGCACAACCACGATCAGCACGTCTTTTGCCATTAAAGATAAATTTTTGAACGCTGTCCTTACCTCAAAAATATGCTCTAAGGTCGTATGATTAAATACAACATCAAATTGCTCTTTTAATTCGGCGGGCAATGTATCTTCCAGATCAAGAAGGATTTCATCTTCTTCACCTTGAAACCCTCTAAAACCACCATAATTTGTAATGTGATAAGATGACGCATTAGAGAAATAATCTTTGTAATGCCCCCCTTGCTTGTCTTCATCTTTCCAACCGGAAACGTTAACAACCTTACCATCAAATAACGGAGCAAGCTTTCTCAACTCATCATTCGACCAAATTCTAGGTAACCTAAATTTTCTCTCAACGCCCATTCATTCACCTTTGTCTGAGATATTTAAAACACATAACGCCCTGCGATTATTTCGAACAATATCGACGCACGCCATCGTTCCGGAATTATTGATACGCGGATGCAAATCACACCGCACCTCGCCAGTAAAAGATCTTGGTACATGAAAACTGGCTAATTTCAGAAGATCATCGCCACTTGTATCATAGAGTAAAAGATTCTGTAAGCGCAGAAGATTAGGATATGTATCCGTTAACATCTTTGACTGACCCACCCATGTCGGGTGACCGTCCTCTTTTATCTTTCCCTGCGCGATGAGTGTGTATTGCCTTGTATCAATATCGTATAAACGATAACGCTGGCCTTCCCCCTTAACAGTACAAAAAATTAAAACGGCATCATCGCCCTTCCAGGCATAATGCGATGTATGCCCCGAATTATTTGGGCAGATAAACACGTCTTTTCTTTTAGGGTCTGAAACGATAAGGCGGGAATATCTTTTTCCCTCCGGCGACACCCACAAATGCGTTACCATATATCTTGTGCCTGCGGGACTGATACTGAGATGGTTAAAATAGTGATTTGCGCCTTGCATGCTTGGATGAGGGGCAAACTCTTTCAAAGCATCCATTGTCATGATGATTTTTCCTTCACCTGATGACAAATCGATGCTGCGGATCACGTCCTCTCGCTCCCCCTTAGGGAAGTGATTATATCCGTAACCCGGCCTGCAATCATGTAGCCTGTCAAAATCTAAAGACAACGCAAACCGTCCGTCACGGCTAACGGCATAAACCGGCAACGCAAAACGACGGACAACCTCCCCCGACAACACATCTTGAATAACCGCGGCATACGCCCCATCCTCAAGCGTATTATATATTACGCATTTTTTTTTGCTGTCTTCTTGGGTAATCCATTGCAAACGCGCCGCTTGTTGCCAATTCCATGTGACCGTTTTTGCAAAGGGTACAAATTCAGGGTTTTCCTGATGCAGATCATAATACCCCAGTTCCAATTCAGGGTTTTTATCATGTGGGGAAATATTTTCTTTCGGCGCAGCATTCGCCAACAAGTATCTATCCTCTTCACAAATCGGGCTTATATCATAATATCCAAAGAAAATTTGTTTTTCAGGATCGGAAAATAAACGGGCCTCTTTGGGGATATTCTCCGCCATCACACCCGCAACTGACAAAATGTGTCTTGCGCAATCTATGGCAACAGGCGGAATAATTTTTTTTAACGTTTGTTTCATCACACTTCTATTTAGCCGACATTAAAAAACATAAATCATCAAGCTTCTTTACTTTAACCTGCTCCAGATCAGGTAACGCTTCGTTTATAGACTGCACGATGTCATATATTTCACCCTCGTCCAAACTCGAAAATTTATGATCCATATAATTCTTTTCATGCGGCTTCATACCACGTTTGAAAAATCTATATACGTCTCCGATCCTTGTCCTTAATTTACGCAAATGAATGCGCGTCATATTAATGCCGTCTTGCGTATATATTGGGTTTTCATCAAACGCATCCAATATTTTTTGATATGCATAAGAACCATCCATACTTGCAATATAATGCGAAAGAGACTCCCTGTTTTTATCTCTAATCGTTTCAAAGAAATGTTTTTCACCCTGAACCGCGTATCCCAAAAATTTCAGAACCTCTTCAGGGGTCTGTGCATCAACACTGCCGGAATAAACAAACCCTGTTTCTATTTCATCATTTTTTACAGGGCGATATGCAATCGCAGGCGTGTCAGAGACAAAGGCCTCCAACGCGGTTGTACAAAAATGATGGATAACCGCATCACTCGCAATCAACCACGGGTGAACGCTGCCCTCATGTACAACCTTTACATTTTCGTGCCCTTGGGCGGCACCGGACCAAGCTTCATAATTTTCTGACGGATGAGGCCGAACAATAATTGTATGATCAGGAAAAGATTCTGCGATATGAGGGATAACGTCCAGATATTTATTAAATACGTCTTCCTTAAGTGAAAAATACTCTCGGTAAAAGTTGGCATCCTGTTCATTTTGCAATATTTTCTTTTTCTTCAGCGCCTGAAAATACTGTTCTTTTCCATCAAAATGATTGCACGCGCCAAAGCTCGAATTAATCAAAATAATACGGCCATATTTTTCCTTAATTAACGCTGCATCCTTCTCCAATAAATGGCGAAAGGCGGGGCGCAAAATATCAAAACGCAAATTACCTGTTTCATATACGTGCAACTCATTTTCTGTTTGAATTGAACGAATTATATTCGCCTGCCTTTTCCCCCAACAAAACGCATGTGTAACATATTGTAAGGTATCTTCAGACAGACGAAGGCGCTTATACATATCATCAGAAAAGGTGACTAGCCCCTCCTCATCCATGACCGCAATTGAAAACCCTCGGCTTTTGAGCCTTTTATATTCATTGCTGAAATTTTGTTGTGCGCCAAAAGCCAAATAAACGCCGGCGGGAAAAGAGGTCATGAATTTAGAAAAAACGGACTTGCGCCCGAAAATAACATTATACCCTGCATTCGCAGCAGCAGCGGCCAAAAGCAGCTTAGCCGGGATTTCCCTGACTTTTATTTCAATCGGAATATACATCCATTTTTTTTGCTTATGACTCATGCAGACAGCCTTTTAATTTCTTTGTCAGTGATCGGTACCACCGCCCCATCTTTTAAATTAAACGCCTTATCCGCCATACCCAATGATGATGGATTATGCGAAATAGACAAAACGAGAATATTCTTCGATAAGCCTTTAATCGTTTTCAGAATTTCCCGTTCAGTGTCTTTGTCTAATGCGCTGGTCGCCTCGTCTAAAATTAGTAGTGAAGGCTGAGCAATCAAAGCACGTGCAATTGCGATTCTCTGTCTCTGCCCTCCCGAAATTTTAGCACCTCTTTCCCCTGCGATGGTGTTTATACCGTGCTCCATGTTACTGATGAAATCATACGCATCAGCAAGCTTCAAAGCTTCTATAATATGCTCTTCCGTTACATCAGAGTCATTCAACGCCAAATTATTCGCAATCGTGTCATGGAACAACAAAACATCTTGCGGCACATACCCAATCCGCTTGCGCCACTGATCCATATTCAAAGACGACAGATCTTGGCCGTCAATTAAGACCTTACCCGATGACGGTTTATGCAGCCCGATAATTAAGTCCAGCAATGTTGTCTTTCCAACGCCGGAAGGGCCAAAAAAAACAAAGAAACCTTTGGCTGGTAACTCTAAAGACAGGTTTTGGAAAATAGGGTTTTCATCATAAGAAAACGAAATATCGTTAAGGCATAGGCTCTGATTCAAGTTTACCGATCCTGCCCCTTGCCCGATATCAGAAGACCGCGACGCTAAATCAATTTTATCTTTCAACGACCATAAGGCGCTCTCATTTGCCGCCATAGACAAATATGCGCCTTGCACCGCAGTTACTTTGGTAATCATGCGCAAAAACAAAAGAGCCATAAACATCAACTCAGCAATAGGCAAATCACCAAAAGTCAAAATTGCATACATCCCGATTGCGACGAATAAGACCATAATGGGTTCTGATAAAACCCTCACTGCATGACGCGACATATCCATATTACGTTGCGCAGATTGCAAAGTGACCGCCTCATCTTCCATAATGGAAAGAAGTCGATCCACCTTTCCCATCGCCTTCAGCGGCTTTGCACCCGCCAGTGTGTCTGTAATACGTGACAAAACAGAATCTAAAACTTTTGTCTGATCACTACCGGCACGCCTTCCGATACGCACCAAGAAGCTTAATAACATCACCATTAGACCGCCTGCAAACACAGCAGAAATCGTCAATTTCCAGGATATTAAAAACGCAAGAACAGCATAGACCATAACCTGTATCGCCCATGACAGCGCATAACATCCCTGATTAAATGCCAAAGACGCACGGCTTGCTTCTGTCCCCAACGCGTTTGCACTTGCTCCGCCTTTTAGGGTCGTGAAATGCAGCCAACTGGATTGTAAAATCTTCCTAAGGTAAGTAAGGCGCAAGTCTGTACTGACATGCGCAGATGAGTAAGCCACCTGCATCAACGCCAACATCGTAATCAATGATTTCAGGAAAATCATTGTCGTAATAAAAACCAAAATAGACACAACAGATATGTCGATATTTAAAGTTTGAAAAATATACGTAAGAACTTCCAAAACGACACCACTGCCCAGCGTGTCCTGATCAGTTAAGATCGAGACAAGCGGCAATAGCGCCATTATCCCGACCCCTTCCAAAATACCCGCAACAAATAATGACAACACCATAAAAATGCTGCGTGCAGGATACGCACCGGCAAAATACATAAACGTTTTGAGGCTTTGGGATTTTTTCATGGATCAGACCGTAATCGCTTCTATATGCTTTTTCAATTTCTGTGCCATAAAAATTTCTGTCTTTGACATTGAGTCATATGTGGCACCACCAATATGAGGCGTGATAATAAGGTTTGAATTGTCCTTCGCATAACAAACCAAATCATTTTCAAGAACCCAGTCAGCGTTCTTGGAATTTTCATCAGCAATCACATCCACTGCTGCGCCCGCAATTTTTTTCTTCCTCAATGCGTTAACCAGCGCAGATTCTTCAACAATTTCACCACGAGCCGTATTAATAAAAAAGACGCCATTTTTCATCTTATCAAAGCAATTTTGATCGATTAGATGATGCGTCTTTGAACTGTATGAAACATGAACAGAAATAACATCTGACTGACTCAAGACATCATCCATAGACACAATATTTACGCCCGGCTCAACTTGATCATGCTCTATAATATCGCACGCCAAAACTTTCATACCAAAAACCTTTGCATACCCCGCGACCAGAGATCCTAAGCGTCCATAACCAATAATGCCCAGCGTTTTTCCATCAAGATCTATCCCTTTATAGTCATCTCTATTCCACGCCCCTGACAAAACATCGCAATGCGCAGGAATAATGTGGCGAATAAGGGACAGCATAAGCCCCATAGTATGCTCTGCTGTCGCGGTAATGGTTCTCAGAAAATCACGCTCCCCGCGTAATGACAGAATTTTAATACCGCCCTGCTCTGCATAATCTTGGTCTATATGATTTAGGCCTGTGGTGGCAGATACGATAACCCTCAACCTAGATGCCTGTGAAAGAACCTCTTCATCAATTTTATGCCCCAGACGCACAATAATGCCGTCATAATCGCCGATTTTTTCGATCAATTCCGCCCTCGATAACGGACCGTCATCAATATCTGCGATACGGTCAATAATACTATAGGCGTCATCAGAATAATCTTCAGGCTCTAAATTGAGAATTTTGAACGTCAAAGCCTCACTCCATCTTTCTGCATAAAAAATGCTGCAAGCTCTAAATCATCGGGGGCGTCAATATTAATTGATCTGTTTTTCGGCATTTCGTACAAGGCGGGTTTTTCACAAACAGTTCGACCGCTATCCAAAAAATAATCACAATCAAAGATATAAATTGCACCATTACGAACATAAACAGGTTTCATTTCCTGACGCCTTACAATTGTATGCCCTTCTTTTAAAAACGGGCTCAATGTTTCCCCCTCTTTTTCATACATGATTTGAGGGTGAACGAAATCAGCATTATAACAAGAAATCAAAGATTTTTGTCCGCCGGAAACATACAGATCATATGCCTTATCTATATCTTCGGCACAACGAAGAGGCGCCGTTGGCTGCAATAGAATAACCGTATCTATTTTTTGATTTGTCTTATTTTGGTACAGCTCTATTTCATATTTCAGAACATCAGCGGACTTCGCCGCATCTGTCGAAAGATAATCAGGTCGCAATCCTTCACAAGACAGGCCCGCGCGCTCCGCAATATCTGCGATTTTCTGAGAGTCCGTAGACAACACCAAATCATCTATACAATCACAGCCCTTCGCTGCATCGATAGAGTAATGAATAAGCGGCCTGCCGTTAAGCGGAACAATATTCTTATCCTTAATGCCTTTTGATCCACCGCGGGCGGTTATTATCCCAAGTGTGAAAGGCATCCTTACTCTGCCTTCCTAAAGGTTACCAAAAATGCCTGACCAAAGGCCTCTTTGCATGTCCAAGGATTGCCTTTGTACAACGTCTTACCAAACATCTTTTTACGTATCCACAACACAAAGAGGAAAATACGCGTCAAACACCATTCAAGTGGTTTAGGTAAAAGTGAAAACGGAAATTCAGGAGAATGAGAAACCATAGGTAACGGATACATGCCGCAGACTTCTATATCCGTAACCGGCTGCCCCTCCAGCACCGGAAGGTATCTTTCCGACCCGAAATCAGATCTGAAAATATCAGTTTTCGGGGGCGGTGCATTTTCTTCGCTCACAAAAACTTTGGCAAAGAATTTCAGAATTTTATTTATCCAATTATAGTTTTTTTGCACATTCTCCGGTCTTTCAGGAACGATATATCCAAAAAATGTTCCGCCCGGACGCAACACCCTTATTTGTTCATGGATCGGGGACTTAATATCTTCAAAATGCTCCAACAAACCAATGCTTGCAACAACATCAAAACTATTATCATCAAACGGCATATCAAGCGCATTGCCCTCTACGAAGGTTGCTTTATGCCCGTTTGCATCAAAAACTTTTTCAGCTGTCTCCAAGATACTTGCCGAAGTATCAAGCAAGGTACACTCAACACCATTATCTGCGAAGTAACTGGACAAACTTCCTCGACCGCATCCCACCTCCAGGCAATTCTGCATCGGACGATCTTTTAAAATATCTCTAAACAGCTTCCAATGGCTACGAAAGGCAAGCTGAATTTGATTTTGCAACGCGCCCTTAACCCAATGATTATAATGCGTTTCTTTGCGCTCTTGCCAATTTTGGTCAAATTCACCAACACTCCCAGAAGATGTCGGTTGCTCTTGGATTGCTTGTTTTGCTGTCATGATGTTCCCTTTTGTCAATGAACATACTGTAATGTTTTTTTATAACTCAATTCTACATGCGCCAATGCATCGGCAATTTTCTGCCCTGCATTTCCTGTACCATATAGAGACAATTTTTCTTTCTTAGGGCCACAATGATTGATGACTGCTTGATATATTTCTTCCGGATCATAGTCAACATCAATAACGTTCGCACCCCGCTCACGCGCATTCTGACGAGACCCTATATTCACCGCAGGCACACCCAGATAAGACGCTTCGCGGATTGCAACACTTGAATTCCCTATAATGCCCATAGACTTGTTCAACACGCGCAGAAAATCTTGGGGCTCCATGTTTTTAATAAAATGCATATGCTGGGGCTTTTCATTTTCCCTGAAAGCTCTAATTCCTTTAGACACGTCATTTCCGCCAGCATCAACATTCGGCCAAAACCACAAAATAGGTTTTTGCACACGATTTAACGCATTTAATGTCGCACCGACTTGGGACCTTCCGTCAAAGTACTCCGTTGTTACAGGATGTTGCATCACCATGTAATACCCGTCTGATAAATCAGGAAAACTACCGACACCGCCGTATTTTTTATATACGTCAAAGTCTAAATCCGGACTATCCAAAACCTCTTGCGCCAAATCCATAGACGGACATCCGGAACAAAAAACCTTTTCGGAATCTTCTCCCATTCGGATGATATTTTCTGCTGCTTTTTCAGTCGCAGGAAAGTGTACATCAGCCAACTTGGTAACTGCATGACGTACCTTCTCATCTATATTCCCTGACACTTCACCACCTTGAACGTGGATCAATGGTATATTTTGATAACTTGCTGCAATAGCCGCGGAGATAATCTCAAAACGATCAGCCATCACCAAGACGGCGTCAGGCTTCA
>Ga0256829_1003823_pt1 | contig 10178 bp, 10 predicted proteins | sample 131447metaG_FD_185979 | JGI IMG/M metagenome (GOLD analysis project Ga0256829, IMG submission 185979) | Hydrothermal vent microbial communities from Lau Basin, Pacific Ocean - 131-447 | ecosystem: Environmental > Aquatic > Marine > Hydrothermal vents | place: Pacific Ocean: Lau Basin | collected...
AACCCGCCGCAATGGCAGGCCCGACCTGATGCGCTATCAGGTTAAGCGGGTGATTAAAGGCGCTGACCGCCACCACCACGCCAATCGGCTCTTTCTGCATCCATGCCAGCCGGTTTTTTGATGCCGCATTGACGCCCATCACCGGCGGCTGGCTGGCATCGGTGCGCAGGGTGTCGATGCAGATGCGAATGCTGTCGATACAGCGCGCCATCTCGATTCGAGAATCGATCAACGGCTTGCCGCCTTCCAGTGATGCACCCAGCGCCAGCGCTTCACCCTGCTCCGTCAATAATTCAACCGTCTTCTCCAGTGCAGCAATGCGCTGATCCACAGCAATCCAGCCGTCCCGATCAGCAAACAGGCGGCTGGCATGCTCCAACGCCTGTTCCACGGCAGCTGCATCAGCTGTCGCCACCGTTGCAAGCAGTTGATCATCGTACGGTGATCGGACTTCCAGCCTCTTTTCCGTCTCTTTCAACGTGGCGGCATCGGCAATCATTAACGGAAAATGTTCAACAGTGCTCATGTCTTACTCCTTATTTTTCCATGCGGGAATCCAATTTCGGTTTCCGGATGGATGATATGCAGCCCGGCGCTGCTGCCATCCTGAATCACCACCCGCGCATGGCGACGCTGCAACTGGCGCGGATGTTTCACACCACAGGAGTGCGCAATGACGCCGACATCATGCCGCATATTCTCCACATAATGCCACACACGCACGGCCTTGTCCTGCGGGTCGAGGCCACGCTGCAAGCGCTTCTGATGCGTGGTGATGCCGGTCGGGCAGGTGTTCTGATGACACTGCATGGCCTGAATACAGCCCAGCGCAAACATAAAACCGCGCGCCGACACCACAAAATCCGCCCCCATACAGAGCGCCCAGGCCACGCCTGACGGCGTGATCAATTTACCCGAGCAGATCACCCGCACCCGATCGCGCAAGCCGTAACCGACCAGATGATCGATCAACATCGGCAGACTCTCTTTGAGCGTCATGCCCATAAAATCCATCAGCGGTTGCGGCGCAGCGCCGGATCCGCCATCGGCGCTGTCCAGCGTAATAAAATCGGGCGCAGCGTGGTCGCCGCGCCGTTTGATCTCATCGAATAGCTGATCGAGCGCCCCGCAGCCGCCCAGCACCAGTTTGAAGCCGACCGGCTTGCCGGTAACATTGCGAATGCGGGCGATCATATCCAGCAGTTCGCCCGGACTATCGATCTCCACATGGCGGTTTGGGCTGATCGAGTCCTGCCCCTCCGGAATGCCACGAATAGCGGCGATTTCTGCGGTCACCTTCAAGCCCGGCAGGATGCCGCCCTTGCCCGGCTTGGCCCCCTGACTGAGTTTGATTTCAAACATCCTGACCTGTTCGATCGCAGCCAGCTCGCGCAGTCTGTCATCGCACAGGTTTCCTTCTGCGTCACGCACGCCGTATTTGGCCGTACCGATCTGCATGACAATATCGCAGCCGCCGGAGAGATGGTGCGGCGATAGTCCGCCCTCGCCCGTATTCATCCAGCAACCGGCCTTCGCCGCCCCGTGTGAGAGGGCCTGAACCGCCACTTTGGAGAGCGCCCCGTAACTCATGCCGGAGATATTGAACAGACTACCCGCCTCAAAAGGGTGCGGACAATCTGGCCCGATGATCATGGCCTGCGTCGGCGCGGCATCCACTTCCAGCGTCGGATAGGGACAATTCACAAACGAAATGCTGCCCACCGGGCTGACATCGCGCGTCGATCCGAACGGAATGGTGCTGTCCTGATTCCTGGCAGCGCGATACACCCAGTCACGAAAAGCGCGATTAAACGGCATCTCCTCGCGATCCATGGCAAAAAAGTATTGCCGGAAAAAGGTGCCCAGATGCTCAAACAGGGCGCGAAAGCGTCCGATCACCGGGTAATTGCGCCGCACCGCATTGCGGCTCTGGGTAACATCCACGATAAACATCACCAGCAGCGTCATCAATAATACGACCAGCAAGATCAGCAGCAGTGCTGACAGTGCGTTATAAATCGTTCCGATGAATGTAGTGGACATAGGTGACCCCGCCTGTTTCGAGGCTATGTCGTCTTGCTTTGGCTTTTGATTACATGACTGTTTCAGGTCATCGTCGCTTCGACCTGCTCACCATCGGGTTTAAATTCCCGTCGTATTTCCCTTCTATTCATCTTTATGGCAAGATTGGATACCGGAAAAACGGGAGGTTCATTGCATGGCTGTCGCACATCAACACAAGCTGCCTGAGTTGGTTTCTCAATTGACGAACGCCAGTAACCGCATGCATACAGCCCGCAATATCCCCGATGTGATGCGTACCGCTGTCGCCGCAGCCATGCAACTTGTGCATGCCGAAGCGGCGTCCGCCGGGCTATACATCGATGGTCAGTTCGCCTTTTCAGAATATCGCAATTACGAAGCATGGACGCCTCTGCAATGCCGGTATGGCGTTGAAACCGGGTGGGTGAATGACCTGATCCGCCACCAAAAACCTTTTATTCTGACCACAACCGACACGAAGACGTGCTTTGCCATGCAACATGCGCCTGCTCTCGCCGAAACGAAACAGACGCTTGTGGCTCCGGTGATCGGCAAAGAGAACGATGTGCTGGCCTGCCTGCTGCTGTTTAATAAACAGCAGGGACTGTTTGATGAGCAGGATATGGCAATCGTGCTGCAACTGGCCTCGATGATGTCGGTGGCGATTGATAACTGCATCGAACTTTCGGAGAGCCGCAGGCTTGAGGAAGATCTGGAAAAGTCGGTGGCGACGTACCGAACACTGGTTGAACAGATCCCCGCCATCACCTATATCGCCACGCTGGATCGCAGCCGTATTCTTTTCATCAGCCCGCAAGTTGAGAAAATACTGGGATTTTGTCAGGAGGACTTTCTCTCCAATCAGCAAGCATGGGCGCAGCAGATTCACCCAGATGATCGGGCTCGCGTGCTGGCTGAAGTCAGCCTGAGCATACAGGAAAACATGCCGTTTTATTCCGAGTACAGAATCTGCGCAAAAGATGGCAGAGAGGTATGGGTCAGTGACGCCGCCGCCACCGTGCGCGATCACGATCAGGATATTTATCTGCAGGGCGTGGTGCATGATATCAGTGAGAGAAAACAGTCCGAGGCGCAGCTGATCCAGATGGCGCATTTCGATCAGCTGACCGGGCTTGCCAACCGGTCACTGTTTCATGACCGTCTGGATCAGACAATGGCGCAGGCCAGACGTCACAAACTAAAGTTCGCCGTACTGTTTCTTGATCTCGACGGCTTTAAGTCGGTGAACGATAATCTGGGCCATCAAGCCGGAGACCTGCTATTGGCCGAAACAGCGCGCCGCCTGAAGAGTAATGTGCGCGAGGTGGATACCGTGGCCAGAATGGGCGGTGATGAATTCACCATTATTCTGAACGATGTGCATTGTTATGATGATATCCGGCAAGTGAGCGAAAAGATCATCGCCGCAGTTTCAGCGCCTTATAGGCATATCGGCCCGGAACTAAGCGTGACGCTGAGCATGGGCGTGGCGCTCTACCCCGAGGACTGCCAACAACGAGACGGACTGATTACAGCGGCTGACAATGCCATGTACCGGGCGAAAAACAGCGGCAAGAATCAGTGCTGCTTTCACCGCGCTGACACTGAGAGCCTGGACGCTTCCTGCGCAGAACGCACAGATTAGGCGGCGCTTTTACCTTTCTGATTATACAGGTCGATCAACCTGGACTCGGGGCTCTTATCGCCCGTTGTCTGCATGGCCTGACGGGCCTGACTGGAGATGGACAACTGATCCTGTCGGGCCGGTTTGCCCGCAGCCGCTTGAGCGCCCGGCACATCATGCTGGCCCTGCTTAAGCAGGCGGCTAATGAATCCGTCAGATGGAGAAATTACCAGCGCCACAACCGCTCCTGTGCCAGGCAAATACTGGGAACCCTCACGCCATATAGTTCCCGCATCACTATTCATCGGCCAGAAAGTAGCCGACTTTAACTTTTACACGGCTGAAAAATCGCATTTTGTTGCTCGTGGTTGCGCGCCTGCCGTCGCATTCGTCCGCCAGCTTTGCTATCGTTCGCTCGCATGCCGTTCATCTCATATTCCGGCATCTGCAATAAGGGGAAAAGCTTGGGCAATTCAGACAACAAACCGAAACGGATTCTCTCCGGTATGCGGCCGACCGGCCGGCTGCATCTGGGCCATTATAAGGGCGTGCTGGAAAACTGGTTGAAGTTGCAGGATGAACACCACTGCTTTTTCTTCGCGGCCGACTGGCATGCGCTGACCACCGACTACGCCAATCCGGCCATCGTCAAGGATACCATCTGGGATATGCTGATCGACTGGCTGGCAGTAGGCATTGACCCGGAAAAGGCCGTGATCTTCATCCAGTCCGAAGTGCCGGAGCATGCCGAACTGCATCTGCTGTTTTCATTTATGACGCCGCTGTCGTGGCTGGAGCGGGTGCCGACCTACAAGGATCAGATTGAACAGCTGCGTGAAAAAGATCTCGGCACCTACGGTTTTCTCGGCTATCCGCTGCTGCAGGCCGCCGATATCCTGATCTATCGCGCCGACGGCGTGCCGGTCGGCGAAGATCAGGTGCCGCATGTCGAACTGACGCGCGAGGTGGCGCGCCGTTTTAATCACCTCTACCGCAAAGGCATCCCGCCACTGTTTCCCGAGCCGCAGTCGCTGCTGATGCCAGCCGCCAAACTGCCGGGGCTGGACGGGCGCAAGATGAGCAAGTCCTATGGCAATACGATTGAGCTGGGCGAAACATGGAAAGTGACCGAGAAAAAGGTGAAAACCATGCCGACGGACACCGCCCGCAAACTCCGTACCGATCCCGGCACGCCGGAGAACTGCCCGGTATGGGATTTCCACAAAGTCTATTCAACCGAGGAGGAGCGCGCCTGGGTGCAGGAGGGGTGTACGACCGCCGGTATCGGCTGCATCGATTGCAAGATGTGCATGCTGAATCACTTGAAGGAAGAGCTGCAACCAATCCGTGATCGCCGCGCCGAGATTGCCGCGCATCCGGATGATCTGCGCGACATTGTCCGCGCCGGCAATGAACGCGCCCGCATTGAGGCCGGGCGCACCATGGAGAAGGTGCGCAAAACCCTTAAGATGGGTTATCGCGTATGACGCCGGCCATGCAGCAGGCGCCGCTGGTCGATGAGCAGCCTGCTCACCCTGCCCTGCCGCCGGTTCATCTGGACCAATTTGAAGGGCCGCTGGATGTGCTGCTGCATCTGATTCGCAGTCAGGAACTGGATATCTTCGATATTCCGGTAGCCATGATCACCCGCCAATATCTGGAGATTCTCGATAGCGAAAAAAAATCTGAAAACGGCCTCAATCTGGAAATTGCCGGCGATTATCTGGTCATGGCCAGCACCCTGATGCAGCTCAAATCACGCATGTTGCTGCCACGTCCGGAGGTGGATGACGAAGGCAATGAGATCGACCCGCGCGCCGAACTGGCCGCCCAGCTGATCGCCTATGAGCAGTACCGCATGCTGGCCGAACAGCTCAACGAGCGGCCATTGATGGGCCGCGATGTTTTCACCCGGTCGGTCTTTCCCGAAACCGAAGATGTCGAGCGACCGCTGCCGCAAGCCGATCTCGATGCGCTGCTACTGGCTTTCCGTAATATTCTCAAGCGGGTCGGCGGCGAGGTGCGTCACCACATTTTTTCCGAAACCATGAGCGTGCGCGAACAGATGGGCGTGGTGCTGGAGCGTCTCGGCGATAGCGGCGGCATGCAACTCGATGAACTGTTGCGCGATACGCCCGGTCGTGAAGCGCTGGTCACCACCGTACTGGCTATTCTGGAGCTCTGGCGGCAGCAGCATATCAGCGTAGTGCAGAATGAGAATTACGGCGCAGTCACGATTCTGAAAAGAGGCATGGCATGAACAACGCGATATCACCCTTGCAGTGCGAGGTTGAAGCTATCGTACTGGCCAGCGATGAACCTGTCAGTCTGAAAAAGCTGCGCGAACTGCTGGGAGACGCTATCGCCTCCGCAGATATTCGCAGCGCCCTGGCCGATCTGGAGACCGCCTACCGCGAACGCGGCATCCGTTTTGTCGAGGTCGCCGGCGGCTGGCAGTTCCGCACCGCCCCCGAACATGCAGAGTTGGTGCGCCGGCTCTGGCAGGTGAAAGCGCCGCGCCTGTCGCGTTCGGCGCTGGAAACACTGGCCATCATCGCCTACCGGCAACCAACCACACGCGCTGAAATCGAGGCGTTGCGCGGCGTCAAAGTATCCAGTCAGATGATCGCCATGCTGCAGGAACGCGGCTGGATCAAGGTGCTCGGTCGTAAGGAGGTGCCCGGCCGGCCGCACCTCTACGGCACCGGCAAACAGTTTCTGATCGATTTCGGCCTCGGCTCGTTGCAGGAGTTGCCTGACTCGACCCAGTTGATGGATGAAGATGAGATTCAGCAACTGGTCAGCGGCCCGTTCGCTACGCCGCCGGCCGACGATGCGTCGCAACAGCCTGAATCCGAACATGCGGAGCAGTCGTGAAACAGAATAATTCACCTGAAAACACCCGGCGCCGTTCGCGCCAGGCAACAAACCCGTCCCCGGCTGGCGATTCCGGCGAGCGCATCAACCGCTATCTGGCCGGCTGCGGCCTCTGTTCGCGCCGTGAAGCCGATCGTTGGGTGGAGGCGGGACGCGTTACTGTCAACGGTAAACCCTGTAGCCAGCCGGGCGTCAAAATCAACGCGGGGGATCGTGTGTGCGTCGATGGCAAGCCGGTCGAACGGCAACAGAACCACACCTATATCCTCTACAATAAGCCGGCCGGCCAACTCTGTTCGCGCAAGGATGAAAAGCGAGGCCGACCGCTGATTTACGACTTTCTCGATGTCGCGCCCAATGTGCAGTCGATCGGCAGGCTTGATATGGATACCGAAGGGCTGTTGATTCTTACCGACGATGGCGATCTTGCCCGCGCCCTGACCAGGCCGGGCGGCAAGGTAGCCCGTGAGTACCGCGCCCGCGTCGCCGGCGTGGTGGCAATGGAGACGCTGGAAAAGCTCCGACGCGGCGGCATCGATATTGGCCAGGGCGAGCGCAGCGACGCCTGGGAGGTCACCGTCGATGCGGAAACCAGAGGGCATACCTGGCTGACCATCGTGATTCACCGGGGCCGCTGGCGGGAAGTACGCCGCACCCTGGAAGCGTGCGGCCACCCTGTGCGCCGACTGATTCGCACCCGTTTCGCCTCGCTCAGGCTGGAGGAAGAGATGCCGAAAGGCAGCTGGCGCAGACTCAACCGTCGTGAAGTTCGACGCCTGAAAACTCGCGCATGAAACGCATCACGCCACTCGAAGTCTACCAGACGCTGTTGACGGCATACGGCCCGCAACACTGGTGGCCGGCCGAGACCCCGTTTGAAATGATGGCAGGCGCGATTCTGACCCAGAACACCAGTTGGCAGAATGTCGAAACGGCCATCGCTAGCCTGAAAACGCACCATATGCTCGACTGCGAAACCATTGCCAGCAGCAATCTGGCGCAACTGGGCGAAGTCATTCGATCATCCGGATCCTATATGCAGAAAGCCCGCTACCTGCAGCAATTTTCCATCTTCTATTACACGGAAGGCAGGCGCGCCGGATTGATGAAGTGGCCGACCAGCGTGCTGCGCAAGCGACTGCTAAAGGTGCATGGCATCGGCCCTGAAACTGCGGATTCGATGTTACTTTACGGGCTGGATAAACCGGTGTTTGTGGTGGATGCCTACACCAAACGGCTGTTTGTCCGGCTTGAGCATTTCGGCGCTGAACTGAATTACGACAGCATTCAGCACTATTTTTTGCAACGCCTGCCTGAAAGCCTGCCGCTGCTGCAGGAGTTTCATGCCCTGATTGTTGCGCATGCCAAACGCTTTTGCCGTTCAAAGCCGCAGTGCGGCGACTGCCCGCTGTTTGAATCCTGCCCCACCGCCGTCTGTTCCACCATGGAAATCAGTCGCATTCAGACCGCTGAAATGGAGTAAAAACAGTGCATTCGCCGGGCCCATTGTTTAAGCTGGCCTGATGTCCACGCCCATGCCGCGCAAAATACTGCTTCGCCTGACACTGCTCGGGAGCTGCGCCGGCGTGCTGGCCAGCCTGGGCGTACTCACCTTCCGCTGGTGTATCGAAATCGGTCAGTCCGGATTTCTGCCCGGCGGACACATCGGCAATTACGAGGCGCTGCCCGCCTGGGCCCGAATCATTCTTCCTGCAGCGGGAGGGCTATTGCTGGGGCTGGCGATGTCGCAGCTTTCCGCATCGCGGCTGGAAATCGGCGTCGTGCATATCCTCAACCGCATCCATCAATCCGGTAGCGAACGCCTGCCCGCCGGCAATGCGCTGGTGCAATTTTTTGCCGGTATCGTAGCGATTATCAGCGGCCAGTCCGTCGACAGAGAAGGGCCCGGCGTACATATCGGCGCCGCCAGCGCCAGCATGATCGGTCGTTTTATCACCACCAACGCCGAAGAGAATCATACGCTGCTCGCCTGTGGCGCAGCCGCATCTATCGCCGCCGCCTTTAACACGCCGCTGGCCGGCGTGGTATTCGTCATCGAAGTGCTACAGGTCAAATATCGGATTATCCGCTTTTTTCCTGTCATTATGGCCGCCGTCGTCGGCGCCATCATCAGTCGCGAAATACACGGCTCTGCGCCATCCTTCGCCATACCTGCTATCGATCTCGGCTCGCTGCTGGAGCTGCCCTTTATCGCCGTCATGGGTTTTCTGACCGGCCTCTGCGCCATGCTGTTTGTCAGCCTCAGCGAATCCATTCTGCGCGCCACCGGATCATGGTCGCTGACGCGCTGCTATGGGTTGGCCGGATGCTGCACAGGGCTGCTGGCGCTATGGACGCCGCAAATCATGGGCGTCAGTTATGATACGCTGGAAGCTATGCTGCACGGAGAGGTCGCCTTCACTCTGGTTCTGGCGCTGGTTTTCACCAAACTGGTCGGCACGGCTCTTTGTATCGGGCTGCGCATTCCCGGCGGCCTGATCGGCCCGATGCTGGTGATTGGCGGCGCTATCGGCTCCGTCGCAGGCTTCATCGCCAGCGGCCTCTATCCAGACCATGCCGGTTCGAGCAGTTTTTACGCCATTCTCGGCATGGTCGCCATGCTCGGCGCCGCACTGCGCGCCCCGATGACCGCCCTGATCGCCCTGCTGGAGCTGACATCCAATCCCAACATTATCCTGCCCGGCATGCTGGCCGTAGTCAGCGCCAACATCGCCAACCTGCTCATCCTCGGCAAGGATTCCGCCTTCACCACGCTGGCCAACGCCCTGAAACTGCAAAGCCCTCCGAAATAAGCGGCTTTGCGACAAACTTCGAGCCACAAAGGACTGTTTCAAATCTTTCAGCACTCCCTGTATGCCCGCCCATGCCTGTGGCCCGTGGCAGCGTCCCCATTACAGCTGCGCTTGCTTCGCCATAGCGCTGCTGTAATCTGTGCTATGTTGATTTTGACTTTGACTTTATTTTGTTCATTGTTATAAAAGTATTTGCGCCGTCATCCTCGCCAGTGCGGAAATTACAGTGCAAACTGATGTAACAGTTGATTTATTCGGGAAGGAAACTTGGCTGATCATTCTGAAACAGATGTCCATTTTGAACTGTTGGAGCAACCCGACCGCGTCGAGGGCATCGCCCGGCTGCTGCTCAGACGCAATCGATTGACCCCGCATGCACTGATTCTCTGCCCCGATGCCGGCTTTGCCGCCCAGCTTGATGAACGGCTGTGGACCATTCACCCCGAATCGTTTCTGGCGCACGGGGTTGCGGCGGCCGATGCGGAAAAGAACCGAGACCACCCGATCCTGCTCTCCACCGTCATTCTGCGCGATAACAGCCCCGAAGTATTGATCAATGGCGGCATGGAAATCCCGCCCGATGTCTCCGGTTTTTCACATATTGTCGATTTTGTCGATGGCTGGGATGAGAGACTGAAACAGGCTGCCCGCGAACGCTTTCGCACCTATCGCCAGATGGGCATGGCCCCCGCCTATCTGGGCAAGAAAGCGGCTTCTAAACGGTGAGCGCGAAAAAAAGCACAAATCATGCCGCTACAGAGCGCCGGGGGTTTTGGCGCATGAGTTCATCCTCCGATCATTACAATTGCTTTTCATCACAC
>Ga0256829_1003824_pt1 | contig 10175 bp, 12 predicted proteins | sample 131447metaG_FD_185979 | JGI IMG/M metagenome (GOLD analysis project Ga0256829, IMG submission 185979) | Hydrothermal vent microbial communities from Lau Basin, Pacific Ocean - 131-447 | ecosystem: Environmental > Aquatic > Marine > Hydrothermal vents | place: Pacific Ocean: Lau Basin | collected...
GCCTCATCCCATTGCCTTTACAACACAAACACCCCATATTTCGCATCAACCAATCATGTCCAACAGAGGAATCGCATTGAACCTGCCCGCCAATAAAAAGAAAATCTCCATCGTCTGTTTTTCGGGCGATTTCGATAAAATGGTCGCCGCCTTCACCATTGCCACCGGCGCCGCTGCCACTAATCGCGATGTCACCCTGTTTTTCACCTTCTGGGGATTGAACGCCCTGAAAAAAAACAGAGGCCGCGTCGCCACCGGCAAAAGTATTCTGGCCAAAGCATTCAATTTCCTAATGGGCGGGCTGAATAGCATGCCGCTATCCCGTCTCAACTTCTTCGGTGCGAGCCCGAAGCTGATGAGTATGATGATGAAAAAACACAACGTCGCCACCCTGCCCGAGCTGGTCGAGGCGGCGCATGCGCTCGGAGTTCGCATTGTCGCTTGCGAAATGGCTATGCACATTCTGGAAGTCGAAAAAAGCGATATGATTGAAGAGGTGCAGGATGTGGTTGGCGTCGCCACCTTCCTCAATGATTCGGAAGATGCGCATATTATTTTTATATAATCATAAGGAAAACAGAGCATGAAACATTTTCTCGATATCACCAATGAAACCTGTCCGATGACCTTTGTAAAGGTAAAACTTCAGCTGGCAAAAATGGCTAGCGGCGAACAACTGGAAGTCCTGCTCAATGAGGGTGAACCACTGGAAAACGTGCCGCGCTCATGCGAGGAGCAGGGCTACAAAGTGCTCTCCAACGAGCCGACGGATGAAAACAAACACCTGCTGCTGATTGAAAAGTGATCCAGGTTCAACCCGAATGATGGCTTAACGCCTCAATCTCTTTCTGCCTGTCGGCGGCTGCTTTCTCGACCTGCTGCATCTGCTGACGAATCATCTCATTGATGCTGCGAATATGCGTTTCCGCTTCCGCTGCCAGCTGCTTTTTCTGCTGCTGCTCACGCGCAAGTTTATTCTCATACTGCTGCTTCAAGGCAGCCAGCTTTTGATTGAAGTGCGCCATTTCCTGCGCCTGTTGCTGTTGGATGGCGACCATCTGCTGCTGTTGACGCTGAATGGTCGCCTCTTTTTTGTTGACTACGCCCACATAAGAGCCAAGCGCCGCCAGAAGAAACAGGATCGTAATCACCAGACCCACCTGCGTCAGCAGGGATGAAATAGTATCGCTCTGAACTTTTTTCTCAATGTTAGCTTTATTCAAATCACTCACTGAAACTCCTGTTATGCTGTTTCTTTGATCAATCGATCCAACAATCCTACAACGGTTTCGGACAGCGGCGCAATCGCTTCGACATCGGCGATGGCACCCGTTTTGTCGCCACTATTATAGCGCTCTACGGCACGCCGACCGAGCGAATGCACCTGTTCATGCGGAGACTCCAGTTTTCTGAAAGAAGCCCTGCTTCCATAGGTCTGCTTGCCCAGACTGTCATACCATTTCCCGAGGCGGCAATCATGATGGCTTGCCACCGTGGAAAGCTCGATTTCGCCACGATCCAGAATCATATTGATCAGACGCTTTTTCCACAAGATATGATCGGACTTGGCCAGCCTCAGAATAGCGCCGTTAAGTTTCATCTCTGTAAATTCCTGAATCTCGGATACCAGCTTGCTTTCCATCTTATCGGTATCTTTCAATGTCTGATTCACCACCTGACGGGCATTGCCCACCATCGTGGCGGTTTCAGCTACCGATTGAGCTACCTCCTGCGATGCATCGGACTGATCACGGGTGGCCTCGGTAATCTGATCCACCTCTCCGGCGATGATGTGCAGCGCATCGGCCATTTCACGCATGCGGTCATTGACATGATCCATCTCATGATTGCCCTTCCCGACCGCCTCTGTAATACCTGCCGTCGCTTCTGCAATGGCAGAAATATCGCGCTGTATCCGATGAATTTTATCAACAATATTTCCAGTCGCTTCCCTGGTCTGCTGCGAAAGCTGTTTCACCTCATGCGCCACAACAGCGAAGCCCCTTCCCGCTTCGCCGGCCCGGGCTGCTTCAATGGTTGCATTCAGCGCCAGCAAATTGGTCTGATCCGAAATCTTTTTAATCACTGTCAAAATTCCATCGATCTCACGCGAGGCTTGCGTCAATGCATGCACGCTTTCTCCTGCCTGCGACACCCGTTGATCAATATTATTCATCGCCCCCACAGCGTGATTGACCGCTTCACCGGCATCCTGACTCTGATGATTGGCATTCATGATACTGTCGTTAACCTGATCAATACGCGCTGCCACATGCGCCACATTGGCGCTCATCTCTTCGCTGGCGCTGGCCATGGCCATGGCCCTGTCATCCAGATGCGAAATATCCTGATCAAGCCGGCCCATGGTAATGGTCGTTTCAAAGGCATTCATGGTCATACCGACCATATCATCCAGCTGTTCGAGCATGCGCCCTTCCAGCTGCGCCGCCAGCGCATTGGCCTGACCAACCAATGCATCGTCACCACTGGCTCGATAAGTAAAATCACCTTCGGATAGTTTGGCAAAAAGGGTCAATATTTCCTTTCTGGTCTGATCCATCACATCTCCCGGTTACAGCGCCGATTGATGCGCGCTAACGCAAGAAGATAGCAAGAAAAATGCCAGAGGTATTGATAGCAGGCCTTGATAGCAGACCTTGATAGCAGCGGTTGATATCAGAGCTTTAATCAGCCAGCCAGTCACGAATGATGTTCGCCTCTGATCAGGCGCACCAGCATCACCGACATCAGCGCCAGCCCGGCCATCGAAAAGGCCCCCAGCCCATGTGATTTCAGCCACTGGCAGAAAAAGATCCATGCAGCCAACGCCACAAAGGTGAGCAGGCCACCAAGCAGATACAGGATGCCCTTCATCAAACCTTCGGCACATCCGGCTGCAGCAAAAATGGTGCGAAAGGGTCGCTGGATCATAGATTCCGCCTGCTGCACGTATCGTGGTTGTTTGAACAACAGCCAGCCCAGTGCAATCAACACCAGCGCAAATACCATGTAATCGCCCAACAGCAACCAAAAATCCGATTTATCCCACCATGATGAAGGCATTTGCCGGGTGGTATAACCCTCATCGAGATCCAGAGGATCGGCCAGCGCCAGCACAGGCCAGCAGGCCAGTATGGTAAAAATCAGTCGTTTCATGGTGTTTTTCCTATTTCAGGCTTTATGGTTGTCGGAGTGGTTTGCCTCATGGCCGGATAGAATACCAACTTGAATACGCCATCTTTCGGATGGAAATATTTACCTGCAAACATCGCCTCACGAAGCGTCGGCATCATGATTTAGAAAACTCCTCGAATGCCTGCATGGCTTCAGCGGCATACATCAACGAGGGGCCGCCGCCCATATAGATCGCCATGCCCAGCGTTTCGGCCAGTTCATCGCGTGTCACGCCCAGTGCAATCAAGGCTTTGACATGAAAGCCGATACACCCCTTGCAGTGACCTGCCACGCCAATGGCAAGCGCCATCAGTTCCTTGGTCTTCTTGCTCAAGGCGCCATCATCCAGCGCTGCACCTGCCATGGCTGAAAAGCCTTTCATTACATCGGGAATGCCTTTGCGGAGGCCTCCGATGCTGGCTGATAATTCTTGTGTTAGCTGCTTATATTCGTGGCTCATGAAATCTCCTTGTTTATCCTATGAATGCCCCTACAGCACCACTGAGCATCACGGCACCAATCAGCAGCAGAAACAGACTGAAAATGGACTGCAGATGAGTGGATGCAATCCTGTGCATGAAAATACTGCCAAAAACAGTTCCCACTGCTGCAAGTCCGGCAATCCACAGCACTGGTTGCCAGGCCATCTCTACGTGACCGAAATAGGTCGTACCTGCAATAATAGCATTGATGATAATAAGCACCAGTGAATGGTTCACCGCAATTTTATAGTCGGATATACCTAGCCATAGTAGTGCCGGAACCATCATAAATCCGCCACCAACACCCAACATACCTGTCACAATACCCAGCAACAACCCTGTCAATAATGTAACCAGACAGCGACAGGGTTGCACGGGTAAGTCGAGAGATGGTGTTTTTTTTCGATACCGCATCCACCAGGCTACAAACCAGACCAGTAAACCGAAGATGGCGCCCTGGAATGCATCTGAAACAAGCAGGCCGAGATGCGCGCCAAGCCAACTGCCAATAGCGCCACCGGCAATAAAAAAGACCAGCAACTTCATTTGGAGCTGATACCATGCCCGTTCTCGAATCAGTGCGACCAGACTGACCGCTGCGACAATCCATAAGCTTGCTGCAACCGCCGACTTCAATGGCATATCGAATCCATGATTTAATAGTGGCACGGTCAACATACCGCCACCAGCACCAAACAGTGCCAGCATGATTCCGATTAACGGAGCCATCATCAAGGCTAACATGCTCATAGAAACATCACCAATGCCACCTGGCAGAAGATGACTTTTTTACGCCACCATGAACATGCATGACGGGTAAAAAAGTCTCCTCCAATGATCCGCAGGTTATAGATTACTTGAGTCGTTCAATACCCATGCGCTTGAGGAATGCCTTCTCCATGAATGGTTCGGAGACGCCTGTTCTCATCTTGCGCATAAAATACTTCTCGAAACCGACTTTGGCTACATGCACCCATTTGCCGCCTCTTGCCCATACCTTGTTGCGCGGTGGAATCTGCGGATAGGCCACCATCGCCACGCCGCCATCACCGAAATCAGCCAGGCAAATGGCTCCCCATGTACCCACCTCTTCAGGCTCTTCACCTTTAATGTCATGGATAATGTTATGTACAATGGCAGTGGTCATGGTTTCAATCATAAATCCTGTTTTTGGCGTGCCTAGCGGAACAGGTGTTTTCTCTACAGGTGGAATTGCAACAATAACACCCGTACCATAAATATTTTTGAACGTCTGATTCTGCTGATGGTTATCAATAGTTACAAATCCCATCGGATTGACTAGGCCTTCGCATTCAGCCACCGGGCCTACGCCACGGAATGGTGGCATTAGCATAGCAAATTTGTGATCCAGCGTGCCGGATTCAATCACTTCACCATGACGACCCACTTCTTCATAATCAAGCGTGTTTTCATGAATCGCAGAAGTCTTGCAATTAGTGATAAATTTGATGTCACGTTTACGAAATTCTGATTCCATCAAGCTCTTGGAATCTTCCACGCCGCCCAGCCCCAGATGACCAATATAAGGTTCGGGCGTAATGAAAGTCATCGGAACCTGATCACGAATTTTGCGCCGACGCAGTTCAGTGTCGAGAATCATGGCAAATTCATAAGCAGGGCCAAAGCAGGATACGCCTTGCACCGCACCCACCACAATCGGGCCGGGATCTTTACAAAAATTTTCGAATTCCTGATATGCTTTCACTGCATGATCCACATGGCAGATCGACTGTGTGAAGCCGTCCGGGCCCATTCCGGGGATCAGTTCAAAGGCCAACCGTGGTCCGGTTGCGACAATTAAATAATCATATTCCAGTTCCTGTCCATTACCCAGCTTCAGCTTGTTCTCTTTTGCCATAATTTTGTCTACGCCGCAGGAGAGAAAATTGATGCCTTTTTTATTCAGATAGGGTGAGCACTGGAAGCTAATCTGCTCCTTATCGCGCCAACCTACTGCCACCCACGGGTTCGATGGGGTAAAGTGGAAATAATCCACATTGGATACCACCGTTACCTCATGTTCGCCACCCAATGCTTTCAGAGCGGCTTTCATTTCATACGCAGCCGGCATACCGCCAATACCTGCACCAATAATTGCTACATGTGCCATAGTTACTTCTCTCCTTCATAATGAGGGCATTCACTATGGCCCTCTGTTATTCAGGGAGCCCTGTGTCAACTGGACTCCCTTCTTTATAAGATATGCGTATTATAATATAGTAATATAATAAGTAAAGAATTTATTTTACCGGACAGGAATTAATGCCGAGAATTGTATACAAAGGGCAAAAGCTGATTGCAGAAGTCAGCACAAATACTGCACCGGCGCCCATTACCACATAACTCCATGGCGCCGCCAGCATACCCATTGCCCCGACGGCAATCAGTGCAACGCCGGCCAACAGCCGGGCAATTCGATCGATACCACCTACATTTGCTTTCATAACTTACCTCCTTTCATCTATGGATGATGCAGCCATGCTACGGCCATCAAACAAAGGCTTCAGTGACAATGTCACTTATAAAGGCTGTGAGCGATGACCTGTTTCCTCGCTCCAACGATTCTTTCAATATTCACCATATGTTTATTATAATGGAACTATACGTTACAATGTGCCTCGCTTGTAAATTAGTGGCATGCGGAGAAAACATGGCATATTCGATAACATCAAATGAAGTTCAACTTGGCGCACAAGGGCGGTTGGTCATCCCGGCCCCCTTGCGCAAGGCACTTAACTTAAACAAGGGCGATTGCCTGATTGCACGCAAAGTCGGCGACAGCCTGATATTGGAACGGCGTGAGGCCATCGAATCCCGTTTATGGGAGATGTTTTCTGAGATTCCGAAAGAGATCAGCCTTGTGGATGAGTTGATGTCAGAGCGGAGTGTGGCGGCGCAAACAGAGAACCAGACATGAGTCGGGTTCTCGATGCTTCTGCCGTACTGGCCTACCTGCATCAGGAGCCGGGCTGGGAAACCGTTCAGAGCGTTATCGGTGAGAGTTGTATCAGCGCTGTGAACTGGAGTGAAGTGGCGCAAAAGATAAAACAAAAAGGCATGGATATTACCACTGTGCGCTGTTTGATCGAAGAGCTTGGCTTGATCATTGCCCCCTTCTCGCTTGAACAGGCAGAACTTGCAGCTCATCTGTGGGATCAAGGTAAAGCATTTGGTCTGTCTCTGGCGGATCGAGCCTGTCTGGCACTGGCTATGCAGCAACAGTCCCCGGTTTTCACTGCCGACAGAGTATGGGTAAAATTAAAACTGGATATCGACATTCGTCTGCTGCGTTAACGCGCATGGTCTCTGTTACGATAACCGTAGAGGACGCGGAGAAAAAACAATAAGTTCCTCTACATACTCCGCGCCATTTGCGGTCAACAGTCTTTGAGCGTAGCCATTATTTAACCCGGACTATTCATAGTTAAAACGATCCAGATTCATCACTTTGACCCAGGCAGCAACGAAGTCATGCACAAACTTCTCTTTCGAACCATCAAATGCATAGACCTCTGCTAAAGCACGCAGTTCAGAGTTGGAACCGAAGATCAAATCCACCGGCGTAGCTGTCCATTTCAGCTTGCCTGTTTTACGATCATAGCCTTCATATACACCCTCATTGCTGGCTGACTTCTTCCATTTCGTGGACATATCCAGCAGATTGACGAAGAAATCATTGCTTAAGGTTCCCTGCCTGTCAGTGAATACACCGTACTTCGATCCGTCAGTATTCGCTCCCAATGCACGCATACCACCGACCAGCACAGTCATTTCCGGTATTGTCAGAGTCAACAGGTCAGCTTTTTCAACGAGCATTTTTGTCGGCGACCCATAACTGCTGTCGCTGTAGTAATTACGGAAGGCGTCTGCAGTTGGTTCCAGTGCAGAAAATGAATGCACATCGGTCATCTTTTGCGATGCATCACCACGTCCCGGTCTGAACGGCACCTCGACCTTGAAACCGGCATCATTGGCTGCCTTCTCAATCGCAGCAGCGCCTCCAAGCACAATAAGATCAGCCATGGAGACCTTCTTGCCACCGCCAGCCCTGTTGTTGAAGGCCTGCTGAATCCGTGCCAGTTTCTTCAACACGCTTGTCAGCTCTTGTGGATTGTTGACCTCCCAGCCCTTCTGAGGAGCCAAACGTATGCGCGCCCCGTTAGCGCCACCGCGCATGTCCGAACCGCGATATGTGGAGGCCGATGCCCATGCCGTCCTGACGAGTTGAGGTGCGGATAAACCGGATTTCAGTATTTTCGCTTTCAGCCTGGCTGCATCGTCGGCATCAATCAATTTGTAGTTGATCGCAGGAATCGGATCTTGCCAGATAAATACTTCTTGCGGCACTTCACTGCCCAGGTAGCGGCTGCGCGGCCCCAAATCCCGATGTGTCAGCTTGAACCAGGCTCTGGCAAATGCCTTGTCGAATTGCTTTGGATGCGCCAGAAAATGTTTGGATATCTTGCTGTAGACGGGATCCTCCTTTAATGCCAGGTCCGTCGTTAGCATAATCGGCGGATTATATTTGCCCTTGATGTGTGCATCCGGCACTGATGTGTGTGCATCCATATCGGTTGGCACCCACACGGTGCCGCCAGCGGGCGTCTGCTGCTTTTTCCAATCGTAACGGAACAGATTATCAAGAAACAGGATAGACCATGCGGTTGGCGTTTGCGTCCATGCGCCCTCCAGCCCACTGGTCATGGTGTCTTCCGCATTGCCTTTCCCGCACCTGTTCATCCAGCCAAAACCCTGCTGCTCAATGGCAGCGGCGGCAGGCTCCGGCCCCACACAATCAGCTTTTGTAGCACCATGGGTCTTGCCAAGCGTGTGTCCGCCCGCAATCAGCGCAACGGTCTCTTCATCGTTCATGGCCATGCGACCAAAGGATTCACGAATATCTGCGGCAGCGGAGGCAGGGTCGAGATTGCCGTTCGGCCCTTCAGGATTCACATAGATCAAACCCATCTGCAAGGCGGCCAGCGGTTTTTCGAGCTTGCCGTCTTTACTATAGCGTTTGTTGTTGGCCAGCATCCTGGTTTCCGGCCCCCAGTAAACCCTGTCTGCAGCCCAATCGTCCACGCGACCACCTGCGAAACCCAGGGTTTTAAAACCCATGGATTCCAGTGCAACGTTACCGGCCAGAACCATCAGATCACCCCATGATACGTTACGACCGTATTTTTGTTTGACCGGCCACAATATACGACGGGCCTTATCCAGATTGGCATTATCGGGCCAGCTGTTGAGTGGTTCGAAGCGTTGCTGACCGCCATCGGAACCGCCACGACCATCATGCACGCGATAAGTGCCGGAAGCGTGCCAAGCCATCCTGATCATCAGGCCGCCATAATAGCCCCAATCTGCCGGCCACCACGCCTGTGATGTTTTCAGTGTTTTCTCGATGTCCTTTTTCAAGGCCTTGAGGTCGACACGTTCAAAAGCCATGGCATAGTTAAAATTGTCACCGTAAGGATTCGATCTCGGATCGTGCGCACGCAGTGGTTCCAGATTCAGTAATTCAGGCCACCAAAATTGATTGGTTTTGGCCTCGCCTCTGCTCATAGCTGGATTTGCCCATGCCGTGTTTGATAGCAATACAAACATCAAACCTGCCATTGTTATCATAATGAATTTACAGTTTTTCATGGTGATCGTCCTCCTTGGCATGGATACTCATGGCGTGGCAGCACAATATCTGTGGCACATCGTTGACTTCCATATCTATGGTTGAGATGATAACAATAGATAAATTCTATGTATAATTGATTGTTTCTATATTATCTATAGGTTTTAGCTATCAATACAACATGGAGTCAGACATGAATCTACGCGCCATCTCTTATATTGTTGCTGTGGCAGATCTGCGTAATTTCAGCCAGGCAGCCGAGCAATGCTATGTGAGCCAACCGACTTTGAGCGCTCAAATCAAAAAACTTGAGGAATCTTTGGGCATAAAGATTTTTGAACGCAACAACAAACGCGTCATGATTACCGAAGCAGGCCAGGATATTATACAATCTGCAAGGCGGGTTCTGCAGGAAATCGAAACCATCAAAGAGATTGCTGAAAGTGCCAGCAATCCCTTTGCCGGAACATTCCGGCTTGGAGCCTTCCCCACACTATCCACCTATATATTTCCCGGTATTGTTCCACAGATCAAGAAACTTATGCCTGACTTGCGCCTTGTTCTGATCGAAGAAAAAACAGCCATTTTAATGGAGATGCTCCACAAGGGCGACATTGACGCGGCACTCTTTGCCATGCCGGTACATGAGAATTTTTTTGAGATGAAAATCTTGTTTGATGACCCGTTCTTTCTGGCCTGCCCGCCGGACCACCCCTTGGCAAAGAAATCCGAGGTCGCAGTCGAGGAGCTTTCTAAATACCGCCTGTTGCTGCTGGAAGAGGGCCACTGTCTGCGCGATAACGCGCTGGAAATATGTCAGCAGCATAATATTCCTGAAGAGCAGGCATTTCGCGCCACTGGCCTCGAAA
>Ga0256829_1003825_pt1 | contig 10173 bp, 7 predicted proteins | sample 131447metaG_FD_185979 | JGI IMG/M metagenome (GOLD analysis project Ga0256829, IMG submission 185979) | Hydrothermal vent microbial communities from Lau Basin, Pacific Ocean - 131-447 | ecosystem: Environmental > Aquatic > Marine > Hydrothermal vents | place: Pacific Ocean: Lau Basin | collected...
GTGCCCGCATTCGTCTTTCAATCTGAATCTTGTCACCATTGATAGACATAATCAAAAACATCTGACCAGATGGAATTGACGGCAAATCCAATTCAATGCTGGTTTTTGAAATTTTAAGGATCGGGGCATAAACAGAAACTGCCTTTTCATCATCGTTCTTTTTTTGATCCTTTTTGGATGTGAATTCTTCTTCCAGAGCCTTGCTGTATTCTTCCCATGTAAGATCAGGATTCTTGAGGTATAAAGGCTCCTCGGAGGTGATCTCGATTTCAGCGCCTTCGGTAAGTTGATCTGGAATAGCCGACACAAAGAACTTAACGCCTTTTGTTGTCTTCTCTGTGCCATGAAAATCTATTCGACCTACGGCTTTCGCCCTTGCCAGCAGCATTTCACTTTCAATTGCACCGTACTCGTCCCACTGTTTCAGGTAGCTCCCGGTCTCCTTGGTAAGCTGACTCATCGATCCTGCGGCTAAAGCACGAATGCGACCTGTCTTGGTGTAGTCAGAAAACTGGACAGTACCCCTTGCCAGACGCAATGATCCTTCACTCTTCTGGTTATCCTTAAAGACCGCTTTGGTCGCAAAATAGATGTCCTTTGACTTATCGACATTGCGCCTTTCAACCGGAATGCGAACCCTCTCACCATAGATAGAGAATTCCCGGTATTTCTCCTGCACAACGACCCCCGCCTCAGGCGATTCTCCATCATCGGGACTATCCGCTTCAAAGTCAGCCTTGGCGGATGGGCCACTCATAAGCAGAAAGAAATCTTCACCGCCAACGCTGATTTTACATTTATCGTTTAATACGATCCCCAGATCTTCAGCACCATTAAAGCGAATGCCATTTCTTTTAGCTGTTAATTCTATACGCTCATCAATACCGATCTCCACACCCCCAATTTCAACGATTTCGCCATTGAAAAAGATGATTTTAACAAGCGCACTGTCGTCCTTGGCAACCTGCATTACCTCAGCAAGGTGCGCACAACCTCTTTTCAGATGAAAATTCAGATCCTTCCCGACCGAGGGATCACAAAGCAGCACACTCCATAGCTTACCGTTAATGATTAATTGGTATAGATGTTCAATATGAGTCGACTTAATATAACCGATACCCATATGGAGCGCCTCTTCAGGAACATGAGGAAGCATCCATAATTCAAAGGTAATTGCCGCATTTATGTCTTTCAGTTTCATTTTTCACATCCCTGAATCGAACATTTAATCAACCTAGGGCTATTGGAACCTGCATATATCCAGATATAAGCATTCAAGGCTTCGTGGTCTATCATCATTTGTGAGTAAAATGTCTTGAAACTGTTGGAATTATCCCCAGCAACAGATAAATTTACTGTGCTACGCTCCAACTTTTTAATCAAAACACCTTTATCGCTTGAAGAAATAAGCACTTCTTCTGTGTCTGAATCAAGCATTGTGAAGTCACCAAAAACCCTCCTAGGTATTGTCAATTCGGAACCTTGATTAAACTCTCGAATATAACGCCAGCATGCTTCATTTATAGGTTTATCAGAGCCATTCCATCGATAAGACTCAAGAATGAGCACCTGCGGTCGCTGTGTTTTACAGTAAGGGCAACTGTGCCCCTCTATTTCAGGATGGATGGAATCATAGTAATAGCTCATGGAGCAACTAGGGCAAGTAATGGTCATATCTGCTGCCTGGGCGAGAGCTTCTGGCCAGTGGTAGATGGTTGGCCGCAAACGGGGTGACCTCCTACCTGGGCCGAATGTAGCTTGAAATAAGCGCTCTAATTTAGGTGTAAGCGTTAAAACACCTCGTAGTCCACCATTCTCCCTGTGATTAGAATCATCTTCCTTATCATCAATCCATGGCAACTTGCCTGTAAAAGCCATGTTTTCTAAGGTTTCTCCTTCATCAACATCTACATCCCAAGCATCACCATTAAGAACTAAATCACCCTCAAATGGGTGCAAGTTTGTCAGAATAAGATGTGCTAAGACTCCAAATGCATGACAATCTCCTTGCGTAGATACACCTGATTTCCCTTGAGCTATTTCAGGAGCACCATACTTAGGAAAACATATTTTTAACCCATTATTTTCTCTTTCATAACAAAGATTATCAGCATCGATTAGCCAAACTTCTATCTGACCAACATCTTTTGACATAAATTCATTGTTGGGATTTATGTCTCCATAAATAATTCCACGACCATGAATTTGGCAGATAATACTTGCACATTTGTACAAGGCATTAAGTCTTTTTCGGAGTCCTCCCGAGTTGAGATAATGAGTAATCTCTTGAGCATACCTTTTATCGCAACCATCGAGCCATTTTGGAATTATATATGATTCAATCAGCTTACTTTTTTGCTCACCAAAAAGAAATGAACTAAATGGAATCATATCACTCATGACTTGCATTACATAGCCTGGTGCATCCTTCAGTACCACCAATGGTGTTGCTATCTTTATCCCCTCTAAAGGAAAAAGTCTTAGTCTTTTAAAACTATTCTGCAGTTCTTTAATTTGTTCTCTACCAGTAATCAATTGACCATCATGAGCTGATAACTTTATGGCTAAATCAGGGTCTTTTGTTCTAAAAACAACCCCTTGCCCACCATCCCCAAGCTTCTCTCCACTAAGATGTTGATTTAAGAACTGATCTGTATACTTGGGCTTAATATCATACTTCATGCAATGACATCCTTCTTAAACAGGCAAGCAATCGTCTTGTCATCGGAGTGTTTGGGAACAGGCCAGTTCTTAAGCATCTTCTGAATAGAACGACCTCTTTTTTGATGTTCCATACTAGAGTATTCACCTACAAACTCCTGCATAAATTCCGCCTGCATTTCAGGTAATAAATCATCGGATACACCATCCGTGCATAGCACAACCGCTTTGTATGCGGTGTTTTCAATCGTCGTTACCTCCCACTGATTGGGTTGGAATTCTTGGCGAAGACTATTGGTACAGTTTGAGAACGAGTCCTGCTTATCATCGCTGAGAATAAGGTGCTTACCATCGTTTTTCCCAAGTGCTACAATCATCCCATCACCGAGGCGGCCAAGTGTTATATTTTCTTTAATCTGGACGGCAAAAAGGCATGTGGCCGAACAGTCTGATGACGAATACGGTGCTATTCTCACAAGCCAGTTGGCATGAATGAGCCTTAGAATATCAACGATGCTTGCTTCTGGGGTATTCTGAAAGCTCTTGGCAGCCTCAAAAACAGCAAGACAAGCAGCTTTTGAACCGTGATCCGAATGAGGTTTGCTGCCCAGACCGTCCGATACAACAATGACATTTCCCCATTGATAGCGGCGTGCCATCCATGAATCCTGATTAGGAATCCCAGATTTAACATGTAGGGGACCAATTTCTGAGGCCCCCCAACTGTTCCATAGTTGATCAGACATCCCAATCCTCTTCTGGTTCAGCCTGTTCGGATTGCAGAATGTGGGCTATGGATACTGGTGCAGTCAATGGCTCATCAGAACCAAATATAGTGCTGTTAATCGCTGAAGATATATTTTCCGAAAGGTAAACTGTGTTGTTTGTTGAAATTCTCTTCAATTTCAACAAATCAGCATCAGCACCGACTGCGACTGTTCTGATCAGTATTGGTTGTTCATCTTTCCATTTTTCAAACGCTTTATAATCGTTATGATTAAAATTGCCGTCGGATAGGATAAGCACCATCGATCGATTGGTATCATTCAGATGCGTGGCTAGAAAATAAGAAAGAGCACATAGACTTGAGGATCCTTCGGAGTTTAAGGCTAGAATATCTCCATCATTCTGCAAAACCACCTCGGAAATATTCTGCGCCCATTGATAAAAATGGATGTCAGAACCTAAGTGCTTTTCCTGATCTATAATTTGAAGCTGAGTTGCATAGCGGCATAAATTTCTTTGAAGGTGGATCTTTCCCATTTCATTCATGCTGCCAGAAACATCAATAATGATATGCAGTAATCCCATTATCGTCCCTCAAATAGACTTTTTATTCTCATCCATAATTTTTGTTCTTCGCACTTCTGGTATTCTGAGACTTGCCCTTGAAGAAGATCTACCTGATTCTTTAATTCCTTATTTTCATGTATTACAGCATCCATTTTATCCTTCTTGCGTATGCTATCTTCCTGAAACTCATCCTTACATTTTCTTAACTCTTCTGACAACTCCTCTTTATCAAAATCAATAAGATCTCGTTGCTCTGCAATGATAGCTATTTTCTCTTTCAGAGAATTGGTTTCCAAGATAAGCTCATCTCTTTCAACAACCAAGCCATCCCTGTCATCAATATCTGTTCTTCCTAGATTTTCTTGAGGAACCCATTCAACAAAGTTTTTATCCACATAGTCCACGACAGAGCAACCTGTCAGTGTTGCTTCATATTCTTCATGTGTTCTAAATGCATGTGTCACATGAAAGGTGTTATTTTTAACAAATCCAGCCAATCGTTCTGCTGTTCTGCTTTGCTTAATTACAATTAGATCGGATGTTCTCCAACTTTCTGAGTGGCTGTTCCGCCACAATGGACTACTGACCTTCGATACCAACCTCTTCAATGATAAACTTGGCTGAGAGTTGTCTTTCTCAAGTCTATTTGCCACATCTTCTAATACCAAGGCTTGTTTTGACTCTTTTTCAACTGCCAAAAAACAATATGCCAATGATGAAATAGTTAATTTATCATCAAATGGTTCCACAAAAGATAGAAACAATTCACGCTCACTTTCCGTATAATTCTTGATTTTTGACAAGTAAGATTGTTCTGAAACAGCCACCTTATCCTCAATATATTCAAGAGCAGGCTTGACTCTATCAAAGGCATCAAGATCAAGAGTAAACGGCAATGGTGGTAGGAAAATTAATTGTTCTGCAAACTCAAATATGTAGATTGTCTTTTTACCATACATCATTCCTAGGATAGTTAAAAATGGGAGTACCCCCTTAAAGCCTCCAGTGGGATTAATAATTACATCGTATTGATAAGATAAAGATTTGTCATCAAGGTACTCTAAAGCGACGGCTATAAAGTTTTTTAATCCAACTGCTTTCAATTCTGTTGAATCATAAACTTGTAGACCTTCAATCCTTCTGATTATGATGTTTTTATCAGGTATGCCATAATGATCGGAGATAACGCGTTGCAAGGCATAGGAACACACTTTTCCTGGTGCATTATCACTGCTTAATAAAACTATTTTGTCATCAGGAGAAATATCTAATCGGTCTATAGAATTTATTTCAGCTGATATTCGTCTGAAATTCTCAGAACTCAAATTCTGCACCCTTTCTTTAATCTCATTCTCAAAATTTGTAGCATCATCGTCCCACTTGGTAGGCTTTGATAAAAAATTGCGTTGTGATGGGCACCCATTTGCGATTGATGTTCCAACTGTGCAAAGAATCATTTTGTTTTTCTTATTCATGAGTTTAAATCACCATCCCTTATTTTTAGTTACGAGTATATGTGCGATGTCTTGACCTGCATGAATGGTATCCCCAACTTTGATGCATACCTTATTTACAAACCCAACAACACCAGGTGATACTCGCTGAGCGCGCCCTTCGTCGGTATCTATCTCAATAAGAATATCTTCAGATTTAATCACATCACCTGAACGGCAACGAACCTTCTGAACAGTTGCTGATAGTATTTTCCGAGATAATTTTACTTTCGCACTATTAAATGTGTGTTTGCGATCTTCCGATGAAAGCTTGCAGGCTAGCGATAGTAATGTGTTATCATCAATCACCTTCCTTCTATAAAGGTCAAGGATGATATAGCCATTCATATTTGGGTGTTGCATAGCAATATGAAACTCCTCTTTTGCAACCTGCGTTTCTGACCAAGAACCGGATGTATTGAAATCAAATGGCTTATAGCGATGAACAACATCTTCCAAGGCTTCAATTGGACATTGAGGGTTTTTCAATGCAGCCATGCGAACAGATGAATTATCGTCCTTTACTAACTTCATGAGTTTGTCATTTGAAATCAACTCATTCGAAGCTGCATTTTCTCTTTCAGATGAGTCAGAGCTATCACAATTAGAATCTAGTCGTTCGATGTCTTTGTCGGAGAATGAGGCAGCTTTCAAACTGAATTTTTCAAATATCTCCTGATAACTCGTAATCTTCTCTTTGAGAACAACGCTGATAGGCGTAATTAGATCAATATGCTTCTTGAGAACATCTTGGGTCAGAACTGATTTTTTATTGCGAAACAAATGCTCTAATGCATCATTAATGACGCACTCAATATCAGCCCCAGAAAAACCCTTGGTTTCTTTGGCCAATGCCCCAAAATTTATTTTTTCAGAAGCAACTTTTAACCCTTTCGCTTTTACTTTAAAAATCTGCTGGCGTTCACGTTCACACGGTAGATCGATATAAAAAATTTCATCAAAACGCCCACGCCTTAACAGCTCTGGAGGAATCGTCGTTATGTCATTCGCAGTCGCTATAACAAAAACAGCTCCGGGTTTTTCCTGCATCCATGTCAGAAAATAACCGAAAAGTCGGGTGGTGATTTCTGTGCTTCCTCCAGAACCATTAATTCCAGAAAAAGCTTTTTCAAGTTCGTCAATCCACAGAATACAAGGGCTGGCTTGTTCGGCGAGCTTAAGTGCTGCCTTCATGTTGGCCTCGCTTTCTCCAACATACTTCCCCATTAATGTTCCAATATCCAGACGAAAGAGAGGGGCATTGAATAATGATGCCGTAGCCTTGGCACTCATTGATTTACCGCATCCAGGCATACCAGCTAAAAGAACCCCTTTAGGTGCAGAAATGCCTAAAAACTCTGCGCCAGGTAGGTCATCAATAATATATTTTTTACCGCGAAGCCAACTTTTAAGCTGTCCCAGACCACCAATTTGATCGATGTTAATTGCACTATCTACCAGTTCAAGTAGCCCAGATTGAGAGAGTCCATTTTTTTTCAATCTCAAGGCATCATTGCTGGCTTCTTTGGGAAAAGATGTTTTGTATCTGTTTTTTAATGTTTGCAATATTCGAAAAACAAGTTCTCGCTCCATCCCAGAAAATATAGAAGTGAGATTAGTCTTCACCGCTGTATTCACCGTGATTGACTCCTTATCAAGAAATTCATTCAAAATCTGATCAACCTGATTTGCTGCAAGAGGTGGGCAAGGAAAAGATACAATCAAATCTTTGATCTCAGAGAAAGCAATATCTTCTTTAGAAACCAGAAAAATCACGGATTTTCCTGGAAAATAATATCTTATTCTCAATAATTCCTGTTGCAGTCGTGCAACAGCCCGATCATCATTTTTCAGCGTAACATACGCATTTTTAATGATATAAATTTTCTCAGCAGGGTCATCATCAGACATTAATTTCAGATCTTCGTAAAGCGATACCTCAGAATCAGGTTTAAGCGGACGTTTCTTTTCAAAATCGACCCATCCATATCCCTGATTCCACTCGCAAATATTGAACTTCAATTGACTGGCAATAACCCCGATTCCTTCATCTATTCGGGAAAAATCTTGACCCTGAATATGGATGCCAGAAACGCACGAACGAATTGTTTCAATAATACCTTTAGAATCCATACTTAAAACCCAAATAGCGATGCAAAACCACGACCAATGGATGCAACACCATCACAAACTGCTGAGCCAAATGACTTTGCAGCATCAACGCAAGTGCTAACAATTTTCTTTCCCCCTTCATAGATGAGTTCGCCCACACTGCTTCCTGCCATTCCACCGAGGGTGCCACCTACTAATCCTCCAAGAATCGTACCAACCGGCCCTAGTACTGCTGTCCCCCAGGCTGCTCCAACACTGGCACCTTCGGCCGCTCCAGCTATCCCACCAATAAGGCTAGATGTGGCATTACCAGCTTGGTCAAGCGCCTCTGTTCCAGTTATTTCTCCTTTTGCATATTTGTAAATAATTTTAGCATTTTCAACACCTAAACAAACAGCATTTGCTACATATCCTGCTGGTGTATTTTTCAGTGCATTGCCCAACCATCCACTTTTTACAGCAACAGTTACCCCGCCCGTTACAGCAACAGTCAACCCTGTAGACGCTGCAGACTCAAGTGAGCTCTGCACAAATTCCTGCACATCTTCCTCTACACTATTATTTTGTCTTCCAGTGAGTCCATTCCAAAGTCGCCGCCCAAGAATTCGCCCCCCTTGAAAGCCAACAGATAAAAGTGCTGATGCTCTAGCTTGTTGGCCAATGTTCTTGGCAATATCGATTTTACTAGTCTCATTCCAATCATACTGTCGAGCCTCAGATTTTTCTTGGGCTTTGCGTTGTTGTTCTTTGGCATCCTGTTTGGAAAGAGGTTTCGATTCTACATTGCCAATTTGAATTTTGTCAGTGCTTCCGGGGATATCTTCAGATTGCCCCTTAGGAACAAGTTTGCGTTGCCCTCGATAATCACCTTTTTTAAGCATAGCTTCTGTGGCATTCGCATCTGCTCCATACTTGGCCTGATAACGACGAGCAATCTTTCCATTCCCATCCCGAATCACAACATCTACCGAGTTTTTACCATAGGCTTCCCCTGGCTTGGGTTGCAATACTTCTGCACGGTATTCACTGCCTTTTGCAGCAGCATTCAAATTAAAGGTATCTACATGATGTTGCTCTGCAATAAAACCGTCTAAATTAAGCTGTTGATTCAGTTGCCCATCATTTCGATACAATAAATCGATATTTGCTTTATTTGCTGTTTCAATCGCCGCATCAATTGTACCAGCATAAGCTCCCACACTAGCCACACCTTGAGCAGAAGCACCTTGCTCAATTTTTTTGGCTAACCAATTGTTTGTGCTTAGCCCCTTACTGTGATGTTCTGCCAACGCTTGCTGAGCTGAATCAAAACGATCAACCTCTACCACAATATCACCAGCAGTGCGCTTTAGCTCATCTTCATTACTCCAGAGTTCTGGATATTTGGAGAACTCTTCGCAAAGCCACAGTTTGTTAGACATCTCAGGTGATTTATCTCTATACGAGCGAACAAACGAAACAATCACGCCACGGGTTTTATGTGCTCCCTGTGGTGTAACTTTAATCTGTTCGGCTAAGGCATCTGCTTGTTGTTCGCCATGGGATAATCCGCTTTCTATAAGCGTCGCTACATCCAATTTTTCCTGATTTCTATCCATTAGATTAAATCCTACCAGTCCTGATCATCGGTATCAGTTGTGGAGTTTTTTTCTTCATCAACATTTTCCAGTTCAACGGATGCCGCTATCATGTTCGGGTTCTCCGCATGAGTACGGCTAGTCGTGCTCATTGTTAAAAGCTGAAAAAAGCGATGAATGTCCTGCGCTTCTTTGGCTTCAAAAACATAATTTGGAGTCTCATTTGCCAAGAAAGGAGTTTTAGAAATAAAACATTCTAACACACTCTTATCGGCATTTTGACCAATTCCCATCGCCCAACAAAAACACTTTGATGAGCGCCCTTCGGAGATAAAATCCTCCAGCGGCTTTTCCCAACTATCATTGGGTTGTCCATCTGAAACAAGGACGATAGTCGGGCGATAGGCACGGGATGGAGTGACCTCCTTGTCCTCGATCATGGCCTTGGCCATCTTGAGGGCAGTTCCCATCGGGGTCATACCGTTTGCCTGCAAGTCTTGCCACTGCACCTGAGAAGCCTTGGTGTAAGGAACCTGAAGCTCAACCTGATTACCGAAAGTGATGACGGAAACAAGAATCTCAGTCTCCATCTTTTCTTCCTGCGCAAAGGTATCCAGCATATCCTTGACTGCCTTGTTCAGGTTTTCGATTTTATCTCCGGACATACTGGAGCTGACATCCAGAAGCAGAATGATAGGCAGCGGTTTGGCGACCGGGGTGGTGAATTTCTTAGGATCAAACATGGATCATCCTCCTGATTAGTTTACTGGCTTCAATTTTATACAATTTTCAATACTCGGAAACTGGGCAAGGTTTTGGTTCATCCGATATTATTAGGCTCAGATGTTGAACGAAGCCGCTACCGCGGAGACAAAGCAAACTCCCATTCACGCCACGGTCACTATAGTGAACCCCTCTGTCAAGACAATCCTACACGGAGCAGGGGCTCCCGATAAGATTAAATCCTTATTAAACAACTACTTATAGTAGAACTCAATTTGTTTTTGTTAGCAATAATCCGCTCTTTTCGCACGATA
>Ga0256829_1003826_pt1 | contig 10170 bp, 9 predicted proteins | sample 131447metaG_FD_185979 | JGI IMG/M metagenome (GOLD analysis project Ga0256829, IMG submission 185979) | Hydrothermal vent microbial communities from Lau Basin, Pacific Ocean - 131-447 | ecosystem: Environmental > Aquatic > Marine > Hydrothermal vents | place: Pacific Ocean: Lau Basin | collected...
GTGCCAGTGACTGTTCACAATCATTTTGAAATTCATTGTATCCATTATACCCTGTGATCTCTATACCAGACGGGAAGCATAATGAGACAAATGAACGCCTGGCGACGCGCCATCGCCTTCGGACTGTGTATTGCCGGCAGCATTTTGCTGAGCGCCTGCAAGGGGTATCAATTAACATTCAACGAGACCGTAGTTCGCTCACCGGCACCACTCTACACCAACTTCCAAGTCGCCGACCGCAACCTGCAAGTCTGCCTGGACCAAGCCATTAAAGACGCCGAGGCCACAGCTCCGGATCAATTGATACAGCTGAATTGTTCCCATGCAGGCATTGAGACCCTGGAAGGCCTGCAAGCGTTCCATAACCTGCAACAAATCAATCTGTCTCACAATCAACTCAGTGATCTTAAACCTCTGGGACAAATGGGGCGCGTGCAACTTCTGTTATTGAGCAATAACAATCTGAAATCAATCCCCGAAATTTTAACGCTGCCGAGACTGGAGCGCCTTGAGCTGGATAACAATTCGGAACTGCACTGTGACGACGTCCATCAACTGCAGCAAAACTACAAAGGTGAATTGGCAATGCCCACACATTGCCGTTGACCCTGGGCCTGTTCAAACTGAATCAGGTCTAAACGAACATTAGGCCGACAACATTGCGCCGCAGGCTCATAACCTTCATTGTTACGGAGTCGTCATTAATTCGGCCAATAACGCGACTGAAGCGCACTTGCAGCAGAGTTCCCACCGGCGGCAACTCTGTTGTATCAACCAGCACCGAGGCGCCTCCGTCTGAAATATCCCTCGCGAATCCCACCAAACGTCCGAAACTTGGGTTATCCATTTCTACTCGAATGGATGTCAATTTGCGCTCAAACTGCCGACGCTCTTCCACGTCTCAAATCTCCTTAACAACTGCTCCCAGACAACTCCTGTCCAGCGACCAAATTTTGGCAGAGTCCATCATCAAAAGCCAGTTAAAGGCTTAGCCTGCAGCGTGAACGACCAGTCATGAAGGTTCGACAGCTAACACCAAAGTACTAATCCACAGATGCTGTGGATATCTCTGTTGATAGAGTATTTAAAGTGTCACCAACAGCCCAAAAAACAAGGCTCTCAACAAGTTGTACAAATTTTAACCTAAAAGGATTTTCCCTTTAATATCAAATAGTTAACTGTTTTTTAATAGTGAAAAAAGAAACGCAAGCGGTTTTTGGCAAAAAGAATACCCCATTTGGGGGAGTGTGGAAAAGAATGCCAAATATGGCACCGGCAGCCAAAAAATAATATTAGTAAGCACTAACAATCGATACAAAACCGAACGTTTGGCAACACCCTATTTGAGAAAAATGAAAATCACGCCAAAACCACACTCAAGACAACTGCTGCCAACCAAAGCCCTCATCCTGGCAAGCAAAAAGTACCTGAGGAATATCGGCAATGGTCTCCGCGAGAGCCTCGCGAGCACGCTCTACAGAATTGTTCTGTTGGCTAATATGAGCAACAACCAACTGTTGCAGCCGTTGCAGATCCACTCGTTGCAAAAAACCAGCTGCCTGCTGGTTACTGAGATGCCCCCAGGGACCACCGACACGCTTTTTCAGCGAGGGTGGATAGGGGCCTGATGCGAGCATATGTGGATCGTGATTGGCTTCCAGCACCAGCGCATCACAAGAACGATAGCACTCTTCCACATGAGCACTGATGTTGCCCAGATCCGTTAAAACGCCCAAACGCCTGCCCTTATACTCAAAAATAAACTGCGCGGGTTCCCGAGCGTCGTGAGGCACAGCCACCGGCTCTATACACAATTCGCCCAGGCTGAACGCTCCAAAGCCTTCTATCATATTGAGATCGTGCAATTGCCCCAGATCACGACTGCGGAAAGTGCCAGGAGTCATATATACCGGCAGGCGATACTTGCGCGCCAGCGGCGCCACTCCCTTAAGGTGATCCGCATGCTCGTGGGTAACCAGTACAGCCGAGATATCCGCCACGTGGCGGTCAAGCTTCTGTATGCGGCGCTCCACCTCCTTAATGGTGAAACCGCAATCAATAAGAACCAGTTGATCGGCAGCTTCAACCAGGGTGGCATTACCCCGGCTGCCGCTGCCCAAAGACGCGTAGCGCATTAAACCTCTGACACCAGCGTTAGATCAGATTAAGACGAATCAGTTTGAGAATTTCCTTGGCTTTGCGAGAATCCAGTGGACGCGCATAGGCATCGCGCACTCGCACCTGAACTTCGTTGTCCCAGCCCCGCACTACAACCAGATAACCTGGTACATTCTTCAGCGGTTCGGACGTTCCGCTGGCAACCGATGAAAAGATCTTGCGGTTTTCAGGAGTATCCTCCAACTGCAAGTGCGCCAGCACTTCGCTCAGAGCATACGGAGATGCGGATCCGGAACGTTTGGATTCAGCGTTTTCACCTTCTTCATCTGCGCCGCCAAAATCAAACAAACGCCCAAAGAAACCCTTGGTTTCTTCCTCAACGACCTCTTCTTCATCGTTAGGCTTTTCATAGTCGACGTAGAAGACACCTACAGCATCGTCCTCTTCCCAGCGCTCAAATGCTCTTGAATCCAAAGCGTGACCGACGGTCGCCCAGGCTCGCGGATAGTCCAGCATCAGTTGCAGAATCGGCTCGCCATTGTCGGCTCCCAGCTTGACGCGATCACTAACACCAATGGTCTGAGCCAACAGAGAAGCCGCCTGACCGCTTTGTACGTTGTTGGCCAGAGTTGCCGCCAGCTCATCCAGCATCCAGGCTTCACGCTCGGCATCCACCGAACGCACCGGCCAGTTCACCTGGCCATGCCCCGGTGTTTCCCAAGGCATACTCATATGCAATACGTGAACTTCGGTAGTCTGCGGCTGAATACCGGCGTCAATCTTGATTCGGTACTTATCTTTGGTGGATGTATTGTCCTGAAACTTAAGCCAGCTGGTTTCCATTACCCCTTCGGAGGCATTGGTATAGATGACATTCAAATTATTACTGGCGAGAAACGAACGCACCTGAGGCCACACTTCAGTGGGCTGCGCGTTCACCAGGATCCAACGGCGCTCGCTCAAACTCTGAATTTTGATTTTTTCATCCAGTACATTATCCGCCATCGGCAGCGGACGGGGCACTTCAAACGTGCTGCTGTACACCATTTCATCTTCGGCAACTGGTGGAATTACGTACAGCTGTTCAATGTGCGTGGTTTCTATGGCCTCTGGCACCTTCATAGGTTCCACCACATCCGCTCGCAAGTAATCGTGACCGCGGTTGCGGAAGTAGCCGTCGGGGCCAAACAGGGAGCTACACCCCACCATCAAACCCAGAGAGCCAATCAAGGAAGCACGTACAAATAAACGATTCATCATTATTCTTTTCATCTAAAATATGTGGGTAGTAAATTTACAGCAAACCTGCAGAGTTCAATGCATCGCGCACCTGCAGGTGATAGGCCGAATCCAGAGGAGTCAGAGGCAGACGAATACCACCCTGCATCAGTCCCATTTCAGCCACCGCCCATTTCACCGGGATTGGATTAGACTCCACGAACATGGCGTTGTGTACCACCTGCAGCTGTTGATTCAAAGCGCGAGCCTCGTCTGCCTTACCGGCCAGAGCCAGGGCGCACATCTCTGCAATTTGGGCCGGAGCCACGTTAGCGGTCACACTGATATTTCCTTTGCCACCGGCTAAAATCAAATCGACAGCAGTCTCATCGTCACCGGACAGAATCAGAAACTCGTCATTGGTGTTTTCCACCAGCCAACGAGCTCGCTCAATGTCGCCAGTGGCTTCTTTAATACCGACGATATGTTCAACTTCACTCAGGCGCTGTACGGTCTCTGGCAGCATATCCAAGCCAGTGCGGCCCGGCACATTGTAGAGCAGCTGAGGTACAGCCACAGATTTGGCAATATGGGAGTGATGCTGAAACAGACCTTCCTGCGTTGGCTTGTTGTAATAGGGGGTAACTATGAGACAGGCATCAACACCGGCATCTTTGGCCGCTTGAGTCAGTTCAACTGCTTCAGAAGTGGAGTTGGCGCCAGTGCCAGCGATCACAGGAATGCGACCATTGACCTGATCTACAACTTTCTTGATAACGCAGAGGTGCTCATCCACGCTGAGGGTGGCAGACTCGCCGGTAGTGCCCACGGCGACAATGGCATCGGTACCCTGCTCAAGGTGCCAGTCAACCAGCTTGTGGAGGCTGCTCCAATCAAGCTCGTTATTTTCCAGCATCGGGGTCACCAGAGCGACCATACTACCTTGCATCATGTGTTGTCTCCGTCAGGTCAAGCAAAGGGGGTAATGTTACTGACGCCCCCAGCCCGACACAAGTTCCCCGCCACTTTTCTTTGATAGAAACAGAAAAAAACAGGGATGAAACGGAGCCAACTCGCCGCTACCAGAATTAATCCAGTATTTCCCAGATTTCTTCGCCTGCGATCCAGTGCTTTTCATGGTGACGAGATACTCGGCCGTCCTCGACCAGCTTCTGCAAATGGGCCCAGAGTATGGCAAGGGCTCCCCGAGTAATGTCACCCTCCAGCTCGGGATACACCAATGGCGCCAGTTCCTCAACGGTACCCTTGCGCTGCTGTTGCAGCACACCCAAAATTTTATCCTCGCGGGCGACCCGATGAGCGTACAACTCGTCGATTACCTGCTCCGCCTGCTGCAGTATATGACCATGAGCGGGTGCCAGGCGCTCGATACCCTGTCCTTTAAGTTTTAACAGTGATTCGAAATAGTCCTTCATGGAGCCACCGTGAGGCGGAATAATGGTTACCGTGGCTCCCTGCATAATGTGATCCCCGGTAAACAGTAGATGCTCTTCTTCCAACAAAAAGCACACGTGCTGTTTTAGATGTCCCGGCGTCATGATGCAGCGCAGTCGAAAACCGTCGCCGTCAACAATATCGCCGTCGACAACATCATTTTCCGGCAGGAAGGTATCGTCCAGGTACTCGGAATGGTTTGCCACTTTCATCCCCACCAGTTCAGCACCGGTAAGTTCTGCCAGCGGCGCAGCGGCTGGAGAGTGATCCTCATGACAGTGGGTGGCCAGAATCTTGTCGATGCGCCCACCAGTAGCCGCCATTATGGCATCAATATGGGCCTGGTCGTTCGGACCAGGGTCAACCACGACGTAGCGCTCAGTTCCGACAATGTAAGTATTGGTACCAGGGCCGGTGAAGACATTCGCATTATCTGCAGTGAGCCGACGTACCAGGGGGCTGATTTGAACCGGCTTGCCCTGCTCCAGTTCGAAATGCACCAGTGTCGTATGAAGATCCGCCATAATTGCCCACCCCAGTTTGTTTTTTTATGGTATTCAGAAACGAAAACGCCGCCCATTATAAAATAATGCGCGGCGAATCCCATGTCCCCGCAAGCCAACCGCGAGGATAATTTCTTTCTAAATAGCCAGACTCTTACTTGAAATTAGCCTCAACGACCGGGCTGGTCTCGGCCTCGTAGTCCACATCGTCAAAGCCAAAACCGAACAAACGCAAGAAGTCTTCGTTATAGCCTTTGTAGTCCGTCAGCTGCATCAGGTTCTCTTCGGTAACCTGCGGCCACAGAGCCTCTACTTTGGCCTGAATTTCCGGCAACAATTCCAGATTATCCATGCGATAACGGTTGTCGTTATCCAGGCGCGGCGAATCACTGTATACACCTTCGGTGAACAGGCGGTACAACTGCTCAATACAGCCCTCATGGGTCCCTTCCTCTTTCATCACTTTGTACAGCAGTGAAATATACAGAGGCATAATCGGGATAGCAGAGCTGGACTGAGTCACCAGCGCCTTCAATACAGAAACATTCGCACCACCGCTGAGTGCAGCCAATTTGCCGGTAATGGCAGCTGCGGCGCGGTCCAGGTCTTCTTTGGCCTTGCCAATGGTGGCGTGACCGTAGATGGGCCAGGTGAGTTTTTCACCCAGATAAGTGTAAGCAACGGTCTGGCAACCATCGTTGAGCACGTCAGCCTTCTGCAGCGCATCGATCCAAAGCTCCCAATCTTCGCCACCCATGACTTTTACGGTATTGGCAATTTCTTCATCGTTGGCAGGTTCTACCGTGATGTCAGAAATTTTCAATGTATCGGTGTTCAGGTTTTTAGCGGTGTAGCCTTCGTTGATGGGTTTCAGTACAGAGCTATAGAGTTCGCCTGAATCCGGATCCTGACGACGCGGCGACGCCAGGCTGTAGACCACCAGGTCCACCTTACCCATGGTTTCTTTGATCATCGCAACAGCCTTGTCCTTACACTCGTGAGAGAAGGCGTCGCCATTAATGGTTTCAGCGTACAGGCCTTTGGCCTTGGCCGCCTGCTCAAAAGCAGCCGTATTGTAGTAGCCCGCCGAGGCAGTGCGCTTTTCGGTGGGCGGCTTTTCGAAACAAATACCCAGGGTACTAGCGCCGGAACCAAAAGCCGCAGTAATACGCGACGCCAAGCCATAGCCGGTAGAGCAGCCAATCACCAAGACGTTTTTGGGACCACCTGCAATAGGGGTCTGCTGCTGAATGTAGTCAATCTGCTCTTGAACGTGAGCGGCACATCCCTGGGGATGAGCGTTAGTACAAATAAACCCACGCACTTTTGGCTTGATAATCATGCTGTTAAATCCTCAATAGAGTTTGCATACTGGCTTTTCGGGGGGCTCCCCGCTATGCTCTCGCCCGCGCCACGCCTTGCTCGGCGCCCGCGGCGGACCTGATTATAGACTGAGTGGTCATAAAATACAGCCCGCCAATTCTGCCTTCTGGCCGCTCGCAACCACGCCGCTGCAAGCAAAACAGTACCGAGATAGCATAGAGATGTTTGAACTGAGATACGCCACCCCCTGGGAATGGACCGACGCGGTCCTCGAAGACTTTAATCGCTTCCTACAAGACCACGCCGCCGCCGAAAAAAAAGCTTCTGGCATGGCCATCTCCATGCTCTCCCACTACCCGGACAGAACCCGTCTGGTGGAAGCAATGATGGACCTCTCCATTGAGGAAATGAGCCATTTTCGCTCTGTGGTTAAAATAATGATCGAACGCGGCGTACAGCTGAGTGCAGATGAAAAAGATCCCTATATCAATCAGTTTCGCAAGAGCATTCGCAAGGGCAGCGACGCCTACTTTCTCGATCGATTGATTACCGCCGGCATCATCGAGGCCCGCGGGTGTGAGCGCTTTGGCTTGGTGGGCGAAGCACTGGAGCCCGGCAAACTGAAACGCTTCTACCAAGCCATTGCCGAATCTGAAGGCCGCCACAACACTCTGTTCTACGATCTGGCGCTGGAGTACTTTCCCAAGGCCGATGTCGAAGAACGCATGGACCAATTGCTGGATATTGAGGCAGACATCGTTCGCGAACTGCCCATTCGCGCCGCCCTGCATTGATGAACGCCATCAAAAAATACCTGAAGAACTACGCCGAGCCCGAGTGCTCGGCACTGCAGGACTTCCCCGATCACTGCCGATACCAACACTGCGTCATTATCCCCGCCTACGACGAAACACCGGACTTTATTGATCGACTCATCTGCAGCGAAGGCCTGCTTCAAAGTAACCGGGCGCTGGCCATTGTGGTTATTAACCAACCGGATACAGTTGCCAGCAGCCCGACCAATCGACAGCTGGAAGAATACCTGACGACTGCCCTTCCTGGCATCTGGCAGCAGAACAACCTGACGCTACTGGGAACGCCCCACTGGGGAATACTGATGGTGGAGCGCTATAGAAGTCAGCCAATACCGCGTAAGCAGGGAGTGGGATTAGCGCGGAAAATTGCCGCCGACCTCTGTGTTCAATTGATCGACTCGGCGATTATCGAGCGCCACTGGATTCACAGCACCGATGCCGATGCTCATCTGCCCATGAACTATTTTGCTGCCGCTGAAAATCTTGAAGCCGCTGCTCTGACCTATAAATACCATCATCGCCAGACAGGCTCCATGGCCTGCACGGCCACACAACTCTATCAAACCAGCCTGGACTACTACGTTGAAGGCTTGCATTGGGCGCAGTCACCCTACGCGTTCCACACGCTCGGGAGCATTATCGCCGCGGACTATATAGCCTACTGCCAGGTGCGAGGTTTCCCAAAGCGCGCCGGCGGTGAAGATTTTTATCTCCTCAACAAACTCGCCAAACTAGGGCATATAGTCACACCAGACAGCGAGATTGAATTGGAACCCCGGGTCTCCCATCGCGTCCCCTTTGGCACCGGCCCTGCCGTCGAGAAAATCCTCAGCACCCAGCAACAGGGCATAGCTCGAACCGATTATGCACCAGAGATTTTTGCGCACCTTAAACAGCTGTTGCGATCGGTTTCGGAAATCTTCGCCACAGGCGGCAACCTAACAGAAGTAATCGCCGAGCTTCCTGAATGCACCCAAAACGCACTTCAAGATCTGCGTGCAACTGAGCTAAATATACACCTGAAAAACAAAACCCCTGAACAGAAATTGACGCACTTCCATCTATGGTTTGACGGCTTCAGGACATTGAAATTTGTCCACTACTTGCAGCGTCACAACTTCCCGGCGGTACCGCTTACGGCACCACCAAAGGAAGTGTTTCAATCACTGTAGTGCGCCAATACTGCTCTGCGCCATTACAACAATAGCTTGCGAATGTCTCCCAGCACTTCCACCAGATAGGTGAAGAAACGTCCACAGTCAGCGCCATTGATAGCTCGATGATCATAGGATACCGACAGCGGTAACATCTGCCGCGGCTCAAATTCCGAGCCGTTCCAGATCGGTTTAATCTGCGCTTTGGACACCCCCATAATCGCCACTTCCGGGGCATTCACGATTGGAGTGAAACCGTTGCCGCCAATCGCTCCCAAACTGGAAATCGTAAAACAGCCGCCCTGCATATCTTTTGGCATCAGTTTACCAGCTCGGGCTTTGGCGGCCATCTCGCCGGTTTCTGCGGCCAACTGCCACAGGCTCTTCTGATCCACATCGCGGATAACAGGCACCATTAGACCGTTGGGCGTGTCCACGGCCATACCTATGTGCACATACTTTTTCTGTACCTTGTGCTCACCGTCAGCATGCAGTGAGACGTTGAATGAAGGCTCCCGCACCAGGGCGGACGCGGCAGCTTTCATCAAAAACGGCAACGGAGTCAACTTGACACCCCGCTGTTCTGCCTCTGCCTTCATGGACTTTCGAAACGCCTCGAGCTCGGAAATATCCGCCTCATCAAACTGCGTCACATGGGGGACATTGAGCCAGGAACGGGACATATTCTGAACCGTCAGCTTGGCCACTTTGTTCATCTTCTGCAGTTCGACTTCACCAAACTGGGCAAAATCCACTTCCGGGATCGGAGGAATACCAGAACCGCTGCTGACTTTGCCAGATTCCACCTGCTCGACCACTTGTTGTACATAGTGACGGATATCTTCGCGGGTAACGCGTTTGCGAGGCCCGGACGAACCAACTCGCGTCAGGTCTACGCCTAACTGCCGGGCCAATTTACGCGCCGCGGGCCCCGCGTAGGCGGATGCCTCAGCAGCATCGACCGTGTCTCTGGCCGCGTCCCTGGCCGTGTCAATGGCTGTGGCCGGCTTGCTCACGGCTTCGCTGGATGGCACCGACGCCACAGGCGGGGGCGTTGCTACTTCGACAGTTGCCGGAGCGGCGGCCGCAGTATCCGGGCTCGCCGACTCAGGCGAGCCTGCCACTGCCATCAAAGCAATAACATCACCTGTAGCAACCTTGTCGCCTTCCGACAATTTCATGGACACTACGGTACCCGCCGCCGGAGCCGGGATTTCCATGGAAGCCTTGTCGCTCTCCAGCACTACCAGAGAATCCCCTTCGGCAACCGAGTCGCCATCGGCGACACATACTTCGATCACCTCGACGGTATCACTACCGCCAACATCCGGAACACACACCGTTTGCTCAGATACAGAGGAACCGTTCGACGCCGCTTTATTGTCTGCGGGCGCGGCCTCCTCAGCTTTGCTAAGCTCGACCTCTGATGCTGGCTCTTCAGCGATGGGGCTCTCGGGCTCCTTCACCGCGGTTGATTCAGCGCCGGACACTTCCACTTCAAAAACCGGCGCCCCCTCACCAATTGAATCGCCCTCGTTGACCAATACTTTGGTAATTTTTCCTGACAGCGGACTGGGAATTTCC
>Ga0256829_1003827_pt1 | contig 10169 bp, 10 predicted proteins | sample 131447metaG_FD_185979 | JGI IMG/M metagenome (GOLD analysis project Ga0256829, IMG submission 185979) | Hydrothermal vent microbial communities from Lau Basin, Pacific Ocean - 131-447 | ecosystem: Environmental > Aquatic > Marine > Hydrothermal vents | place: Pacific Ocean: Lau Basin | collected...
TTTCCGGTCAACACCCGTGATCTTCTCCTGCCAGGCGGGCGTGTAGGGTGCATCATCATCATAACTGTGCGCGTAGTTACCGTCGAAGCCTCTGTCAACTCCCAGATTTGCCACGAAGAGATCGAAAACGGTGGTGATGAAGATCTCCGATCCATCACCGACCGTGACCTTCCTCGCAGGAACTCCCCTCACAGAAACGCTTGATGAGGTCTCCCCGAAAAAGGGGAACTCAACGGGAAGGATCTCATCGTATTTATCTGCAAAGCTCAGCACCGGAGATATTTTTATGCCATTCGTATCCTTCTGCTCAAGGTTCCATCTGGATGACCCATCGTAACGGAAGCCCATGCTGCCGACGGGCACCCTGATTGTTTTGCTTATATCATCCCATATCACTGGCTTCCACCGTTCGTATTCGCCCGAATTGCCAAGATCTGCCGAATTAAGGTATCTGCCACTCCTGTAAGCATCTCCCTCTTTTCTCAGCGTGACAAGAAATGGCAGATCCGTGTAGCGCTTTGCGTAATCGGTGAAGTATTCTGTCTCTTTATCCACGTAGAATTCCTTCACGATAACGTGGGCCATGGAAAGTGCCAGGGCGGCGTCGGTTCCTGCCCTGGCAGGAAGCCAGTGGTCACAGAATTTTATGTATTCAGAGTAGTCGGGGCTCACACCCACCACCTTCGTGCCGTTGTAGCGTGCCTCAACCATGAAATGCGCATCTGGAGTCCTGGTCATGGGCAGGTTGGTTCCCCATATGATCATATATTTGGAGTTATACCAATCCGCACTTTCAGGCACATCGGTCTGCTCTCCCCATATCTGCGGAGAAGCGGGTGGAAGGTCTGCGTACCAGTCATAGAAGCTGAGCATTGTTCCCCCTATGAGGGAAAGGAAGCGTGATCCGGCCGCATAACTCACCATTGACATTGCCGGTATGGGCGTGAATCCCACTATCCTGTCAGGGCCGTAACTCTTTATGGTCTGCAGTAGAGATGCGGAGATTATCTCCGTTACCTCATCCCAGCTCGATCTCACAAAGCCACCCTTTCCCCTCGCCCTGACGTAACTCTCCCTCTTTCCGGGATTTTCAACGATCGCCCGCCAGGCATCCAGGGGATCGGAATGTCTGCTCCTCTCCTCTCTCCATAATTTCAGGAGTTCACCTCTGACATACGGGTACTTCACCCGTATTGGGCTGTACGCGTACCATGAGAAAGTCGCACCCCTCGGGCAGCCCCTTGGCTCATATTCCGGAAATTCGGAACCGTTTGAGGGGTAATCGGTCTGCTGCGTTTCCCACGTTATTATTCCATTCTTAACGTATATCTTCCATGAACAGGAACCGGTGCAGTTGACACCGTGCGTTGATCTCACGATCTTGTCGTAGCGCCACCTGTTCCTGTAAAGATCCTCCCATTCTCTCGATCTTCTGCTGTACTGCGTCCAGGCCTCATCTTTTGAGCCTTTACGTACCTTACCATGCAACCTTACAGCCATGCGTTCCACCATCTGATGCAGTCCCTATCCGGTGGGATCGTACGTGGGTCCGGTTATCCTGAAATTCATTCCAGAATCCGACAGCTCCTCCCTGAACTGTTCCAGGGAGCGGATGTTAGCTGCAACAAGTATCAGCCTGTTTACAACGTCCATCTGATCGATCTCATCAAGCTTCCTGGAAATGTCCTCGGGTATAGAACCAAAACGGCGTTCCAGAATGTAGCGGAGTTCCAGAATATCCTCACGCAAAGGGACCGGCGCCATCCTGTATTGATTGGATAGTTGAATATAAACATTATGTGATAGGTATTTTTAATAACTTTCTCTTATCATGTTCCATCGCGATTCATATGGCTCATGAAAAAACCTGGCCAATCGCTCTTTTCGTGATATAACATCGGGAAAGCTTGATTGCTGATTGGCGTGAAACTTTTTTTCGGAGCCTGAATCTTCAGGAAAGCAAGAAAAGATCTTTTCGTGCGGCAAATCACAATATCATTCTCATAAAGTCTCGCCTGTGAAGGCATATCATTATTCAACATGGAAAGTGATTCTCCAGAACTCTCGGTGTTCGCATCTCGGGGATGTTTACAGTTTCATAAAGGGTTATGGAGATCCACCAGAGATCGTGTAAGGTTCAGCACGGTTGATGCTCCTCCCATTCTTTTAAAACTGGCATTCACATTGCCATGCATCCTTAAAAATATAAAAATGGAGATAAAAGTTTAACGGTTAGGGATAAAAAAATATGATGAGCGAATATCAGTAACCGCGGATCTCCTTCAGCGTTCCCTGCTTTTTTATCAGAATTATGGCAAACAGAATTGCCACGATTCCAATAATTGTGAAGACGAGGAATCCGGTTGCGTAACCCGGATTGCCATAGGCTGAGACAAAGGCCGCCATGGTTGGGGGTATCAGGAGACCACCGGCCGAGCCGAGACCACCCACCCATCCTGATGCACCGCCAACAGATGAGATTGAGTATTTGGGTACCAGCTTGTAAACAGCCGCATTGGCAATGCCCATACCTATCGCCATGATGATCTCACCGCCCACACTCACTCCAAAGACCGAGCTTGAGATCATGATGAGACTTCCCACAACGAGAATCGCGTAGGATATTATGGCAACCAGCTCGCCACCAAGCTTGTCACTCCAGACCCCGCCAGGAACACGGATCAGAGCTGTAACCAGTGAAAATACTATTCCGGTGAGGAGACCTGCCTCGATCGGTGATATCCCCATGTAGTTCCTCCAGTATGATGGGAACCACTCAGTTAACGCCTCGAAGCCACCGAAAGATATGAAGTACATCACAACGAGGAGCCAGACCCTCCATTCTTTCGCCGAGTCCTTCAGCGACTTGGCAGCATTGCCGGATGGAAACAGCTCCAGGCCTAGATCTATGGAAACCTTCCGGGCCTCCTCCGGAGATGCCTTTTTCTTCTTCACGATCTGGAAGTAGTAGCTGTCGTAGCCTATTATGGCAAATACCACTATCATTATGGCAAGAAATATCCCCCACGAGACGTATGACAGAACTATGCCCAGACTTGCGAGCGCAAATGGAAGAATTGCCGTGAAAATACCTGGAGCCGAGTTTCCGAAGCCTGCATAGGCGCCGAGAGCGAATCCCTGCTTATTCTGCGGATACCAGTAGGAAACGTACGTGATTCCAGAGGAAAAGGTGGAAACACCCGTTCCGGCAAGGGCACCGAAGATCAGAAGAAGTATGTAGGCAGTTCCGGTGTTGGTTATAACGGAGGCAAAGATCTCATTTATGATGAAACTCAGCCCGAAAACACCGATAACAGCGATGATGAGCTGGGTCAGCAGAATGGGCTTTCCCCCATATTTGTCGACCCAGGCCGAAAAGGGTATTCTCAGGAAGGCTCCCGTTACCATCGGAATAGCTACAAGCCAGCCCACCTCCTCAATGGAAAGGTTCAGCTGCTTGGCTATGTGGTGCGCACTGACTCCAAAGAGGGCAACCGCCGCGAAGCCGGCAAAGAAGGCTATGGTTCCAGCAACAAGACCAAACGACGGTTTTCCTCTCAGGTTAAATTTGCTATACAAAGAGCTCTGTTCAACCATCGGAAAGAACAGTTTGTAAGCGTATAATAAATTTATCAAAAGGGCAAAGACGCACTGTCGGAATTATAGCGTACTTACCATTATTTTGATTATATTAGGTAATATCTACTCGCACTTTATATTTATTATATGATTTTTCGTCCTCATTTACGGGAAACACTTCACATCCTCCGGATGCATCTGGAACAGGTTTGAACAGCCTCCATAGAGTTAAGGAAAGAAATTAACCGGTCATGGCAGGCTCTATTCCTATATATGCATGGATTTATGTGGTTATCAGGTGAAAAAATGGTAAACGTGATAGTTGAGCACGAGTGGGAAGACAGCAACAAAGAAGAGGCTTTCAAAGTTGTTGGAAACATCGTTAACATGCAGAAGGAGAGTAAGCTGCCAGAGGGATTTAAACTCCTCTCAGTGCAGGTCATCTCATCGAAGAACAGGGCCATTTGCAGCTGGGAAGCTCCGAACACGGATTCCCTTCTCTCTCTTGTGAAGCAGGTGAACCCACCAACAAAGTACGATGTGATGGAAGCCCAGAAGATATTCTGATTTTCCCCAACCAAAACCTGAAAATCTATTTTTATATTTTTCAAACCGTTTTGTTTGGTTTCAGATCATAAAGAAACAATTTTTCCATTCCATAAGGGATCTATCAGTTCAAGCTTCAGCCAAGCCAGGATATGCCTTTCCTAACAGATCAAAGCCAGATTTACCTTCATACCAACCAATAAGCTTTTTATGTTTAAAGTAATTATAAGGATGGTGAAATTATGGTTGAAGTGTGGAAAGAAAAGAATGAACTGAAACCAAAGGGGCTGGATGGAATTTCTGATAAGCAGCTGGAGTATCACTTTGAAACCCACTACAAGGGCTATGTGAAAAAACTCAATGAGATCTGGGAGAAGCTACCCTCCGCGGATAGATCAAAGGCGAACCAGAACTACTCCGAGTTCAGGGAGCTCAAGAGTGAGGAGTCTTTCAATCTTGATGGTTCCCTTCTCCACGAGTTATACTTCGAGGGTCTCACCGAAAAGAAGCTGCAAATTCCGGAAAGCTTCAAGGAAGCTGTTAAAAAAGACTTTGGCAGCTACGAGGCGTGGCTCGAAGATTTCAGGGCCACCGGAATAGCTTTCAGGGGCTGGTCGCTGCTTATATATGATTTCACAACCGGCAAGTTGAGGAACATAGGTGCTGATGCGCACAACTCCAACGCAATGTGGAATTCTGTTGTCATCCTCGCTATGGATGTGTACGAACATGCGTATTACGTTGACTACGGGCCGAAAAGAGCACCGTACCTGGATGCTTTCCTTAAAAATATCAACTGGGATGTGGTATCCACCAGACTTGAAAAAGCAAGGAAGATGTACGAAATCTTCAGACAGTGATGGGCCTTAATGGAGCTTCTTTACAGGGTAAAGGAACTCCTCTCATCGGACACTGCGACGCTAATTGAAAGGCGGGTGCAGGATTTCAGGCGAACGGGTGATTCGTCTGATCTTATTATTTTTTCAGAGCTTTCCTTTTGTGTTTTAACTGCCAACACATCTGCTGATCTGGGAATCAGGATGCAGGAGGCAATACCGCCTGAAGGTTTTGCCCACTGGGAGGAGAATGTTCTCCGCGATGCTCTCAGGAGATCCGGTTACAGGTTCTACAACACCAGAAGTTCGTTTATTGTTGAAAACAGGTGGATAATTCCCAGGCTGAGAGAGCTTTTGATCTGGGCAGACCACTTTGAGCTCAGAGAGTACCTCGCCAGAAACCTCAGAGGAATCGGTTACAAGGAGGCTTCCCATTTCCTCAGGAATGTGGGCATCTTTGATTTTGCGATACTCGACAGGCACATTTTGAAGATCCTGTCTAAATATTTTCATGTGGAGGTCCCGAAAACACTCAGCAGAAAGAAATATCTTGAGATTGAGAAACTTTACATATCATTTTCAGAGAAGGTGGGCCTCCAGCCGGGTGTTCTAGACCTTTATCTATGGAGAATCGATACGAACACGGTGATGAAATGAGTGGCCTCAAGCTATCTGAGTTCCAGAGACTCGATATTAACTACCATTACTATTATGGAAGTCTATACAGCCTGATGGAGAGAGCCGGCGCTTCTGTGGCATCAACTGTAAAGGCGAAATACGGAACAGGAAATACGATTCTTGTTGTGTGTGGCCATGGAAATAAAGCTGGGGATGGTCTCGTTGCAGCGAGAATCCTCAGCGAAGGAAACGATGTTACCGTCATACCCCTGAGGGGAAAGGATTCCATCAGGGCGCATGAGGCCAGAACAGCACTTGAGAAATACAAGGGAAAATTCGCTGATCCCAACGATCTTGAGAGGGAGATAGAGAGAGCTGAGATTATCATCGATGCAATGCTTGGAACGGGTATCTCCGGAGAGCCAAGGCCTCCTTACGATACTGCCATAGAAAAGATTAACGCCTCCGGTGCGAACAAGGTCTCTATTGATGTACCGTCCGGCTTCCTGAGCTCTCTCGCCATAAAACCTAATGTGACGGTCACATTTCACGATGTCAAGGAGGGAATGACACCAGAAAACTCCGGGGAGATAGAGATAGCTGATGTGGGAATCCCACACAGTCTTTATGGGGTGTCAGGACCCGGCGATTACATCTACTACCCGGAACCTAAGAGTAATTCCCACAAGGGTATGAATGGAGTGCTCGGCATTATAGGTGGCTGGACCTACCACGGCTCCGCCGCGATCGCTGCGATGGGTGCCCTCTCCATAGGAACCGATCTTGTGGATGTTATAGTTCCGCCCGACAAGGTAAGTATCATCGCATCATACTCACCTGAGATCATAGTCCGGAGCTTTGGCGAGAGCATTCTCCTTGATTCAGCGGAGAATATCAACAGATTAATAAAAAGATACTCAGCGATGCTTATCGGCCCCGGTCTTGGTAATGACAGACAGATAAAAAGGCTATTCACAAAGATCGTCCAGAACGTCCGGGTTCCCTGCATCATAGATGCTGATGGCATCAGAATGCTTGCGGGAGAGATTCCACTTTTCTCCGGAAGGAAGTTCATATTCACGCCCCATGAGGGTGAGTTCAGGACACTCACCGGTATGGGAGCGAGCGAGAGGAATGCCGTGGCATTTGCAAAAAAGTCTGGAAGCATTGTGGTTCTCAAGGGAAGGGAGGACATCATCACGGATGGCCACGATGTTTTCAAAACGAGCGGAGGTAACGCCCGCCTCACCATGGGAGGCACAGGAGATTTGCTCGCGGGAATAATCGGAGGTCTCATATCCAGGGGTATGCCGGCCGTGGAAGCTTCCAGGCTCGCCACCTTCGTGGAAAAGAAAACGGCAGAGGAGCTCTTCAAGGAGAAGGGTTACTGGTATTCCGTTTCGGACATGATCAACAAATTGCCCTTTGTGATGAAAGAGATCAAGGAGTTCACCGGCAGGTAATATCCGGGCTTCCGTCAATCCACTGTGGCAGTCTCTCTGATCCAATTCCCCTGCGCGTATGAATCGTGAGGATATGTTTCCTCTTCTTTTATTAAAATGCGTGACCCGGTTTCCATGCATTGTTAGACAAACGATCCGGTTGAGAGGATCCTGTGTGCAATTAAAACACTAATAGAGTGGAGAGTGTAATTTATACACCACATCTATCACTGCGTGTGCATGACACATGGAACAAAAATCTTAACAATATTGAGGTTCTATGCGCTTAAGGTCTGACATGATGGTTTATGATACCACGCACCTGATAGAGAATAAGCTCTCGTCGCTGAGAGATGATTTCGTTGTCCCCTCGTTGGTGCTGGAAGAGATAAAGGGCGGAAAACTGAAGGATTACATAGACTCCATCAGAGATCAGATCAGGGTTGTGAATCCAGATCAGAAGAGCCTTGAAACGGTCATCAGAGCCGCGAAGGAAACTGGAGATTTTGACAGGATGAGTCTCACAGATATTCACGTTGTGGCTGTCGCTCTCATGATCGGAGATGCCACTGTTGTCTCCGATGACTACGCGGTTCAGAACGTCTGCAGCCATCTCCACGTGAAGTTCAGCGGTGTTAAAATCAGAACCATAAGAAAGGAGATCGTGTGGAAGTGGAGGTGCACAGGATGCAGGAAGATGTTTGATGAGTATGTTTCCAGATGCCCCGTATGCGGCCATCCCACCAGCAGAATTTCTGTTCACACAAAGGATGCTCTTTCAGGCGATAGCCAGCGTTGATCGTCTGGCCTTTCTGTATGAAACAACAAGCTGGAAAAGTTATATACCTTCTTTTTAATTCAGGTCTCTGCTAATGAATATTAAGACGGTTACAGCCCTTCTTATTACGGTTTCGATGCTGGGTGTTACCCTTGCGGTACCTGTGGCGAGTGCTGATACACCGCATCTGAGCCCTCCAACAGGACCTCTTCCCTCAGTTACGTATTACACCGCTACAACTCACTACACCGTCTCCGGGAATGAGTGGAGAGCTTTCTTTGCACATGTATATGACAATAAATCATACGTCACCTTTAATTGGGCAAACAACACCACACAGTTCCTCATCCTTTTTGACCTGGGTTACAGGGGATTGAATCACTACGGTCTCGAAATTTTAACCGCCCTCTCGGAGATAGGCTTTCCATCTGTGAAGAACATGACCATTGCCTTCAACAAAACCAAGAACTTACCCTCACTTGTGAAGGGCTACACCAACATAGAGGCTCTTGATGCAGGCGCTTATCCTGGCTTCTCATGGTCGGTTCCACAGATCAAGCCGGCATATCTAGAATACCTCTATGGTGGGATCATTCTCTCCATAGTGGCGGCGACCTTTGTTCTGTATTATGTGTTCAACAGAAAGAGGTAAGTGGGCGTAAGGCTGTTAATTAAATATGGCTGAATTCCATGTTAGCAGGGTGATCAGCAATTCCGACATTTTTCGTGGACCATATGCTTGGTAGGATGGCACGGTGGATAAGATTTATGGGCTATCATGCCACCTACGCTGATAATTCCATGACGGATGATGATATCCTTAAGTATTGTAAGGAGAGGGGGCTGATCCTTCTGACCAGAGACATATCCCTGTCAGGGAGATCCGAAAAATCCGTTCTGATTGAATCACCACACATAAGGGATCAATTAATGCAGTTTCTCCGGATATATGGTGTTAACAGAGAAAAACTCATGAAAATATGTCCCGTGTGTGACGGTTCGCTCGAGGAGGTTGATAAAGATCTCGTGCAGGGTGATCTTCCCAGGGGGGTTCTGCGGGAAAATGAGGAATTCTGGAAATGTGATAGATGCGGGAAGTTTTACTGGCATGGCACACATTACAGGAGAATCACTGATGAGATAGAAAGATTGGTCGGTGCTGCAAATGAAGACGAAAAGAGGTGATTCGGAGATATCAATCTGGATCGATGATGCCGATGATCTGTGGTATCTCAAGAATATTCTTACCGTTGGTGATCTGGTAACCATGCGCGTGATGAGAAGACCGGAAAAGAGGGAGGATGCCCTGCGTTCCAAGGAAGAGAAGAGAGTTCCGGTCACCGTAACGGTGAGGGTAGAAAGCATAGAATTTCAGGAATTTTCCAGCAGACTGAAGCTTCTCGGCATCATAACAGAAGGCCCTGAAAATATTGTGGGAGAGTACCAATCGCTTATCATTTCTTCAGGAGATGATCTTAAAATCCAGAAGGATAGCTGGTCCAAGATTCAGCTTTCACTCCTTCGGGAGGCGGAGAACAGATCCCTCAAGAACAGGGGAATTTTTGTGGCCCTGGACGATGAGAATGCGGAAATAATGGTGATGAGGTCTTATGGCATTCAGGTTCTGGCAACCATAAGGTCTGGCAGGTCCGGGAAGCTCTACGAGAGCAGAAACACAGAGAAGGATTACTTCAATGAGATCGCGGATTCCCTTTCCAAGATTTCGGGAGATATTCAGCTGATCACCATTATAGGGCCTGGCTTTACAAGAGAAAAGCTGCTGGATTTCCTCAAAGCGGACGTTCGCTTCACGGACAAGATAATCAAAAGCTACCCCGCTAACAGAGCCGACGAGATGGCAGTTTATGAGTATCTTCACTCTGAAGACGGTATGAAATCTTTTGCAGAAGCAAGGCTCTCCAGGGAGAATGAGTTATTGTCGAAATTCATGGCGGAGTTGAGCAGGGATGGCATGTATGCTTACGGCTTCGATGATGTTATGAATGCATTGAGAATGGGGGCTGTGGATACTGTGATTATTGCTGAATCTAAATTACCTGCTGAGGAAACTGATCAGATCTCGAGGGAGGCAAAGAACATCTCCGCAAGGGTGTACATTTTCAGTTCAAGCAGCGAACCGGGAAAGATCGTTGAGGAATTCGGTGGATACTGTGCCATACTACGTTACAAGATCGCCAGATAACGGTAACCTGCATGTGAATGCCTCTCCACCACCGGTGTGATAATAACTAAAAAAGAAGTTAAATATAATTTGAAGAGTTATGGGTCTGCCCGCTCCGATGGTGTAGTCCGGCCAAGCATTTCGGCCTTTCGAGCCGACGACCCGGGTTCAAATCCCGGTCGGAGCAT
>Ga0256829_1003828_pt1 | contig 10169 bp, 8 predicted proteins | sample 131447metaG_FD_185979 | JGI IMG/M metagenome (GOLD analysis project Ga0256829, IMG submission 185979) | Hydrothermal vent microbial communities from Lau Basin, Pacific Ocean - 131-447 | ecosystem: Environmental > Aquatic > Marine > Hydrothermal vents | place: Pacific Ocean: Lau Basin | collected...
GGATGCCAAACCATCGCGCCAAATCCTTGAAACCTTCCAAGCTCTGGGGCGCGATCTGTGTACAGAGAATGGCCCCGAACCCTGCTTGGTGTCGGCACTGGCCAATGAGATATCCCAAAGCAGCAGTAAATGTCGAAGCAGTCTGGAAAGCGTACAGAAGATGGCTCGAGAGCATTTGACGGATCTGGTAGACGAAGCGCAACGGCTGGAAGAAATTACCAAGGCCCAACCAGCTGCAGTTATTGCGGATATCCTCTACGACCACTGGCACGGTCAGCTCTTGGAATATCAGATTCACCAGAATCCAGCACTACTGGAACAGAAATCCCAACAGCTACTGGCGCTGCTCAAACCCTGAGCAACGGATTTCTTCAAAAAACCAAACATCAAGCCAACATCAAGCGAGAAGTCCCATGACACAGATCAGCGATAGCATTACCCTGCCCTGCGGCGCCAGCGCCAAAAACCGCCTTTTCAAATCTGCCATGAGCGAACAGCTGGCAGACGCCGACCACAATCCGAGCGGCAAGCTCTTCAAGCTCTATCAAACCTGGGCGGAAGGTGGCATTGGCATCTGTGTGTCCGGCAACCTTATGGTGGACCGCAACGCCCTGGGAGAACCCAAAAATGTGGTACTTGACGAACAATCCAACCTCGACCGTTTCCGCGACTGGGCCAGCGCTGCTACCCAGAACGGTACGGAATTTTGGGCACAACTGAACCATCCCGGGAAACAAATTCCGAACTTTCTGAATAAACAGCCGGTAGCGCCATCTGCCATTCCCCTCGGCAACGGCCTCGACAAGGCTTTTAACTGCCCCCGCGAACTCACCGAAAACGAAATCGAGGCTATCATTCAACGCTTTGCCACCAGCGCCAAACTAGCGCAACAGGCCGGATTTACGGGAATCCAAATCCACTCGGCGCACGGATATCTGGTCAACCAGTTTCTATCGCCTCACCACAATCGTCGTACGGACCGCTGGGGCGGTCCACTGGAAAACCGCATGCGCTTCCTGATGGAGATTTATCACAATATTCGCAAGGCAGTAGGCGACGACTTCCCCGTGGCAATCAAACTCAACTCTGCGGACTTTCAAAAAGGCGGCTTCAGTGAAGAGGACTTCCTGCTGGTGGTTCAAGAACTGGATAAACTCGGCATCGACCTTATTGAAGTCTCCGGCGGCAACTACGAAAACCCCGAAATGATGGGCAAGGAAAGTACCGCAAAGCGCGAGGCGTTTTTTATTGATCAAGCCTCTAAAGCCAGAGGTGTACTGAAGAACACAGTTTTGGTAGTAACCGGTGGCTTCCGTAGTGCAAAAGCCATGAACCAGGCACTCGCCGAAGGCGTTGTCGACGCAATCGGTATCGCACGACCACTGGCGGTCTATCCGGATCTTCCCAACAAGTTAATTGCAGACGACGATCACAGTATCCGACTGAAAAAACTAACGACTGGCTCTAAAACTCTGGACAAGTTCTCTATGGTGGACCTGGTCTGGTACGAGCACCAAATGGACCGTATTGGCAGCGGCAAGCGCGCCAAGCCCAATCAAAGCAGCTGGTACTCGGTATTGCGAAACTTCAAGGACATTGGCAGTTACGCCTGGAAAAAGCGCCGCGCGTGATTAAGCGGCCAACTTGTTGCCCCGGTCTGACGCCGGGGCTTATTTGGCCAATAAAATAGGCACTCCAGGCCCTTTCAACTTCACAGTGGCAACCATACAATCGTTTTAACACGACAGTAAGGAAAAGCCGGTGATTATCCGAAATCAGGACAAAATCAACTCACCCGAAACCATCAAACAGCACTTCGAGCAACTCGGCTACATTTGCAGCGACGCCATTGCTACTTCGGTCTACCTGGCCTGCCACTTGCAAAAACCCATTCTCGTAGAAGGTCCTCCGGGAGTTGGCAAGACTGAACTCGCCAAAAAGACCTCGGAATTGTTAAGTGCTCCTCTTATTCGCATGCAGTGCTACGAAGGCCTTGATGAAGCCAAAGCACTCTATGAATGGAAATACGGAAAACAGTTGCTCTATACCCAACTACTGAAGGATCAACTGGGCGATGTGATGCGCGGTGCCAAAGGCCTCGATGAGTCCGTATCGCGGCTGCACCAGTTTGGCGACATCTTCTACTCCGACGAATTTCTCGAGCCTCGGCCGCTATTAGAAGCCCTGCGCTCCGAAGACGGCGCTATTCTGCTGATCGACGAAATTGACAAGGCCGACCAGGAATTTGAGGCTTTCTTGCTGGAATTGCTTTCCGACTATCAAATTTCGATTCCTGAACTGGGCACCGTGAAAGCCAAATCTAACCCTATCGTCTTTCTCACAAGTAACAATACCCGAGAACTGGGGGATGCGCTCAAGAGACGCTGCTTGCATCTCTACATTCCTTTCCCATCCAAAACCATCGAACAGAAGATCATCAGTGCTCAGGTGCCTGAGCTCAATGACGACCTGAGGCAACAACTGGTAGCCTTTATTAGCGAACTTCGTGATATGGCCCTAAAGAAGGTTCCCGCTGTCAGTGAAACTATCGATTGGGCCAGAGCTCTACTCTTGCTGAACGTCGATAACCTCGATCATGAATGGGTCAAAACCACACTCAATCTCTTGCTAAAGTTTCAAGATGATATTGAAGCCGTGGAACCGGAGATTCACAATTTGCTGAAATCAGCAGCCAGCAATCGCTAGATAGACTGCACGGGACGACACCATGCAACGGGTATTGGGTGATTTCATTCACGCGCTGCGGCAAGCGGGCCTTCCCATTTCTGCCGCCGAAACTCTTGACGCTTTGCGTGCGGCACAGTTAGTCGGCATTGATGATTCGCGGCTGCTAAAGTTGTCACTGGGCACCACGCTAACCAAGCGCCTGGAACACCGGCTGATCTACGATGACTTGTTCGACCAGTTCTTTGCCAGCCAGAACAATGACGTATACGATGAAAATCTGGAAGCGTCGCCCGAAGAGCCACGACAGCAGATCGACGATTTCCCCCTGCACGAGGAAACAATCGCCGGCGAAGACGGCAATAGTGATGCAGACACCCCGCCACCCCCCAATTCCGCGCTTGCCCAACAACTGATGAACAATGACGCCGCGGCGCTGCAAGTGATGATTGCCAGTGCCGCTGCAGCTGCTGGTGCTCAGGAGATGCGCCTGTTTACCCAGATTCCAATGGTCACCTATCGCGTAATGCAGGCCATGGGGGACAGCGAACTACAGCAAGATCTGGCTGAAATGGCTGAGGACGAAGATGAATCGGCTGCACTGCAGCTGCTGCAACAACGTCGCAGTCGCCTGCAACAACAGGTGCGTGACTATGTGGAACAACAATACCTGTTGTTTGGGCAGGGTGAACCGCAAAAGCTGAGAGAAAACAACCTCAACAAAGTCAAACTCACCAGTATCGACAACCACAATTACAAGTTGATGGGAGAATTGGTACGTAAGGCGGCCAAGAGACTGGCGAGCATGCACAGCCGTCGTCGCAGGATCACTAAACGGGGATTGCTGGACGTGCGGCGCACCATAGCCGCCAACGCGGCCTATGACGGTTTTTTGTTTCACACGAAGTGGAAATCCACTCGCGTCGAGCGCCCTAAAGTTATAGTCATCTGCGACGTCAGTGGGTCCGTGAGCCGAGTAGCGCGGTTTCTTCTGTTGTTTCTTCACAGTCTACAGGATGTATTGCCCAGAGTTCGCTCGTTTGTATTTTCCTCAGACATGGCAGAGGTTACAGAGCTGTTCGACAAGTACGATATGGATCGCGCTCTGGCCGAGGTAATGGACAAGTGGGCAAATCTGCCAACTAACTACGGTAAAGCCCTGGCAGACTTTGAAGGAATGGCACTGGATGACATCGACAATCGCACCACCGTAATCATGCTAGGAGATGCCCGTAACAACCACGGAGATGGTAACATTGGCATTTGGGAGGAGGTCTACCGTCGCAGCCAGCGTATACTGTGGCTGAACCCGGAAGGACAGTTCAGCTGGGACACAGGCGACTCCATTATGAGTGAATACAGCCCATACTGCTCTCACGTAGAAACCTGCAATTCCCTCAGAGATCTCAACCGAATTTTGGGCACTGTGTTGAAGCACAGTAACTAATCGAAAGGAATACAACGTGGAACAAAATCTGGAAAGCGAACTGCAACAATTCACCGCCATCTATCAAATGGTAATCGAGTTTTTCGTTAACTACAGTTTTCAAATTCTGGGAGCCATCATCATCCTCTTGATAGGCATGATGGTCGCCAGCAAAGTCAGTAACTTGGTATTAAAGCTCTGCGACAAGAAAGGTCTCGACGTCACATTGAGCCGCTTCCTTGCAGCCACTACCAAGATTATTATCATTGTCATGGTGGCAATAATTGCCCTGGGCAAGCTGGGCATTAGCGTCACCCCTTTTCTCGCCGCCGTAGGTGCTCTGTCTCTGGGGGCAGGTCTCGCGGTACAGGGGCTACTTTCCAACTATGGCGCTGGCCTGAATATCATTATTACTCGCCCTTTCGTGGTAGGTGACACCATTAGCGTTCAAGGTGTTACCGGTCAGGTCAAGGAAGTCCATTTGGCTTATACCGTTCTAAGCAACGAAGACGACATCGAAATCACTATTCCCAACAAACACATTGTTGGCGAGATTATTCATAATTCGTTTAACAACACTCTGGCCGAACTGAGCATTGGTATTGGCTACGGTGAAGACCCGCAGAAGGCTATAGAACTGATCCTCAAAACCATTACCTCCATGGACGAAGTGACTAACGACCAGCAACCACAAGTTGGTATCGAAAGTTTTGGCGATAGCAGCGTCAACATTGGAATTCGTGCCTGGCTCCCCACTCAGCAGTACTACCAGTTGCTGTTTAAGATGAACCAAGCGATTTTCAAGGCCTTGAAAGATGCCGACGTAGAAATCCCTTTCCCACAACGGGAAGTGACTATTCTCGACAAACGCTAGATTCAATAACAGCGCCCTTCACAGACTCATAATAACGAGAAGAGTATGCCTGATACCAAAACCAATCGTGGTACATCAACGGTGCCACCAGCCCATCCAGCCGCCACTGTTATACTTCTGCGCCCGCAAGGCAATGAATTGGAGGTGCTACTGCTACTGCGGGCCAAAGCCGTCAAATTCGCAGGGGGCAGCTGGGTGTTTCCCGGCGGCCGCATAGACCGGGAAGACTACGGGGATAACCCCCACGATGAAGAATCAGCAGCTCGAGCGGCCTCCGCAAGGGAGAGCCACGAAGAAGCAGGCCTTTCACTCAACCCCGACGACTTCGAGTTTTTTTCTCACTGGACCACACCCATCGTAGAAAAGAAGCGCTTCTCCACCTGGTTTCTATGGGGACACCTTCAACAGGATCAACAAATTACCGTGGACGACAGTGAGATTGTTGACTACCTATGGGTGACTCCCGAAAAAGCACTGCGAATGATGGAACAGCGGGAGCTAAAAATAATGCCTCCCACATACCTCACTTTGCTGGAGCTTTCCAAGTGTCGCGCTATTGATCAAGTGGCAGCGCTGACGTCTGGGCGCGATATGCCCAGATATTTTCCGAACCTGGTACTTGAGAGCAAAACTCCAGGCATATTACTCGAAGGCGATGAAGGCTATGAGTCCGGTAAAATGGAACACAATGGAATAAAACGTCGCGTCGTGATGGGCCAAAAAGGTTGGCACTATATAGACGAAAGAACGTAACAGGGAATTACTACTCTCGTCTATTGGTAAACAGCCGACATCGAATTCCTGAAGCACCAAACAAAACACTGAATCTGCAAATAAAAAAACGCCCTGCGGGTTTCCCCATAGGGCGTTTTCTTAATAGAACGCTCGTATTTACTAGGCGCTCTGCGCATCCCGCAATTCGCGACGCAGAATTTTGCCAACATTAGATTTTGGCAAGTCATTCATAAACTCAATCTGCTTAGGAACCTTGTATGCAGTGAGTTGTTGACGAGCGAACTTGATAACTTCTTCTTTGGTCAAATTGTCATCAGACTTCACCAGAAACAGTTTCACTGCCTCACCGGTTTTTTCATCATCAACACCGACCGCCGCTGCTTCGAGTACACCTGGATGCTTACAGATCTCGTCTTCGATCTCGTTAGGATAAACATTGAAGCCAGACACAATGATCATGTCTTTTTTACGATCAACAATCTTCAAATAACCATCTTCATCCATTACAGCCATATCGCCAGTGTTTAGCCAGCCGTCTTCTGACAAAACTTCAGCCGTAGCCTCTGGACGATTCCAGTAGCCCTTCATAACCTGCGGACCGCGAACCAGGAGTTCACCGGCCTCACCCTGAGGCATCTCTTTGCCTTCCTCATCGACAATTTTGATTTCAGTGTCGACAACCGGAAGACCTACTGAACCCAACTTAATGGCATTGGCTGGATTGGTAGAAACCACGGGCGAAGTTTCCGTCATGCCGTAACCTTCGGAGACCTGACAACCAGTTACAGATTCCCACAAATTTGCCACATCCGAAGTCAACGCCATGCCGCCGGAAGCAGTGAGATGCATTTTGGAAAAATCCAGAGCCTTGAACGGCTCGTGGTGGCAAAGGCCATTGAATAGAGTGTTCAAGCCGACGAAACCAGTGATTTGATAAGGCTTCATTGCGTCAACAATACTGTCCAGCTCACGAGGGTTTGGAATCAAAATATTGTGACCGCCTTGGGCAATCAACATCATACAATGCGCTGTAAACGCATAGACATGATACAAAGGCAGAGGTGCAACAAAAATCTCAGCTCCCACTTGAACAGTATTCATGCGCTCTTTCATCTGATTCATATTGGCAACCAGATTGCCATGAGTGAGCATGGCACCTTTAGCTACACCTGTAGTACCACCGGTGTACTGGAGAACTGCAACGTCTTCGGGCTGTCGCTTCACTCGAGTAAACGTTCCCTTGGCACCCTTGGCCAAAGCGGATTTCAACGAAACCTGATTCTTGAATTTGAACTGCGGAACCAATTTTTTAACATGCTTGGCTACCGCATTGATAATAAGACCTTTTGGAAAACCGTGCAGATCTCCAACTTCGGTGACAATAACTTGCTCAACAGGAGTTTCATCGACGACCTTTGCAGCGGTCTCCGCGATATTCGCCAGAACTACCAGCGCCTTGGCACCCGAGTCATTTAACTGGTGTTTAACTTCGCGCTCCGTATAGAGAGGATTGGTGTTTACCAAAGTCATTCCTGCTCGCAAAATACCGTACAGTACAACCGGATATTGCAATACATTGGGCAGCTGAACCGCAACCGCGTCTCCCGCTTTGAGGTTGGTATTGTTTTGCAAATAGCTGGCAAATTGTGCACTTAAACGATCAATGTCCGCATAGCTCAGGGTTTTACCCAAGCAGGTGAATGCCGGCTTATTGGCATACTCTTTAAATGCTTCCTGAAATACTTCAGGTACAGAATTCAAATTGCTTGTATCCATCTCTACTCCGCATTTTGTTTTTATAAGTAAATTCAGGGCACGTTGTCGCGCCCTGTTTGTAACGAACTTTGGACTTACCGAGGAAACAGATCCAGCAGCTTCTTGGCCAAATGTAGATCTCCGTCTACTTTTACCTGGCCAAACATAAATGCCTGCATGCCATCCAAAGATCCGTCTAATACAGAAATAAGCGTTTCATGATTCATGCTCATAGCAATATCAGCATGATCGTGAATACCTTCTTGATACCCGCAGTCTTGAGCATCGATTACCAAATAGTAATCTACCCCGTCAGCGATAAAGAATTGGTAGATCGCAGAAAAACCAAAAGCCGCTTTACGATCAAAGCGGCTTATGTTCTTGGCGAATTCCTCTTCAACAGAACTCATAAGAGGTTTTCAGCCTTTAGAATGCGAAGGATTCTACATCCATGGTCATCAGGTTGTCGGCACCGGACAGCATGGTTTCAGTCAAGCTGGTGGTGCGAGGCAACAGACGGCCGAAGTAGAATTCAGCAGTCTGAATCTTGGCTTTGTAGAAAGCTTCATCGCCTTTACCAGCGTCAATGCTGTCTTGAGCCTTCTGTGCAGCCAGGGCCCAGAAGTATGCCAAGGTCACGTAACCAGAGAACATCAGGTAGTCCACAGAAGCGGCGCCAACCTCTTCTGGGTTTTCCATGGCCGCCATGCCCACTTTCATGGTCAGATCGCCCCACTGTTTGTTCATCTCAGCCAGCTTAACAACAAAAGGATTAGCTTCGTTGGCCTGACAGAACTTGTGAATTTCTTTAGTGAAAGGCTTCATGATCTCGCCCTGAGTCATCAGCACCTTACGACCCAAGAGATCCAGCGCCTGAATTCCAGTAGTACCTTCGTACAACATGGAGATACGACAATCACGTACGTTCTGCTCAGCGCCCCACTCAGAAATAAATCCGTGACCACCGAAGCACTGCAGACCGTGGTTAGCAGATTCAAAACCAACTTCGGTCAAGAATGCTTTCGCGATTGGAGTCAGGAATGCCAACTTGCCATCAGCTTCTTTGGCCAGTTCTTCATCACCGGATTCAATTTCGTCAACCAGCTTGGCGCAGTACGCCATCAGCATACGACCACCTTCAGCGAAGGCTTTTTGGGTCAACAGCATGCGACGTACATCAGGGTGAACAATAATTGGATCCGCAGGACCTTCGGGGTTCTTCGCGCCGCTCAAAGAGCGCATTTGCAGACGGTCACGAGCATATTCCAGTGACTGCTGGAACCCCATCTCAGCATGGGCAACACCTTGCAACGCAGTACCCAGACGTGCGGAATTCATAAAGGTGAACATGCAGTTCAGGCCGCGGTTTGGTGGTCCAATCAGGTAGCCTTTGGCATTGTCAAAGTTCATCACGCAGGTCGCGCTAGCCTTAATTCCCATTTTGTGCTCAATAGAACCGCAGCTTACGCCATTGCGATCGGCCACAGTGCCATCTTCTGCAACGTTCATTTTGGGAACGATAAAGAGGGAGATACCTTTGGTACCGGCTGGCGCGTCTGGCAGACGAGCCAGTACGATGTGAACAATATTGTCTACCATGTCATGCTCACCGGCAGAGATAAAGATCTTGGTACCAGTGATCGCGTAAGAACCGTCAGCCTGAGGCTCGGCCTTAGTACGCAGCATACCCAGATCAGTACCGCAATGTGGTTCAGTCAGACACATAGTGCCGGTCCACTCACCGCTGATCAGCTTGGTCAGATAAACTTCTTTTTGTTCCTGGGTGCCGTGCTCGGCGATAGTGTTCATTGCACCGTGAGAAAGACCAGGGTACATACCCCAGGACCAGTTAGCAGTACCAGTCATTTCGCTGATTGCCAGACCCAGTGCAGGTGGCAGGCCTTGACCGCCATGCTCAACGTCGTGAGTCATAGAAGGCCAACCGGCTTCGACGAACTGCTGATACGCTTCTTTAAAACCTTTAGGAGTAGTTACTTCGCCATCCTTCCAGGTACAACCTTCCTGGTCTCCAGACTGGTTAAGAGGAGCAATAACGTTTTCGCTGAACTTCGCAGCTTCGCCCAAAATCGCAGTTGCGAGATCCGCTGTGGTCTCCGCAAACTTAGGGATGTTCTGCCAATGTTCTTCGTAACCGAACAATTCAAACAGGTTAAATTCGATGTCGCGCAGAGGGACTTTATATTCAGCCATTCTAATTACCTCACAAATTGCAAATTGGGCTTTTCTAGACGGCAGCTAGGTTCCAAGTTTTCGCAATTTTGCTCAATGGTAAATTTGACTAGATACAGTGGTAAATACGACTAGATATGACTGCTTATACTTATACGGTCATAAGGTGGCGAGAAATAACAACGACCATCTATATAGACAGAGCTGGGGCCGGTCTATGCCAGACCTTCTGCCATCTGCTTGCGATACTCGCCAGGGGTTAGCCCAGTCCACTTTTTGAAGGCTCTGAAAAACGCACTGGGCTCATCAAAACCGAGTCTCTCTGCGATATCGGAGTTGGTCAAATCTGGTAGATTAAGATAGTGGATAGCTGCCTCGAGGCGACACTCGTCCTTAATTTTCTGAAATGAAGTGTCTTCTTGCTGCAGACGCCTTCTCAGAGTCGTCAGCGACAAATTAAGCTGGGATGCCACGCTCTCGGCGCCGGGCATGGACTCACTAACG